>SAMEA104315430__coassemble_85_pt1 | contig 59799 bp, 45 predicted proteins | sample SAMEA104315430__metabat2_low_PE_047 | metagenome-assembled genome bin SAMEA104315430 (sample SAMEA104315430) | gut metagenome | biome: Monkey gut; feature: monkey-associated habitat; material: faeces | place: China | collected 2013
TAATGATGCTTTCGCTCCAAGCGATGGCATACGACTTTTCCTACACCCATCAAGGAAAAACACTCTACTACGACATTACCTCCGACAATACGGTTAAGGTAACGTATTATTATTATGGAAGTAACAATTATGATTACGTAAGTGGCGATGTCGTCATACCGTCAACCGTACAGGACTACGACGGCACGACGTATAGCGTTACTTCCATCGGATATAATGCGTTTTCCGGTTGCAGCGGTTTGACTTCGGTTACCATTCCGAACAGCGTTACTTCTATCGAAAGTGATGCGTTTTCCGGTTGCAGCGGTTTGACTTCGATTACCATACCTAACAGCGTTACGTACATTGGAGGTAGTGTGTTTGCCTATTGCAGCGGTTTGACTTCAATAAATGTCGCTTCGGGCAATACGCATTATTCATCGATAGACGGAGTGTTGTACAATTACGCTCAAGGTACTTTGATACAATGCCCGGGTGCAAAAACTTCGGTAACCATACCGACCGGCGTTACTTTCATCGGAAGTAGGGCGTTTGGAGGTTGTAGCGGTTTGACAACACTGAACTTCAATGCCACCAACTGTCAGGATTTCGAGGGATTTCGTGAAAATGATAACTATTATTATCCTTTTAGTGGCACATCTCTAACCACGGTCAATATCGGAGACAGTGTACAACGAATACCGGCAAACTTTGTCAGAGGTTGCAGCGGTTTGACGACACTTAATTTCAATGCCATCAACTGTCAGGATTTCGAGGCATATTATGATAATAGTCACTATTATTACCCTTTTAGTGGCACCTCACTAACCACGGTCAATATAGGAGACAGTGTACAACGAATACCTGCAGACTTTGTCAGAGATTGCAGCGGCTTGACTTCGGTAACCATTCCGAACAGCGTTACTTCCATAGGAGATAATGCGTTTTTGCGTTGCAGCAGTTTGACTTCGGTTACCATTCCGAACAGCGTTACTTCCATAGGAGGTGGTGCGTTTTATAATTGCAGCGGATTGACTTCGGTTACCATTGGGAACAGCGTTACTTCCATAGGAGATTATGCGTTTAGAGGTTGCAGCGGCTTGACTTCTGTAACCATACCGAACAGCGTTACTTCCATCGGAGAGAGTGCGTTTAGCAATTGCAGCGGCTTGACTTCTCTAACCATTGGTACCGGCGTTACTTCCATCGGAGAGATTGCGTTTTGCGGTTGTAATGGGTTGACATCGGTAAGCATACCGAACAGCGTTACTTACATAGGAGGTGGTGCGTTTAGCAATTGCAGCGGCTTGACTACGCTGAACTTCAATGCCATCAACTGTCATGATTTCCATTACTATCATGATTATTATGATGGTCACGAGTATTATCCTTTTGACGGCACCTCACTAACCACGGTCAATATCGGAAACAGTGTACAACGCATACCTGCATACTTTGTCAGCGGTTGCAGCAGGTTGACTTCGGTTACCATTGGCAACAGCGTTACTTCCATCGGAGGGGATGCGTTTAATGGTTGCAGCGGCTTGACTTCGGTTACCATTGGGAACAGCGTTACTTCCATCGGATATAGAGCGTTTAATGGTTGCAGCGGTTTGACTTCGATAAATGTCGCTTCGGGCAATACGCATTATTCATCGATAGATGGAGTGTTGTACAATTACGTTCAAGACACTTTGATACGATGCCCGGGTGCAAAAACTTCGGTTACCATTCCGAACAGCGTTACTTCCATCGGAAATGATGCGTTTGGCTGGTGCAGCGGTTTGACTTCGGTTACCATTCCGAACAGCGTTACTTCCATAGGATATGATGCGTTTCGGGGTTGTAGCAATTTGACAACACTGAACTTCAATGCCATCAACTGTCAGGATTTCGAGGCATATTATAATGATTCCCCTTTTAGTGGCACCTCACTAACCACGGTCAATATCGGAGACAGTGTACAACGAATACCTGCAAACTTTGTCGGAAATTGCAGCGGCTTGACTTCGGTAACCATACCGAACAGCGTTACTTCCATAGGAGATTATGCGTTTTTGAGTTGCAGCGGATTGACGACATTGAACTTCAATGCCATCGATTGTCAGGATTTCGAGGCTTATGGTAATCGTTATTACCCTTTTAGTGGCACTTCACTAACCACGGTCAATATAGGAGACAGTGTACGACGCATACCTGCAAACTTTGTCAGAAATTGCAGCGGCTTGACTTCGGTAAGCATACCGAACAGCGTTACTTCCATCGGAGGTAGTGCGTTTAGCGGTTGCAGCGGTTTGACTTCGATAACCATACCGAACAGCGTTACTTCCATCGGAGGTAGTGCGTTTAGCGGTTGCAGCGGTTTGACTTCGGTAACCATACCGAATAGTGTTACTTCCATCGGAAGTTGGGCGTTTTCCGGTTGCAGCGGTTTGACTTCGATAACCATACCGAACAGCGTTACTTCCATCGGAGAGAGTGCGTTTTACAATTGCAGCGGATTGACGTCGGTAATCATTGGGAACAGCGTTACTTCCATTGGAGAGGATGCGTTTTCCGGTTGCAGCGGATTGGTATCTGTTGTGATTGGTGATGGGATAACCAATATTGGCAGAGACCTTTTCGGTGATTGCCCTTATCTCACGTATCTTACCATCGGAAGAAGTGTCGAAAGTATCGAGAATGGAGCTTTCCTTAATTGCTCGTTGCTATCTCAAATTACTTCTTGGGCAAGTGTTCCTCCGGAAATCGGAGGCATCGATGCTTTTCCACACCCGAATAATTGCACGGTAACGGTGCCTTGCGGTAGTTTGGAAGCTTATACGGAACAAACGAATCGTTGGAACCTGCTATTCAACGGACGTATTTCGGAGGGGTTGTCTTTCGGTTTGTCCGTATCTGCAAACGATGAGGCATACGGCAGAGTTGAAGTGGAAAATCATTCTTGTGAATCAAAAACTCTCACTGCCATTGCATGCAACGGTTATGTATTCACCGGTTGGAGCGACGGCAATGCGGAGAACCCGAGAACGGTAACCATTACGAGCGATACAACGTTCATGGCAATATTCACTGCAAACGGTTCGTCATCTTTGCAAGAGGTGAATGCAAGGAAGTTCGCAATATATCCCAACCCTGCGAAGAGCTTCGTAACATTGGAGTTCGAGACATTGCAGGAGAACACCTTGCTTCAAATCCTCGACATCAATGGCAGAAGAGTTAGAACAGTTGACCTCAAAGCCGGTCAGGAGACTTTGCGAATAGACGTAAGCGATTTGCCGAAGGGTATTTATACTATAACGATAGGCAATGCGACGAAAAAGTTGATAGTGGAGTAAGCAGTAAACAAGAATACTACAAACGCAGCGAAGCCGCAGGCATATTGCCTACGGCTTCATTGTTATCGCCTAAGTTCAACTCATATAGCGAGTAGAAAAAGAGACAAAATAAAAACTCAAACGAAAGAGGGAAATTTCCTTTCCTGTTTGAGGCTGAAAAATGACCATCTTTGAATTCGATACAGTAATCGGCAAGAAGCATAAGAAAGCATTGCTTACCATAAATGACAGAGCAACCAATATGTGTCGGCTATCCTTACTTGAAAGAAAGGAGGCAAAGTCATCGACAAGAGAAGAGATAGAGAAACTGAAACCAATCCGCACATTGTTACACAGCCACAATCTCGGATTTCATTGATTGAAACGGATTTTTCGCAGTTTTCAATCCATGGTGTCGGCGTTATCGGCGTTCAAGTCGGCAAAATTGGTGTGGAAATTTGGGTTTGGTGGTGTGTTTGGAAGTGGGGGTGTAGTATGGAAAGCGGGGGTGAGGTGCGATTGTTTCGTTTTCGTGTGGGTTTATGAAAAAGGACGCCTTGCGGCGTCCTCACGTAAAGCGTAATTATTGTCGATTTAAGGCTCGACCTGCCTTTTGTGTTTTGTTTTCGGCGTTTGCCTGCTTTATAATCGCACTCTGAACCGCTTCAATCTTTCGTCTATCATGTGGGAAGGTACGAATTGCTTGATGGTTTCGACGATTTCGTTCAGCAGTTTCTCTCTTGCGAAGTCGTTTTTGACCACAAGGGAGATTTCTCTCGTCGCTTCCGGTTCGCAAAGCGGTCTTATGTTGTTGCGTTGTCGCTCGTTCAGGTCGTCCGACAGGCTTTCCGGAACGATGCTGCACCCTCCTATGGCGTCGATTGTTTTGATTAAGGTCGTGAAACTTCCGCCTTGGTAGGTTTGTTCGGTGTTTTGTTCGCCGAAACACAGGTAATTCATGACTTGATTTCGCAGACAATGACCCTCGGAAAGCACCCATAGTCGCTCGGAAACGAGGTCTTGGGGTGTGATTCGGGGCTTTTGGTGCAGCGATGGAGTCTTTTCGGAGACGTAGGCGTGGAATTTCTCGTAGTAAATCGGGATTTCCAACAGCCGTTCTTGGTCGAGTGGAGTTGCCATTACGGCCATGTCTATTTCGTTTTCGAGCAATGCGGGTATTATGTCTTCGGTTTTCATTTCCGAAAGGCTTGTTTCCAAGTCTGTATGTCGCGGATTGTCGAGAAAGTGTTGAAGGAAGCGGGGTACGAAATAGGGGGCTACGGTCGGGATTACGCCGATTTTCAGCCTTCCGGTCATCAGGTTGCGTTGCTCTGCGACTGTTTGGCGGAGGGTTTCGGCTGCTTTCAGGATGTCTTTTGCCTGTTTGACGACTTGTTTTCCTGCTTCGGTGAGGCGGAGCGGCTGGGTGGAACGGTCGAAAATGTCGATGTCGAGTTCCGTTTCGAGTTTTCTGAGCATGATGGAGAGGGTCGGTTGTGTTACTCCGAGCTTTTTGGAGGCGCGAAGCATGTTTCCGTGTTCGCAAATGGCGAGCAGGTATTCGAATTGTTGGAGTGTCATGCCGTTAATGCTTTGGTAGTTCCTTGAATCCTTTGCCATAGACTTCGCTGCTGTCGATTACGTTGACGAAAGCGGCGGAATCGATATTTCTTATGGCTGTTTTCATCTTGACGTATTCGCCTCTCGGAAGAACGGCATAGACGAAATCGCATTCCGTTCCTTTGTATGTTCCTTTGGTTTTGAGGACTGCGTCTTCGGAGTTGGTGTTTTTGCGTAGCATTTCGAAGATTTCCTCGTTGCGATGGCTGATAACGAGGATGGTTTTGTTCGTTTTCAAGCCGTCGATGACCATGTCGATAATCTTACCCTCTATGAATATAAGGAGAATCGAGTATGCAGGGAAACGCAAATCGGGTTCTATCAACAGGGAAGAAAGAGCTATGGTGCTGTCAACGATGATTACGAGTGTGCCGAGGCTGAGCCCGGTGTATTTATTGACGATCATGGAGATGATATCGCTGCCTCCCGAGGTGGCTCCGGACTTGAAGATCATTCCGATGCCTATTCCGTAAAGCAATCCTGCGAGAATAGTATTAAGGAAATAGTCGGGTACGAAGAGTTCCGTGCTTTTTGTGATTGCCAATGCTCCCATCGGTGCTGCAAGTGTGTCTTTTATGAATTCGCCGCAGTGTATCAGAGGCTCGTATCCCCAATAGGTTTCTATCAAAAAGGTGAAAAGCCAGCCGAGAACGATGGATACGATTGTTTTTACACCGAAACGTGGTCCCAAGATGATGCTTCCGATTATCAAAAGTGGGATTTCCATGCTCATAAGGTAGATTGTGAGTTTCACTCCGGTCAAAGCGGTGAGTACATTCGCCAATCCATAGACGCCGCCGGGGGCAAGGTGATACGGCATTGCGAATACCACGTCCGCAATCACGAAAAGCAGCGTACCGAAGAGTATATACGCGTATGCTTTGAACCATTGTTTTGAGCCGAATCTTTCATCTTCATCGACTAATTGGCCGAACCAGGCCTTAATTGCATTTTTTTGTTGTGTCATTACTTTGTATTGATTTTGTTACTTGGAAAATCGGGTGCAAAGGTACGAATTTTTCCGTTCCGACAATGGCGTTACGGAGTTTGCGTAGCGTCTTTCGGTGTTTCGACAAGGGCTTTTTGCCGTGTGAAAATGGCTTTTGGCTTGGATTTCAGAGCAAATCGATGGCACAAAAGGCTGAAATGATGTGTGTAATCTCGGGTTCGGAGTCGGGTTTCAGCACTATGGAGACGACATCGAAGCGGGCTTCCTTGTCGATATCGTGCCTTCGGAGGTAGGTATCGGCGGCTTTGATGATGTTTCTTTGCTTTTTGAGGTTCACTTCCTCGTATGGCTGTTGGAAGAAGTCGTTTCGAAGGGTCTTTACCTCTATGAATACAATCTGATTCGTGGATTCGTCCAAGGCGATAAGGTCGATTTCGACCTTGAATGCGAAATAATTGCGTTGCACTATGCGGTAACCCTTGGCGGAAAGGAAGTCTGCGGCGAGCTGTTCGCCCTTAGTGCCTATAGATTTTGTGCTTTCCGGTTTTGCCATAGGGTGATTTTACCGTTTTTTCTGCTGATTTTGACCTTTCCTCCGATGATTACGGGATAGTTTTTCCCCTGTTCATGACCTATTTCCAGCCCGAAGAACTTGGGATAAGGGTATTCTGCAACGGCGGAAGCAATGATTTCATACGCAGAAGAGCCGAACGGAATTGTATTATCGTGCATTCCGCTCATGCTTCCGACGACCAAGGCTCGCAAACCGTGCAATTTGCCTGCCCGTTTCAAGGCCTGCATCATGCGATCGACGTGATAGAGATACTCATCGAGGTCTTCGATGAACAAAATCTTGTTTTCTGTCTCGCAAAAACTGTTCGAGCCGAGCAAAGAGCAGATAACAGAGAGGTTTCCTCCTATAATCTCGCCCTCGACCTCCGCATCTTCGGAGGGAAAGGCATTTTCGCATGTAAAAGAAAGAGGTTTGCCTGCCAAGGTATCGAGCATCGCCGTAACGCAAGGAGTGTTTTCCGAGCCGGAAACGATGTTTACGGGCATGATAGCGTGGAGAGAAGCGAGGGAAACGTTATAATATATATGTAAAAGCAGAGCCGTCACGTCGGAATAGCCGACAAACCACTTGGGAGCGGCGTTCAGAGGCGACAAATCCAACTTATCGAGAATGCGAACGCTGCCATAGCCTCCGCGAGCGAAGAAAACAGCTTTCACCTCCTTGTTATTTATGAGCGATTGCAAGTCCTCAGCCCTGAAAGCGTCATCTCCTGCGAACTGATTGCAGCTTGCACCTATCGTTTTGCCCAAAATCACATTGTAACCACGGCTTTCAAACAGATGAACCGACGGTTCCACCTCCTCGAAACTTATCTTGCGAGCCGAAGAGCAAACAGCAACAGTATCATTCGGCATAAGAAAATCAGGAAACCTTACCATAACGCCTGCAAAGGTAAGAAAAACCTATGAAAAACAGCCTTTCTGCCGCCGTCAACCCCAGCTTGCAATCACAAATTACCACTTTGAAATCGCCGAACCCACGTTACAATTCAACGAAAACGGAGCCTTGCAGCAACCGAACCCGTTGCAACATGCCGAACCGGCGTTCTGAAAGAACCGAACGGCATTCCGTGAAATCGAAAGAGCGTCTTATTTTTACTAAGAACCAAAAACTTTTCAAACAACAGAAAGATAAGCTATTATTAAATATCTGCCAACTGTCAAAGATGCCGGAACTACAAAGAATGTACGGAGAGAAAATAGTGAAGGTAATTTGTATAGATGCAAAATGGTACAGAGTGCGTTTCGAATTTGCTTATCGAAGTTTGTCGGACATTATGTGTAATACGATAAAGAGATTTCTTGGTTTGTTGGCGGGGATATTGCGAGAAATTCGTATCTTTGCAACAGTGGTACGGGCTGAGCATAGATAAACGGAATAATGTTAAGGAAAACATTGGATATTGCAGAGCTTCAAATTGCAGCGGAAAAATTCTGCAAAAGAGAAAACGGTCTTTATCGTTCCGAGTTGTTCGGGATAACTGATGGTAAGGCTGTCGGAACATTTGTAGAACACTTGTTTCAAGAGTATTTGGAAGAACGGTATGATATGGCTGTCGGAAGTTCTGCCATAGGTCTGGATTTACCTTCTGTGAATACGGATATCAAAGTTACTTCAATCAAACAGCCACAATCAAGTTGTCCTTTCAAGGATAGCAAGCAAAAGATTTATGGGCTTGGTTATAACCTTATTGTGTTCGTTTATCAGAAAGTAGATGACATTCGAAGAAAGAAAGGTTGCTTGAATTTTCTTTCTTGTACCTTTATAGAGGCTTCTCGAACGGCAGATTATCAGACAACAACAGGGCTTCTTAATATCATTGCCAACAATGGTAATGCTGATGATATATTTGCATTCCTTATCGATCATAAGATACCTTCCGATTAAGTATCCTTGATGAATATGGCAGAGAATATTCTTGAAAATCCGCCAAAAGTCGGTTATTTGACAATCTCTAATGCTTTGCAATGGCGATTGCAATATGGCAGGATAGTAAATCTGTCGGAGCCTGTTGATGGTGTGACTCAGATTATAAAGTTTTCGGGTAAAGAAATCGACTTATGAGTATTCTCTTGGACATGTCGGAGGTTATACATTCGGGGGAGAGTATATCTCGTGAGGATTATGGCGATTGGCAAACCGGTTATGAGTTTGCAAAAAGCGTATGCCTGTATTTGAGAAGCAGAGGTGTGAATCCTGATGTTATTGTGGAACCGACCTGTGGTGTGGGAAATTTCATTGCAGCGGCTGTTGATGTGTTCGATAGGGTGGAAAGGGTGTATGGAGTGGAAATTTTTCAAGGATATATTCATCAGACGGAACAAAAGCTTCGGGAGTATCTGGATATAGGTCGCATTGATGGTTACAAGTTATACAATACGAATGTGTTTACTTTCGATTTCGATGAGATTGTAAACGAAAACAGGAACAAAAATGTGTTGATATTGGGCAATCCTCCATGGGTAACGAATAGTGGTTTGGGAAAAACAAACGGAACGAATTTACCTGGGAAAAGCAATATCAATAAAACAAGAGGGATAGAGGCCATAACAGGAAAGGGAAACTTCGATATTGCGGAAAGCATTTGTAATTTGGTGATAGATGCATTTGCTCATCATGGTAATACACATGTTGCATTGCTCGTCAAAAACTCCGTTGTCAAAAATATTCTATATAGACAGCATTTTCATCCACGTTACATACAGAACATAAGGCAACTGTCATTTGACGCAAAAAAGGAGTTCAAGGTCTCTGTTGCCGCATCTTTATTTGAGTGTCATATCGGTGAGGATTATCAAGAGCAATGCTCCTCGTATGACTTTTATACAAAGCGGTTCTCTCATATATTCGGTTGGGTGAATGAAGCGTTCGTTTCAAATGTTCAAGACTACGGACAAACATGTTTTCTTGATGGTCAATCTCAATTAACTTGGCGTTCCGGCATAAAGCATGATTGTTCTAAGGTTATGGAGTTATCTTTGAATGATTCCATGTATTCCAACGGATTAAAAGAGATTGTAGATATAGACGATGGAACTGTTTTTCCTTTGCTCAAAAGTTCTGATATAGGCAAGGGTATGAAAGGTGTCAGAAAATACTTGGTATTACCGCAAACCAATATTTCGGAAAACACATCTGCTTTAAAGAGAAAAGCACCTAAAACATACTCTTATCTTTTGTCTCATGCTGCATATCTTGATAGCAGAAAGAGTATTATATATCGAAATAAACCAAGATTCAGTGTCTTTGGGTTAGGCGATTATTCTTTTGCACCGTACAAGGTGGTGATTTCCTCTTTGTATCCGGACTTGGTGTTCTCATTGGTTGAACCAATTGCAGGTAAACCTGTGATGGTTGATGACACATGTTACCTATTAGGATTTGAAAAAATCGAATACGCCAAACTTACTCTTTTTATTCTGCAAAGCGAACTTCTCAAACGCTTTATACGAAACATTTGTTTCATGGACTCAAAACGTGTAGTAAATAGAGAATTGTTGATGAGAATCAATCTGTATCAACTTGCCAAGACCGTAGATTATTCGGAAATAGATGTTTCACAAGAGTTGATTTGCGAATATCAGAATTGGTTGTATATGCAAACTGTTCCGAATTTGTTCAGTTATCAAGTATGATTGATACATGGCAACTATAAAGAATGCGAAGAAAGAAACCGGTTGGAAAAGTTTTGTATCTTTGTCATCGATACTTTGTAATGGAAACCTGTGTTGCTAATTCAAAATAATGTTGGTATATGAGTGAAAGAGGAAGTTTTATCATCAGACATGAATTTGTGCAGGCATGGACTGATAAAGATGCTGCAAGGACGTTTGTCTTCAAGACAATAGAGAGGTTGAAAGAGTATTTCCATCTGCAAGAACCTGACGAATATTTTGAATACGAAGAAGATGATTATGGTGATTTGCCGCCATCTTTTGAACTACCATTGTATCATGTTACTTTGTATTTGTATAATGATTTTTGGAAAGTAGATCATTGTTACTATTATTGGGATATAGTGGATAAACGCAATGGTGATTTTTGGCTTAGACGAAAGGCTTTTGATATTGCTCGTGCTTTGGGGGAGAAAGAAGCGTGGTATGCATCGGAGTGTTTTGCAGCCGGAGATTGTGTGGATGATGAATGGTGGGATAAAGATTTCACTCTGGCACGCTGGTTGGATTGCTGTAAAAAGCATTATGATGGGGTTATACCGGAGTTTGATCGTGCGAGCTTCTTGTTGCGAGATGAAGAGGAACTATGTGAAGATTGTGAAGGGGTGTATCATGATGATTTCAAAGACTTGTTCGAGGAGTTGAAAGCCGGTTTTGGCGGATATGAAATAGTCGGATTAACAGCTTTTGGCGGCAAGTATTTGCAATGCGAAAAAGATAGTAAGCGGTTTCTTGTTGATAGGGAGACTTTGAAGCCGTTGTTTGATGAGCCTATTGATTGTGTTGTCGAGTATTTTGGGGGTTGCTTTGTCGTGAAAAGGAATGGTTTATCGGCTTTATTTGATGCAAACGGCGTTCAACGAACCGACTTTGTTAAAGGAAGGTTTGAACATCAATGGAAAAAGGATAAACTTTGGTTCTTCAATAGAAAAGCAAGAGTGAAAGTTAAATGTTAATTGATGGTTCTGGCGAAGGAATGTCGTTGCATGTAAATCGACAAGGCTAATCAAAATGTATTTACAATTCAAGATAATGTAGGAATATGGGAATAAACGGTAACTTCATTATCAGACATAAGTTCAGACAAACGAAAGATAAGAAAGCTTCATCGGATTTTTTTTCCGAAACAATAAATAGATTATATGAATATTTCGACCTTTGGAATGGGAAGTTTGATGATTGCGATTATGTGCCAATTTGGGTAGCAAGACTGAATTATGGTATGTATGATTACGATATGGCCTTTTATCTGTATAGTGATTTTTGGTTGATTGAGCATGGTTGGAGATATTATCCCATCATGTATCATGAAGATAGCGTTTTTAGGTTTAGAGGATTAGCTTTTGATTTGGCTCGGGTGCTTGGAGAAAATGAAGCATGGTATGTTTCAGATGAGTATACTCTTGATTGCAATATGTGGGATGATGAAAATTTCACACTGGCACAATGGTTGGAACACTCTGAAAAGAAGTTAGGTAAGCCAATACCTGAGTTCGAACAACCAAAATTCTTGTCGAAAGATTTCGATGAACTCCGTAGTGTCTGCGAGCCTGTGTATCATGATAATTTTAAAGAATGCAATGAATTATTAGATGCATTACAGCCAAAGTTGGGAGGTTATAACCTCATGACGGTTTTTGATGATAAATATGGATGTGAGAAAGATGGAAAGTTATTCCGTGTAGATAAACAGACTTTAGAAGCGAACTTAAACATTAGTGCTGAATGGTGTAGGATTGCGGAGGAAACAATTCGTAAGTATTGTGCGGAGGTTTCTGATGATAAGTTTCATTGATAAAAACCATGGAGGCGTATCTTTTTGAGAATCACAAATCGATTTACACCATCAATTGACGAAACTCTGCCTCCATATCCTCATTTTTCAAACAACGAAGCAAATCACACGATTACCCTTCCGCCATTTTCGCAAAATAAAACGGCGTTCGATTTTCTGCTTTATGAGGAATCGATTGCTTGTTGTTTGCAAGGCAGGCAGGCTTGCGGTGTTTTTCTTTTGCAGAGCGGGCTTGCGGTTTTTGCGGTGTGGGGATACTTTTGTACCTTTGCAGGGTTGAAAAACGGTGTAAGAAGTTGAAAATACTTGATTTTGAGGATACGGAGATATTGAGCCGTGCGGTGGTGAGACCTTTTGCAACGGTGGGAATGTTCGACGGTGTGCATGCAGGGCACAGGTGTTTGTTGGAGGATTTGTGCCGGAGGGCGGAGGCAGCGGGGGCTGAGACCGTGGTGGTGAGCTTCCTTTCCCATCCGCGAGCCGTGCTGGGTACGGTGGAGGGAGGTTTCGGTCTTTTGCAGACGAACGAACGGAGGTTCGAAAGGATTGCTTCCTGCGGCGTGGATTGGCTTCTGCCTTTGGCGTTCACCCGCGAATTGGCTATGTTGAGGGCTTCCGCTTTCATGGATATGCTTATCGAGAGGGTAAATCCGCAGGAGGTGTTGCTCGGTTACGATAATCGTTTCGGCAGAAAGGGAGATGAGAGTTTCGATGAGATAATCGCTTGCGGGGGATACAGAGGCGTGAGGGTGGAAAGGAGCGAGGGGCGTGTTTTCTGCGAGGGCGTGGAGGTCAGTTCCACCCGTATCAGAAAGGCTTTGCAGGAGGGCAGGGTGGATTTGGCGGCCGAGATGTTGGAAGAGCCGTACTCGATTGCGGGAAAGGTGGAAGAGGGCAGGAAAATCGGCAGGAGGATAGGTTTCCCGACTGCGAACATACGTTTGGAGGGCGATAAACTCGTGCCGAAAGAGGGTGTTTATGCGGTGAGGGTGCGAACGGGCGGAGCAATGTACGGAGGTGTTTTGAACTTGGGCGGCAAGCCCACTGTCGATACGGAGGCATGGAGTTGCGAGGTGAATGTTTTCGATTTTTCGGGCGACTTGTACGGCATGGAAGTCGAGGTTTCGTTCGAGGCTTATTTGAGGGAGCAGAGGCGTTTCGCTTCTTTGGAGGCTTTGAGGGAGCAGATAGCGAGGGATTGCGATGAGGCAAAGAGGATACTTTGTAAGGGGTAGTGTTTTGTTCTTGTCGTGCTGCATGCTTTGCATTTCGGCATGGTCTCAAAGATGCTTCAAATCCATAGAGGAGGCAAAGGCATCGGGGCAGTGTGTGGAATGCTTGGACTTATCTCGCAAAAGGTTGAAGAAAGTTCCCGAGGAGGTCTTGGAGTTCAAGGATTTGAAACGGCTTATTTTGTCGAGAAACCATTTGAGCGGGGATATGTCGGAATTGTCGTGCCTGACGAATTTGCGATACTTGGACTTGTCCTCCAATTACATAGAGGAACTTTCTCCAAGGCTTGCCGTACTGCGTCCGGACAGCCTCGTGATGTGGGATAATCCCATAAGGGTGCTGCCCGAAGAGTTGTCGCAGTGGGATTTGCGGTACTTGGATTTGCGAGCCATACAGATGAACCGCAAGGAACAGCGAGCCATAAAAGCTCTTTTTCCCAAGGCGGGGATAAGGCTCGATCACCCTTGCAACTGTCGCTGAAAGAGTGTCGGTTTTGGGAAAAACAAGCATCGGAAAGCATTAAAACAGGCGGCAGAACAATGAAAAGAGGAGTGAAAACGTTGTGTGAAAGCATATATTGAAAGGAAGAGAAAATGAAGATAGCGATTTTTCAAGCGAATACAAAGGATAACCGAATCGAAGAGAACCTTGCGAGGTATCGCAAGTTGTTGGCGGATTTGGATAAGGATACGGATTTGTTGGTTTTGCCGGAAATGTTCTCAGGAGGTTTCACCATGGACGAGGAATACGCCGAGACCATGGACGATTCCGCAGGATTGGACTTTATGAAAGAGCTTGCCGCAGAGAAGCATATAGCGGTTTCGGGCGGTCTGTTCATAAAGGAAAACGGCAAATTTTACAATCGTCATTTCTTCGTAACCGAAAACAGCGTGCAGCACTACGATAAGGCACACCTCTTCTGCCTTTCCAAAGAACCGAAGGTCATAACGCCCGGCAATAAGCAGATGATAGTGGAGTATAAGGGTTGGAAAATCAAATTGGTTACCTGTTACGATATACGTTTCCCGATGTGGACGAGGAACAGATACTGTAACGGCGTGTTCGATTACGATATACTTCTTTGCGTTGCAAGTTGGACGGATTTGAGGATAAGCCAGTGGGACGTATTGTTGGAAGCCCGTTCGATAGAGAACCAAGCCTACGTGGTGGGAGTGAACCGTTGCGGAATAGATAACCAAGGCAACAATTACCAAGGTCATTCCGTTGTCAGGGATTTCAAAGGCAAGCTCCTTGTGGTGGCAGATGAGGACGGCGAACAACTATGTTATGCCACTGCCGACAAAGACCGCTTGAACGATTTCCGAACCAAGTTCCCCGTTGCCAAGGATTGGGACAAGATTCCGCAGAAGTAAAACGATAAAGCGGGTGAACTGAAAGGCTCACCCGCTTTCCGAATGAAATAAATAAAAGACAGCCCGATAAAAGACGCTTTATCGGTGTGGAATTCCTTTCTTTGGTTTATTCCTTTATTACTTTTTTTTCGATGATACCTTTTTCGGTATGTAGTTTCAGGGCGTAAGAACCGCTCGGAAAGGCAGAGATGTCGAGTTTTGTCTCGTGAGCAGCCACGTCTTTGCGAATCATGCACCGTCCTGCCATATCCCACAGTTCCAAACTCCTTATCTTGAAGTTGCTTTGAATAATCACCTCATCCTTTGCGGGATTGGGAAATACGGAGCATGTCTTGTCCAAATCAATAGAGAGTAAAGCACTTGCCGCAGGGTGAAGTACAATTATCGGATTGAAGTCTATAACAGACTTTTGCACTAACGAATAAATGGAATCGTCCTCGAACTTCTTCCATTCCCCCAAACGCTTCAACCACGGGCTTTCGGACGATTGGCAACCGATAAGCGTGTCTTGCCAATAGGGATCGTAAATACTATAAGTTGCATCATAAATCAAACAAAGGGTACCCAGATCAATTCCCCAACCACAACGATAAACCGTATCATGAGGGTCGATATATTGTTCTCCGACAATAAAGCAATTATTTACTCTTACAGGATTAGAGAAGTAGTAATATCCCATTTGATAATCCGTTCCATTTTCTCCTTGAAGGCGGGAAGGATATACGGCAGTCGAGGTAAGATAGTTGAACTTCTCATCTGCAATATGGAACTTTTTATTCGGATAGTGTATCTCGCCTCTTACATGTGCGGCAACTCCGACAATGGTTACCATAGAATCGAAATGGAAAGGTTGAGCGATGGCTTCGACCAAGTAATTGTTTCTTCCGAAAAATCTTCCTGCCATAGAGAACGGGTATGCAGTGTAATACGTACCATAAATACTGTCATAGACTTCGTATGTCGATTGGGTATGATGTACCATATCGCAATAGTAGCGTTCTACTTTCAAAGATGAAAATGTAGGTAAAGTATGATGATAATTAAAATGTGTTGTGTCGCAACAAGAGAACTCCGGGTGATGGAAAACCACCACGGTATCGTATGCGGTTGTTACAATGGTGTCCTCACCCGATTGGGCGAATAGCGAATGTCCCATAAAGGAACCGACAAGCACTGACAGTGCAAAAATAAATCTGTTTTTCATTGTAGAATTCCTTTCTTGGGGTTTATTCCTTTATTACTTTTTTTTCGATGATACCTTTTTCGGTATGTAGTTTCAGGGCGTAAGAACCGCTCGGAAAGGCAGAGATGTCGAGTTTTGTCTCGTGAGCAGCCACGTCTTTGCGAATCATGCACCGTCCTGCCATATCCCACAGTTCCAAACTCCTTATCTTGAAGTTGCTTTGAATAATCACCTCATCCTTTGCGGGATTGGGAAATACGGAGCATGTCTTGTCCAAATCAATAGAGAGTAAAGCACTTGCCGCAGGGTGAAGTACAATTATCGGATTGAAGTCTATAACAGACTTTTGCACTAACGAATAAATGGAATCGTCCTCGAACTTCTTCCATTCCCCCAAACGCTTCAACCACGGGCTTTCGGAAGACTGGCAACCGACGCTGTCATGATTATAATAAGGGTCGTAAATGCTGTAAGTCGCATTATAAATCAGTTCGGGCGAACCTAAATACGTTCCCCAACCACAACGATAAACCGTGTCATGAGGGTTGATATATTGTTCTCCGACAATAAAGCAATTATTTACTCTTACGGGATTGGCGAAGTAGTAATATCCCATATCTCTATCGGTTCCGTTTTCTCTTTGAAGACGGGAAGGATATACGGCAGTCGAGGTAAGATAGTTGAATTTCTCATCAGCGATATGAAACTTTTTATTCGGGTAATATATTTCGCCTGTTACATGTGCGGCAACTCCGACAATGGTTACCATAGAGTCGAAATGGAAAGGTTGAGCGATGGCTTCGACTAAGTAATTGTTCCTTCCGAAGAACATTCCTGCCATAGAGAATGGGTATGCGGTATAATACGTACCATAAATACTGTCATAGACTTCGTATGTCGATTGGGTATGGCGTACCATGTTGCAATAATATTCTTCGGGTCTCCAAGTGGAAGATGACATCAACGTAGGGAGATAATCAATAAGTATTGTATCGCAGTCTGAGAACTCCGGGTGATGGAAAACCACCACGGTATCGTATGCGGTTGTTACAATGGTGTCCTCACCCGATTGGGCGAATAGCGAATGTCCTATTAAAGAACTTGCAAGCACTGATAGTGCAAAAATGAATCTTGTTTTCATAGCTTTGATTTTTTAATGAATGTCTCCGATAAATGCATTTGTACATTTGTAATCTCCTTTTGTTCCAGTGTAGGCAGGCATCAAGAACTTATGCACTCCGATAGAAAATGTTTGGGGTGTCAGTTCATTGATGGACGTTTCATATTCGAAAGTATTGATAGGGAAAGGAGTGTTTTTGATTGTTCTAATGATGTTGTCATGGCATGAAGATGTTTTAAGGCGTACGAATTGGAAGAAAGCCAAGTTGTCGCTGCCCCAATAAGGATATGTTCCGACAAGTCTGAAACCGTCGTTCTTCATTCTGATGATGCCGTTGAACGAGCCTATATCCGACCATGCTGCCGAGCTGTTTCCGAATACATCTTTGGGAACTATTTCCGTACAGTTGTACATTTGAGTCGGAGTGTCGTTATAGAAGTAATTGTTCCCGTTTGTTTGCAGGTTCAAATCGTAAACGCCATCATGATTATTGTTGTCTTCCATCAGCAACATCAATCGTTGGGAATTGACAATGTATTTGTAATCTTTGATGAAATCTGGCAGAGGTTCCCTCATATACTCTGGAAGAAAGAAGATTGACAAATCTCGAATTTTGATTTCCCATGTTGAATCGAACCCTGTTGACAATGGTAGCATGGTACCCGGGTGAGTAATAATTGAAGGATAAGAGGAAGTTGTCTCCACTCAGCAGGTCGAATTTCACGTTGAAAATACCTCTGTTTGTATTGGTATCAAGATATGTACCGGTATTGCGGTCATACAATTTGATATCGATATAGTTCGTTTTCCTCTCTTGCAAATTTCCTGAACTGAATTTGCGATATACCATCTTTTTTGAAGTCAGATAATTGTCGTTGGTGTAGAATAGGGGATCAGATGCTGTACCTCTTGGATATTTCAAAGAGACAAATTCCACACAACCTGCCGATACGGCAATGTCTTGAATTTTTTCGATGGTGTTTTTCGACGGACACTCGACATAATGCATTGTTGTGGAACTGAAATCGTGCAATAAAACAAAGTCGTAATACTCATCGGGTGGAAAGACCCACACGGTCGGGTCGCCCAAGTGTTCCAACGGCAGGGCATACGGCTCGGGTGTGAATTTTCTCGTTCCTGTTGCGAATACGGAAGTGTGGGATTTGTTGTTCTTATCCGGAAAGACCAACAGTTTGTTAATCTCGTGTCCGCACCGTATGAAGTTTGCCGAATCGGCACCTTGTGCAAACAAATCCGCAATCGGGATTGAGGCAATGAAACCGTAAGTAATGAAATCCAAATTATTGAGAACAGACCTTTGTCCGCAGAAATACAAAGTGTCTCTATAGACAACGAAATCGTTTACGGAGATGTTCGTCGGCATTGTTACGACTTGGTATTCCGAACATTGGTCATACACGAAGTCATCATCTTCCGAAAGAATGAATCTCGATACCTTGGTGCCGTTGGAGTTCACATATTTGTACAGAGATACCGTTCGATAGACGGGCGATTTGATATACGCCGTATCGAAATTGCAGATAACTGTTTTTGTACTGTTGGGGATAATGGAATCAGCCTCGAAGATTACGTTGACTCCCGAAAAATTCCCGCATCGATCCTGTTGTTGTGCTTTCAAAAGAAAGGCACACGTCATCAAAATGACAAAGAATAGTGATTTTCTCATACCTCATTTGTGTTTTTGATTGATTATTCGAATTGATTGAACTGTTCATATATTCTCAAACCTCTTATGGTTTCATTCTTTTATTACTTTCTTTCCGATAGAACCTTTTTCGGTTCGGAGTTCCGGCAGGTATGAGTGGTATGCACCTGTGGTGCAGCGAGTAATCGTTTGCTCATAATATCGGTTTTGACTTATGCGATGGCAAAACGGGCAAAGCGGACGCATGGTTCGCCTTGCCCGTTTGTCGGTTTAGTCTTCCACTTCTTGGACGAAAGTGCCTTGAAGGTCGAATTCCAAGAGCTTGAAGTCTTTTTTCTTGTAAATGGAAACACGATAGGTCTTTTGGTTGCGTATTTCCACTATGTTGACTTCTGCTGTCTTGTATCCTTCGTAGTTGGCTTTGATGTAGTCGGTGATGTTGCTCGGTGTGTATTCCGAAGGTATGAGCCAGCTTGTTTCGACGGAGGTGTTGCGGAATTTCATTCTGACCGTGTTGTCGTTGCTTTTGAATGAGGCGATGTAGCAGTTGGAGTCTGCCATTTGCCAGTTCACTTGCTCCACATCGGCACGGCGTTTGTGAAAATCGCGTGAGTACTTCTCCGGCACTTCATTCTCTCTTATGGATTGGTATTTCTCTTTTTGGGTTGTGGCACAGCCTGCCATCATGGCGACGGCACAAAGGCTTAAAATCATTCTCTTCATATCCCTTATGTTTTTATCTTGGATTGCAAAGATATGAATTTATATTGAATTGCAAAACTTTACCGGAGTAAAGTTTGAAAAATCCGGTTCAGGTCTATGATGTCGAAGAGATACAGACTTGTGAAAAGTATCACGGCGATGATTATCCAGCGTACGAAGCCGGCACCTTTCTTGAAGGCGAGGCGGGTTGCGATGTATGAGCCGGCAAGCGTGCCTACCGAGTGCAAGAGACCGTACTGCCAGTCGATGTTTCCGCTTTGCATGAAGACGATTATGGCAACCATGGTGTAGGCTGCCATGATGGTGGACTTCATTGCGTTGGTCTTTATGATGTTGAAGCCCAACAGCATGCTGCCTGCCGCCATCAGGAAGAAGCCCGTGCCGACTTGAACGAAGCCTCCGTATATGCCGATCAGAAAAAAAACGGCGTAATGCAGCGGTTTGAGACCTTCGGATATTTTCTTCTCATCGTCTTTCTCGAAGCTCTTGGGTGAGGAAAAGATGAAGAAGAGCATCATCATAAGACTTGCTCCCATTGCGTAGGAGAAGATGTGCTGCGGAAGCACCAAGGAGAGTATGCTGCCTGCCAAGGCTCCGAGCATGGTGAAGATTGCAAGATGCGGAGTGCCTGTGTTTTTGAGCAATCCTTTCTTTGCACACATCGCTGCGGGCAGGGTGCTTTGCAGAATGACGCCTATGCGGTTGGTGGCATTGGCTTCCGAGGGCGGAAGTCCGAGAGCGAGATAAAGGGCTATGGAAATGGTAGTGCCTCCTGCCGAAAGGGTGTTGATGAAGCCCACGACAAGCCCCGAAACGATAAGTGTGATGACGATGGTAATGCTCATGCGATTTGGAGTTCGGGTTTTGAGAAAAACGGTTCTTTTCCTCTTTGCAACCAAACGGCGTTTCAGTCTTGATGAAATGCCGAAAGAAAAAATCGAAACGACGTATTGGAAAATTTTTCCGCCGTTTCGATTTTGCTCTTATACCGTTTTATTTTTCAGATGGTTTCCCACAACCGTGTTTTCCGTTCTTTTGGTGTCCTCCGTCAGCCAATTCCCGAAGTATTCTGGCTTCTTCGTCAATCAGCTTTGCCACTTTTTGCGGAGGAAGCACCGCCATGAATTTTTCGACGTACTCTTCTCTGATTTCGTTTATCTTTTTATCCGTTTCCAAACTGATTTTGATGTACTCCTCAGCCGTTTTGGCATCGAGGTTCAGCAGGTTTTTGTTCTTGAATTTGCATTTGAACTTGTGTTCGTCCGTTCGGAGCTTGAACAATGCCTCGTAGTAATCCTCGTATATGTCCCAAAACTTGTCCGTTTCCTCATTGGTAAGTGCCAAACGTTCGACATAAACCGCTTTCTTCTTTTTCAGAATTTTCTCTTTCAGCGTTTCGCGGTCTATTTTCTTGTGTGCGTCCTGTGCGATGGAGGCAACGCTTATCAAAACCGCCGTAAGGCATAATACAATTCCTTTTCTCATTTCTCGACCTCCGTATTCGATAACCACAACTCGTTTTCGTCCTGTTCGACGAAGTATTCCATGTATAGCAATTCGTCCTCCGTGAAGACTATTTGCTCTGCTTCTTTCTTCAATTCGTTTTTTTGAGCCTGCCATGCAGCTTTCTGCACATCGGCTTTCTCTGTTTTTGTATCTTTTTCGGTAAATCCGTTGAACAAAAAGGCGAATGCTTTGTTCTGTCTCAAATCCAAGTCGGTGTTTTGGAAGAACACCAACCATGCACTCAACGTCAATACGACCACGGCGGTGAGGCTGGCAACGTATTTGAACAAGCGGGGACTCGAAACATGGGTTTCGGCTGCTTTTGCATTGAGTTTTTCGTTCAGCGAGGCGAAATAGTTCTCCGGTACTTTGAACGGGTTTTCTTTTTGTTCCATTTTGTTTTGCGTTTTGCGAGTTTAGACAACGTATTGTTGTCAAGTTTAATCCGTTTGCAATATTTAAGAGGGAGGTTACAGGATATCGTGTTCCTTTATGTAGTCCTCAATCTTTTGGGCGGCAATGTGATATGATGCTTTCAAAGCCCCTTGGCTCGTTTTGGTGATTTGGGATATTTGAGCGAAGGTAAGTTCGTCGTAATACCTCATCTGAAACACCGCTCTTTGCTTCGGCGGAAGCGAAAGTATGGCTTTTTGCAGCGTAAGATTGAATTTCTCCGTCTCGAACATGATGTCGGAGGGCAGGTTGTCCAATATGCTTTCTTCAAATCCCGTATTGTTTTTCGACATGCGGCGACTTTTGGACTTGATGAAGTTTATGGTGTGATTATATGCTATTCTGTAAATCCATGTCGAGAGTTTGGAGGAGCTGTTGAAGGATTCTATGTTTTCAAACACCTTTATGAATACCTCTTGCGTCAAATCGTCGGCGTCTTCATGCTCATAGACCATACGCCTTATCTGCCAATAAACTTTTTCCGAGTATTTGGCAATAAGTTTGGCATATCCCCTTTCTCTTGTGGCTTTATGCTTTATCAGAGAAAGGATTTCCGCCTCTTCCGTTTGGGGTTCTTTTTTGCCTATAAGGTGTAAAATCATTATGTTCTCTTTGTTTCGATCCATTGAATTACCGTTCCGCAGCAGGAGGATTGCCTCGCTCCGGTTACGGAAGAAAGACAATTCACCCGATTGCAGTCTCTCAGAACTCCGAGGAAGGCAAATATCATGGCTTCTTTGTAATCTGTTATCTTTTTCTCGGCTGTGGTTATCTCGTATCCGCAATTCTTTCTTATCGAAGAGAGCAGATATGCGTTGTATGCACCGCCTCCGCTGACTATTGTCCTACCGCATATATTTTTTGCGATTTGTTCGGCGGCGTGAGCGGTGTATGTGGCAAGCAGGTCTTCGGTCGAGAGTCCGCTTTCAGCCAAAAGCGGGTCTATGTTCGCCTTCACCCATTCGCTTCCCAAGGATTTGGAGTGCTTTTCCTTGTAATATGGCAGTGCGTTCAGCTTTTCCAAGAGTGCGTCGTCGATTTTGCCGCTTTCTGCCAAGCGTCCGTCTTCGTCGAAGGGCATTCCCTTTTCGCGGCTCAGGCGGTTGAGGACTATATTCGCAGGACAAATGTCGTAAGCCCTTATCCCGCCATCGTCTTTGTGCGTTATGTTGGCAAAGCCTCCTATGTTCAGGCAGTTCTCATAGTCCTTGAACAAAAGCAAATCGCCGATTGGAACGAGAGGTGCCCCTTGTCCTCCGAGGGCAAGGTCGAGCGTGCGGAAATCTCCCACCGTCTTTGTGCGGACATGGGAACAGATTGCGGCGAGGCTGCCTATCTGCGTCGTGTAACCGGCGGAAGGTCGATGGAAGATGGTTTGCCCGTGCGAGCTTACGAGGTCGGGCGTGAGTTCATGTCGTCTGATGAAGTCCTCTGCCTGCATTCCGAAAAAATGCCCCAACTCCATATTGAAGCGTGAGAGTTCTTCGCCGGAGGCGGTCTCCATGGAAATTATCCTCTTACGCAAGTCGTCGGTGTATTCCACCGTTTCGGCTTGACGAATTTCGTATTTCCATTCCCCGTTCTTCTCCTCGAACTCGCAATAGGCCATATCCAAGCCGTCCAACGAAGTTCCGGACATGAGACCTATCGCTTTATAAAACATCTTCTATGATTTCCATTTTCGTTGACCTCGATCCTTTTATCAAAATCAGACAATCGGAGCAGGGGTGCTGCAAAAGATATTCTCTCAATCCGCTCGAAGTCTCGAACCACGGCACATCGCTTCCGGCAAGGGCTTCATACTCTTTGCCGACGAGTGCTATCTGCTCGAAATTCTTGCTCTTCATCAGTTCAAGGCAGTGTTCGTGTTCCTCTTCCGATACATCGCCCAACTCTCTCATCGCTCCCATGAAAACCCTTTTGTGTTTCGCTTCCATGTCTGCCAAAGCCTCTATTGCCGCTTTGCAGGACGATGGGTTGGCATTGTAGCAATCGAGAATTAAGGTGTTGTTGTCTGTTTTTAATATTTGTGAACGCTGATTGGAGGGTTTATATTGTTCGATGGATTGACATATTTCTTCTTTCTTAATGCCGAAGTGCCTGCCGATGGTGTAGGCTGCAAGCATGTTGTAGGCATTGTAGCCGCCTATGAGTTGCGATTGTATTCTTATCCCCTCTATGCGTATTGTCGCGTACGGGCATGAGTGTTCCGCTTCGGCTTTCATGTCGGAGGGATTGTTCAACGAATAAGTTGTTTTCTTGTCGAAGTCCTCCGTGCATAGTGCAGGGTCGTCCGCGTTGACGAAGAGATGTGCTTTCGGGCTGTTGTCGTGTTTCACGCTCTCGAAAAGTGCCTTCTTCGTCTCGATTATGTTCTCACGTGTTTTGAAACCCTCTATGTGAGCCGTGCCTATGTTGGTCAATATGCCCATGTCGGGTTGTGCCATTCGGCATAGGAAAGCTATTTCGCCCGGGTGGTTGGCACCCATTTCCACTATTGCAACCTCGGTTTGCGGAGAGATGGAAAGGAGGGTGAGAGGCACCCCGATGTGATTGTTGAGGTTGCCCTGTGTTGCCTGTGTTCTGAAACGTGAAGAAAGAACGGCGTGTATCAATTCCTTGGTCGTCGTCTTGCCGTTTGTTCCGCTTATTCCGATGATGGTTGTCGGCAGTTGCTTACGGTGGTGTGCGGCAAGTCTTTGCAACATCTCCAAACTGTCTCGGCAAAAGAAAAAATTCTTTCGCCCTTCCGTTTTGTCGAAAGGGGGTTTCGTTTCGTTGAAACGCCCTTTCGTTTTTTCGTATTCGAGACGAACCTCCTCCGAGTCGGAAACCACTGCCGCCGCTCCCTGAGAGAGAGCCGTGAGTGCGAACTTGTTGCCGTCGAAATTCCCGCCCCTCAAAGCAAAAAAGATGTCTCCCTGCCGCACTTTGCGGGAGTCGGTGCAGATATGAGGGTGAGTGAGATATAATTCGTAGAGTTCTTCTACTGTTGCATTGCTTTCATTATTGTATTCCATAGTTTTTCCGCTGTTTTGTCCCAACTGAATTTATCCGCTTGGAGAATGCCTTTGGCAATGCACTCCTTCCGCAGAGTTGGATTGTCGTAAATGTTTTCCATTGCCTGTTCTATGCTTTCCACATTGCAGGGGTCTGCGTAGATTGCCGCATCGCCTCCGACTTCCGGCAGAGATGTCGTGTCGGATATTATGGCTGCCGTGTGGGAACGGAAAGCCTCCAAAGGAGGTATGCCGAAGCCCTCGAACAAAGAGACAAAGACGCAGGCAATGCTTGCAGAGGCAATGCGGTTCACCTCTTCCAACGGCAAGCGTGAGGTGAAGACCACATCTGAGGCGTACTGCATGGCGTTGTATGTGTCTTCGATTTCGCCCTTCCACCATTTCTTGTTGCCGACAATCACGAGCTTCACATCGGAACGGGTTTTGCTTTTGAATAAATCGAAAGCCTTGAAAAGATTTGTGAGGTTCTTCCTTTTGTGCAAGGCTCCCACGAAATAGAAATAGTCCCTGCCGTCGGTGTAACGGGCTTTCGTCTCGGTGTTCTCCTCGTCCGAGAAAGGCTTGTAGAGTTCGTTTGCGGCACAACCCACAACATCTATCTTCTCCAAGGGAACGTGATAAGTCTTTGCAATGTCTCGACGGCTGAATTCGGAAACGGTTGTCAGCCTTGTGGCTTTTCGTGCGAAGATGGGGAAGAAATGTTTGTAGTATTTCAAGTAAAGATTGTTGCCGAGGAAAGAGGGGTCATGCTCATAGTTTATGTCATGAATCGTGCAGACCGTCTTTACGCCTCCCCATGTGGGAATATATCCGTCGGGAGAGAAGAAAAGGTCGATTTTGTACAGTTTGAGATAAATCGGCAGCAGTATCTCGAAATAGATGTACCATAAGAACGGGTGTCTTGTGGGAAGGGGAACGACCACGGGCTTGACGTTCGGAGCGAAAACAAATTCAGGGTTGTAAGGTCGGTCGAAAAAGAAAATGAATTCGACTTCCGGGTGGTCGGCGGCAAGTCTTTGCATTGTTTTAAGGGTGAAATACCCGATTCCTTCGAGCTTGTCTTTCAGCAGAAGCCTCGTATTTACTCCTATTCTCAATTTTTGTTCGTTTTTTGCGTTGCTAAACCGAGGCAAAGATACAATTCTTTCGTAAATTTGCGTCTTGGAATATGAGGAAATTCTTTGTAACCAATTTGTTTTTCCTGTTGACTTTGAACATTCTCATAAAGTCATTCTGGATTCTCGGTATCGACAGAGGCATTCAAAATGCTGTCTCCGCACAAGAGTACGGGGTTTATTTCGCATTGCTCAATTTCACTTTCCTCTTCAATATCCTGCTCGATTTCGGCATAACGAATTACAACAATCGCATGATTGCACGGCATACAAACCTGTTGAAGAAATATTTTGCGAGGATAATACCTTTGAAAATATTGCTTTCGGTTTTGTACATGCTCGTTGTGATTGTTTCGGGCTTGTGTTTGGGTTATGATTGTTGGCAGACGAAGATGTTGTTCTGGATGTGCCTGACGCAGGTGTTGAGTTCGTTCATCTCTTATTTCAGAAGCAATATCACTTCCCTGATGTTGTTCAAGACGGACAGCATAATATCGGTATTGGACAGGTTCTTGCTGATTGTGGTATGCGGTTTCATGCTTTGGAACAGCCGATTGAGACAAAACTTTTCGATAGAAAGGGTGGTCTATGCACAGTTTCTGACCATGCTCATAACCTTTCTGGTCGCTTTGTCGGTCTGTTTGGCGAAGACAGGCTTCGTAAGAATGAAATGGAACAAGGCTTTCGGTTTTCTTTTGTTGAGAGACGGGCTGCCTTTTGCCGTCTTGGGGCTGTTGATGGCTTGTTACAATAAGATGGATTCGGTAATGCTTCTCTCCCTTGTGGACGACAACGGAAAGAGTTCGGGCATTTATGCCTCGGGATTCAGGCTTGTGGATTCGGCGAACATGGTTTCGTATCTGTTTTCCGTCATTCTGCTGCCGCTGTTCTCCAAGATGATAAAGGAGAACAGGAAAATAACCGATGTGATGGGTGCTGCCTTTCATCTTCTCCTCATAATAACGACAGCCTTTGTGGCAATCAGTCTGCTGTATTCCCGAGAGCTTATGGAACTTCTTTACAACAAACATATAGAAGAAAGTGCGGAGGTTTATCGATGGCTCAGTTTTTGTTTCGTTCCAATATCCATGACTTATATTTTCGGCACATTGCTGACGGCGAACGGTTCTTTGAAGTATTTGAACATAATCGCCGGCTTGGGAATGCTCATGAACATAGGATTGAACTTTATTCTCATTCCTCTGTTCCAACAAAACGGAGCTGCAATCACGAGCCTGATTACGCAAACCGTTACGGCGGCGTTGCAGGCTTGGCTTGCATTGAAGATATTCAAGGTGAAGTTCGATTGGAAGTATTGTTTGAAAATAGTGTTTTACGTTTTTGCCGTGGCAGTTGCGGCAGTTGCGGTACGATATGCCTTGTCGGCAAGCTGGATTGTCAAGACGGCTGTGTCGCTTGTGCTGTTCGTCGTCATGGCTTTTGCCGTGAGGATACTGTCTTTCAAAGATGTGAAATCGCTTGTTGAATAGGGAAAATCCGATGGAAAAGATATTGTTTACCAAAAAGGAACTTGCAAATTTGGAGTACTCGTTGCAGCGGGAGGTGTTGCGAGCCAATATATCCAATGCTTATTCCTGCACCACTCTTCCGAGTTGCAATACGAGGAAATACCATGGCCTGCTCATAGCTCCGCAAGCCAAGGTGGACAATCAAAATCATGTTCTCCTGTCTTCCTTGGACGAAACGATAATTCAGGGCGGACAGGCTTTTCATCTGGCACTTCATCGCTACAAAGACGGAGTTTACGACCCCAAAGGCCACAAATACCTCGAGTCTTACGAACTCGGCTTGTTGCCGACGCATACTTACAGAATCGGAAACACCATATTGCTGAAACAAATGCTTTTCCAAGAGAAGCAGGACAGGCTTCTGATAAAATATACTTTGCAGGAGGCGGAAGGAGACGTCGCTTTGGAACTTATGCCTTTGCTCGCCTTTCGGCAAATCCACCGTTTGTCGGTGGCGAACGATGTTGCGAATACTTCTTACGAAGTCGCACAGCAGGGAGTGTGCTACAAGATGTACAGGAACTACACTCCGCTTTACATACAGTTCTCTAAGAAGGTGGCGTACGAGCATAAGCCGTATTGGTATTACGATTTCGAGTACATAAAAGAGAAGGAGAGGGGATACGATTACTTGGAGGATTTGCTGTCTCCCGGAAAGTTTTCCATGACTTTGCGATGCGGCGAGAGCGTTTTCGTTTCCTGCGGAGTGGAAGAGGCGAACCCTTTTCTGTTAAGCCGTGATTTCGTCAAGGAAACCCGTTTCCGTTTTCCGATACAGTCCATGGAGGACGTATTGCGAAGAGCTGCGAGAATGTTCTTTGCCCGCAAGGGAACGAGGGTAGATGTCGTTGCAGGCTTTCCTTGGTTCGGCAGGTGGGGACGGGATACCTTTATTTCGCTTCCCGGACTTTGTCTTGCCATAGGGGATTGGCGTATGTTCAAAATGGCAATCGACAGCGAATTGGAGGATTTCCGCGAGGGCTTTTTCCCTAATATAGGCTCGAGTGCCGATTCTGCTTACAACAGTGTCGATGCCCCTTTGTGGTTTTGCTGGTGTGTTCAACAGTATGCTTATATCAACGGGGCAGAAGAGGAGGTTTGGCGATTGTATGGCAAGGTCATGAAAAGGATATTGGACAACTTCGCCGAGGGTATGAGCAATGTGAGAATGGATAGCAATTATCTTTTATGGCAATCGCAGGAGGGCAAGGCTTTGACATGGATGGATGCGGTAATCGACGGTGTGCCGGTAACCCGTCGCAACGGCTATGCGGTGGAGATAAATGCCCTTTGGTTCAATGCCGTCATGTTTTACAGGGAATTGGCAGAGAAGGCATGCGATGACGGAGAGGCTGCAAAGTGGGACGAGTTCGCCACGGTCTTTCCCGAAAGTTTCAAATCCACCTTTTGGTCCAAGGAAAAGGGTTACCTTGCCGATTGCGTCTATGGTATGGACAAGGATTTCTCGGTGCGTTGCAACATGATATTTGCCGCAAGTCTTCCGTACACCTGCCTGAGCCTTAAAATACGTCAGCTGATTGTCGAAAAGGTAAAGCAGGAACTGTTGACGCCATACGGTTTGCGTTCTCTTTCTCCCACGGATGCGAATTACCACCCCCGATACAGGGGCAACCAAGCGGAAAGGGACAGGGCGTATCACAACGGCACGGTGTGGGCATGGCTCATAGGTGCATTCGCAGAGGCGTATATGAAAGTGTACGGCAGGAATGCCGTTCCGTATATTGAACAACTCTACCGGCAATTCGGTAATATACTGACCGATTACTGTGTGGGCAGCATTGCTGAGGTGTATGACGGCAATCCTCCTTACAGTCCGGGCGGCAGTATATCGCAGGCGTGGAGCGTTGCGGAGGTTTGCAGAATGAAATATTTGATAGACGAATATAAAAGCATGAAGGAGGATAAGGAATGAAAGTTCTGATGTTCGGTTGGGAGTATCCGCCGCATATTTCCGGAGGTTTGGGAACGGCTTGCTACGGTTTGACCAAGTCCCTTGCGAGAAAAGGAGTGAACATAGACTTCGTCGTTCCGCGTCTTTACGGAGACGAACCTCAAAACGGGGCAAGGGTGCGTTCGGCAAGCGGAGTGGTTGAAACGCTTACGCAGGAGGAGCTGCTCCCTTTTGAAAAGGATTTCTCCTTGATGACAATAGACAGTTCCTTGCTGCCATACGAAAGCGAGGCTGATTATGAGGCGAGAATGAAACGCCTGAAAGATTTGTCGAAAGGGCGTAATGATTTTTCCTTTCGCCCTTCCGTCGGAACGAAACGGGAAGAGAGCGTAAGCGGTCGCACGATAGACCTGCACGGCGGCTACGGCGGCAATCTCTTCGAGGAGGTGGCTCGCTATGCTTTGGTGGCAGGCAGCATTGCAAAGCAGGGCGGCTTCGATATAATTCATGCACACGATTGGTTGTGCTATAAAGCGGGAGAGGTGGCGAAGAGGATAAGCGGCAAACCTTTGATTGTACATGTTCATGCAACGGAATTCGACCGCAGCGGCGAGAATATAAACCGCAGGGTTTACGAAATGGAACGCAGCGGCATGGAAGCGGCGGACTTGATTGTGTGTGTGAGCGAATATACCCGCGATACGGTGATACGCAAGTACGGTCAGCCTCCGCAAAAGGTGGTATGCGTTTACAACGGTGTGGAACCACAAAAAGATAACGATATGCACATTCACAATTCCTTCGGTAAAAAAATGGTGGGCTTCATAGGAAGAATTACTTACCAGAAAGGGCCCGATTATTTCATAGAGGCGGCGTCCAAGGTCTTGGAAAAGGACAAGGATTTCTTGTTCGTGATGGCAGGAGCGGGGGATATGCTCGATGCGATGGTGGCTTTGGCGGCGAAGAAGCGTATCTCGGAGAATTTCTTCTTCACTGGCTTTTTGCAAGGGGAGGAATTGAAGAGGCTTTTGCAGATGTGCGATGTATATGTCATGCCGAGCGTATCGGAGCCTTTCGGCATAGCTCCGTTGGAAGCCATGGGCATGGGCGTTCCGACCATCATAAGCCGTCAATCCGGCGTGTCGGAAATTTTGAAGAACGTGATAAAGGTGGACTTTTGGGATATAGACGCAATGGCAGATGCCGTTTATTCCATCGGAAGGCGGAAAACCCTTTCCGTAATGCTGTCCGAACGAGGCAAAGCCGAAGCAGGAACCATCACATGGGACAAAGCAGCCGACAAATTGAAGAAAATCTATTCCGAAATGATACATTAAAACATTGAACCATGAAATCTATATGTTTTTACTTTCAAGTACATCAGCCCTTCCGTTTGAGAACGTACAGATTTTTCGACATAGGAAAGCGGCATGATTATTTCGATGATTTGCAGAACGAATGGATTTGCAAGAGAGTGGCGGACAAATGCTACAAACCTGCGAATGCGATAATAAAGCAGTTGATAGAGGAAACGGACGGTAGGTTCAAGGTTGCTTATTCCATATCCGGAACGGCTTTGGAGCAGTTCGCCGCCTGCTGTCCCGAGGTGATAGAGAGTTTTCAGGCATTGGCACGAACGGGCTGCGTGGAGTTTTTGAGCGAGACGTATTACCATTCTTTGTCGAGCCTTGTGGAGGGTGGCGAGTTCGAGGCTCAGGTGGAGCAACACAAGAGAAAAATAGAGGAACTCTTCTCTCAAAGTCCCAAGATATTCAGAAACACAGAGCTTATTTACTCCGACCAAATAGGAGAGAGGGTCGGCAAGATGGGCTTCGAGGCTCAGCTTGCCGAGGGGGCGAAGCATGTCTTGGCATGGCGTAGTCCGAACTATCTTTACAGGAATTACCCGAAAGGAAACATGTTTTTGCTGTTGAAGAACTTCCAACTGAGCGACGATATTGCCTTTCGCTTTTCGCAGCATACTTGGAACGGTTTCCCTTTGACCTGCGAGAAGTTCGTGGATTGGTTGAATGGAACGGAAAATCCGGATTGCATAAACCTCTTCATGGATTACGAGACCTTCGGAGAACATCAGTGGAAAGAGACAGGCATATTCGAGTTTTTGAAACACCTGCCCGATGAGGTGCTTTCAAAGAGCGGGTTCGATTTTGCGACACCTTCGGAACTCATAAACAGGTATGAGGCGAAGGATAAGATAAGTTCCGTTTCGCCCATGAGCTGGGCGGACGAGGAGAGAGACCTGACGGCATGGCTCGGCAACGATTTGCAGAACGATGCCTTTGAACAGCTCTACGCCTTGCAGAGGGCGGTTGACAAAAGCGGCGATACGGATATATCGGACGCTTGGCGGAAACTGCAAACCTCGGACAACTTCTATTATATGTGTACGAAGTGGTTTTCCGACGGCGATGTGCATAAGTACTTCAACCACTACGACAGCCCTTATCAGGCTTACATAAATTATATGAACGTATTGTCGGATTTGCGTTTGCGATTGAAGGAATATTTGTAGGCAAAGCAATATGACGACAAAGGAGATATACAACCGTTTTTGCGAGGCGAACCCTCGAATGTCCGTTTTCCTGCAACCGTGGTGGCTCGATGCCGTTTACAGCGAAGGTTGGGAGGTCTTGTTGTACGAAGAGGGTGAACAGGTGCTTGCCGCAATGCCTTATTGCAGGCACAGAAAATACGGTTTCACCGCCATATTGCAACCGAAGCTCACTCCCGTGACGGGAATGTGGATTGCATACCCGGAGGATTGTAAAAGAAGCAAGCGTTATGCCTTGGAGATAAAAGCAATGGAGTATTTTGCCGAGCAAATCGACGATATGAAACCGGCCTATTTCCAAACAATGTTGCATTTCAGCCTTACATCATGGTTGGGCTTCTTTTGGCACGGTTATAAGCAGACGACACGCTACACATACCGCTTCACGCATTTGGAAGACTTGGATTACGTCTTTTCGCAGTGCAGCACGGAGGTCAGAAAGTGCATACGCAAATTGGAGAAGCAGGGTTTCACGGTGCGTAACGACCTTCCGTTGAAACGATTTTATGAAATCAATACGCTGACCTACGCAAGGCAGGGGGTGAAATGCCCTTTCTCTTTCGAGGATTTCGAGAGAATAGAGGCGGCTGCCGCTGCAAGAAATCGAAGTCGCCGTTATGCAATATGCGATAAGGAAGGCAGGGTGCATTCTGTAACATACGTGATATGCTCGGGGGACGTTTGGCATTCTATCTTTGCGGGTTCCGACCCTGAATCGAGAAGTGCGAATGCGGCGACGCTGCTTTTGTGGCGTATCCTCGAAGATGCCTCTGCCGCCGGTTGCAGGGAGTATAATTTCAACGGCTCGATGATGAGACCGATAGAGACTTTCATAAGACACTTCGGTGCAGAGCAGACGCCGTATATGATGATAGAAAAACATTACTCCGGATTATACACCTTTTTGAAGTCTTTGAAGAAATGAACATAAAGCTTATAGTGGTCGGAAAGAGCGAAGAGAGGTATCTTTGCGAGGCTGTGGATATTTATCTCAAAAGATTGCAGCATTATGTGGGCTTCGAGTTGGTCGTTCTGCCCGATGTGAAGAATGCGAAGAGCCTTCCTGTCGGAGAGTTGAAAGACAGGGAAGCCGAGATGATACTCAAACAGACGGCAAAGGCGGACAGGGTGGTGTTGTTGGACGAAAAGGGCAAAGAGTTTTCGAGCATGGAGTTCTCGAAGTACTTGGAGAAACAGATGAATGCCTCGGTCAGAACGCTGGCATTTGTCGTCGGAGGGGCGTTCGGCTTTTCGGATAAGGTGTATGAGGCTTGCAATGAGAGGCTTTCGATAAGCAGAATGACTTTCTCCCATCAGATGATAAGGCTTTTGTTTGTCGAGCAACTTTACAGGGCGTTTACCATAATAAAAGGAGAACCCTATCATAACGAATGAGCTTTTTAAGGAAAGGGATTTATGTTTGAGAGAACTGAATTGATGATAGGTGCGGAGAATTTGGAGCGTTTGCACTCTGCACATGTGCTTGTGGTCGGATTGGGCGGCGTGGGAGCTTACGCTGCGGAGATGTTATGCCGTGCAGGTGTGGGAAAACTTACCTTGTCGGACGCAGACAGGGTGAACAGAAGCAACAGGAACAGACAACTCATAGCCCTCCGCTCGACGGAAGGAAGATTGAAAACAGAGGTGTTGGCGGAACGTTTGAGGGATATAAACGATGAGGTGTCTCTTGTCTTGATGAGCGAGTATCTGAAAGAGGAAAGGGTGGGAGAGGTCTTGGATGCGGCACATTACGATTATGTTGTGGATGCGATAGATACCCTAAGCCCGAAACTCTATCTTACGGCAGGTTGCATGAAACGGGGTATTCCTTTGGTGAGTTCCATGGGAAGCGGCGGTAAAATGAACCCTTCATCGATTCAGGTAGCGGATATATCCCAATCGTTCAACTGTCCGCTTGCCCGAATGTTGAGAAAGAAACTGCACAAGTTCGGAATATATGATGGTTTTGCCGTTGTGTTCTCTCCCGAGGACGTTCCTTCACGTTGTGTCAGGGAGGAAAGAAGCGAAAACAAAAGAACGAATGTGGGAACCATCTCTTACATGCCGGCAATGTTCGGTTGCTTTGCTGCAAGCGTTGTGATAAGGGAGTTGATAGGTATTCAGGCATACGAAAAAGTCGAAGATAAACGCTACTATCACAATAAAAAGACCGCCATTACCGATTTTGAAGAACAGATGAAGCAAACAAATAATGCCGAAAGGAGTGAAGATGGAAGAAATGTTTGAAGTATATTGCCGTAACACCGATACCAAAGTATTGGTTCCTTCGGGTACGGATTTGTCGGGCGTGGCTCGTTTTGCGGGAGTGAGAAATATCGAGACCATTCTCGGAGCCTGCGTCAACAATAAGGTGCAAAACCTGAATTATCGCATATATTCGCCCAAGACCGTGGAGTTTTTGGATATACATACCTCGTCGGGAAGACGTATGTATGCACTTTCGTCGATGTTTATGCTGTATAAAACCGTCAAGGAGTTGTATCCGCAAAACGAACTCTACATACAACATTCCATGACGGACGGATATTTTTGCGAAATAAAAGCCCTCTCGGAGGACTTGCCGACGGCGTTGACCAAGATAAAGAAAAGAATGCAGGAAATGGTCGAGGAGGATATTCCTTTTGCAAGGCAGATAATCCCCGTCGAGGAGGCGGTGGAACTTTTCGAGAAATTGGAAATGCACGATAAGGCAGAGCTGATTCGCAACAGCAACAGATTGTATGCAAACATCGATTTGTTGGGCGATACGGTCAATGCGTTTTTCTATGAGTTGGTTCCTGCAACATCTTATTTGAAAGTATTCGACCTATATGCCTTTGAAAACGGATTCATTCTTCAAATGCCGAAGAAGGATAACACGCTTCCCGCACGGCAATCGGACAAAGGGGACAGGAAAATATTCTCCATATTCAGGGAACACAAGAATTGGGTCAGGATATTGGGAACTCCGTACGTCAGCAACCTGAACAAAGCCGTGGAAATGAAGAAACAGAATGAGTTGATTCAGGTTTCGGAAGCCTTGCATGAGAAGAAGTATTCCGAGATAGCCGATTCGATATATCAAAGGAAAGATGAGGTGAAGTTTGTTTTGCTTGCAGGGCCGTCCTCTTCGGGAAAGACGACTTCCTGCCGTCGTATTGCGACACAGCTTGCGGTGCTTGGTTTCAGACCTTTGCAAATCTCGCTGGACGATTACTTCATCGACAGGGAGCATACGCCGAGAGATGCGGAAGGAAACTATGATTTCGAATGTCTCGAAGCCTTGGACTTGGATTATTTCAACCATCAGATGCGTCAGCTCTTGAACGGGGAGGAGATAGAACTGCCCCGCTTCGATTTCATAGAGGGAAAAAGAGTGCAGAGCGGCAATAAACTGAAAATGCAACAGGGTTCCATTGTCATAGTCGAGGGCATACACGCCTTGAACCCCGCATTGAGTGCAAAGATACCGGCGAAAAACAAATACAATGTCTTCGTTTCGGCACTCACGCAGCTCGCTTTGGATAAGCACAACCTCATAAGCAGCAGCGACAACCGCCTTTTGAGAAGAATAGTCAGGGATAACAATTACAGAGGATACTCTGCCCAAGATACCATAATGCGTTGGGAAAGTGTCAGAAACGGAGAAGAAAAGCACATCTTCCCGTATCAGGAAAATGCAGACAGCATATTCAACTCCTCTTTGCTGTATGAAATAGGCGTATTGAAGCCTTTGGCGGAAAATCTCCTGATTGAAGTTCCGCAAAACTCGCCTGCATACTCCGAAGCACGCAGATTGCAGAATTTTCTTGCGGATTTCAAATCCATAAAGACCGATTACATACCACCAACTTCCATAATGAGAGAGTTTTTGGGCGGAAGCAGTTTCAGATATTAGGGTTTACGGCATTAGTTTTTCACAAGAAAAATACAGGATAAGGATTTGCAAAACAGAATCTTGAATACAAATCAACAAAACGGCGAAACAAAAAAATGAAACGGCGTTTTGTCAGAAGCGGAAAAAGTTGTAATTTAGCACCCTCAAATATAGAGGAAGACAAAGAAACAAATAAAAAACAAGCAATATGGAAGTAAAGAAATCGGACAAGGCAAACTTGGAAAAGACCAAGACCATGTATATCCTTGCGGGCATGGTGGCTGCTCTTTCCATCGTTATAGTTGCTTTCGAGTGGAAAAGCTATGATAAAGAGGAAGAAACGGTTCAGCTTACGCAAGTGGTGCAAGAGGTTGAAGAGGTTATGATAACCCGTCAGGAAGAAACACCTCCCGAACCGGAGCAACCGCAACAACAAGAGACCACAGAATTCGAAATCGTGGACGATGACGTGGAATTGCAGAACGAGTTCACCGTCGAGAGCTTCGAGAATACGTCCAATACCGACGTTATCATTCAAAAGGTCGAGATAGAAGAGGAACCCGAGGCTGAGGAAAAAGAGGATGTCATCTTTACAGTTGTGGAAGAGTCCGCAACATATCCCGGAGGTATGGATAAGATGTACGAATACATCGGAAAAACTTTGAAATATCCTACACAAGCGAGAGAAACCGGCACACAAGGAAGGGTTTATGTTACTTTCGTTGTCGAGAAAGACGGTTCGTTGACCGACATAAAGGTGTTGAGAGACATCGGTTCCGGTTGTGGAGAAGAGGCTGTGAAGGTCGTGAAGTCCATGCCTAAATGGAAACCTGCAAAGCAAAGAGGTAAAATAGTAAGAATGCAATTCACCTTACCTGTTTCGTTCACTTTGGCAGGTTAATTCGGAAAGTGAGTTATTTCGTTAAGAGAATGGTGCAACGGACTTTGAACAGTCCGTTGCTTTTTTTAGTCTTGAAAATCGGATGATAAGCATAAACAAACTCTCCGTTCAGTTTACGGGAGTATATTTGTTTGAGGATATAAGTTTTGTTGTAGGCGATAAAGACCGCATAGGATTGGTGGGAAAGAACGGGGCAGGCAAATCCACCTTGCTTAAAATCATTGCAGGCAGACAGGATTACGACAGCGGCAATGTGGCGATAGATTCCAAGCAAACCATAGGTTATTTGCCGCAGGAGATGATTCCCTCGTCGCAGGTGAGTGTTTTGGAGGAAGCCCTGACGGCTTTCGACCGGCTGAACGAGATGGAAAAAACATTGGAGGCACTTACGCTGAATATAAGCGAGCGTGAGGATTATCAATCCGAGGCATACGCCGAACTTCTTCACAGACACAGCGAATTGAGCGAACGCATAGCCATGATGGGAGGCAACAATCGTCAGGGCGAAGCGGAGAAAATACTTCTCGGATTGGGATTTACCCACAGCGATTTCTCACGAAAGATGACCGAATTCAGCAGCGGATGGCAGATGAGGGTCGAATTGGCGAAACTATTGCTCAAAAAACCGGAAACCTTATTGCTCGACGAGCCGACCAATCACCTCGACATCGAATCCATTCAGTGGTTGGAGAACTTCCTTCGCCGCTACTACGGAGCCGTTATCCTCGTTTCCCATGACAGAGCCTTCCTCGACAACATCACGAACCGCACCATAGAAATCACAGCCGGCAGGATATACGATTACAAGACCAATTATTCCGAATACGTCAAACTCCTCGCCCAACGAAGAGAGCAACAAATCGCCCAACTCAACAATCAGCAAAAACAAATCGCCCAAACCGAGAAATTCATAGAGCGTTTCCGCTACAAGGCTACCAAAAGCAAGCAGGTGCAATCCAAAATCAAGATGCTCGAAAAGCTGGAACGAGTGGAGGTCGATGAGACCGACACCTCTGCAATAAGGTTTTGTTTTCCACCCGCACCGCATTCCGGCAAGGTGGTGGTAGAAATAAAACAGTTGAACAAGAGCTACGGAGACAAACTCGTACTCAAAGACCTCGATATACTGATTGAAAGAGGTGAAAAGGTCGCTTTTGTCGGCAAGAACGGCGAAGGAAAATCCACCCTTTCCAAAATAATAGTCGGAGAGTTGGAAGCAAGCAGCGGCATTTGCCGATTGGGACACGATGTATCCATAGGCTACTTCGCCCAAAACCAAGCCGCCCTCTTGGACGGAGAGAAAACAGTATTTGAAACCATAGACGACATAGCCGTCGGCGATGTCCGTACCAAAATCCGCAGTATCCTCGGCAGTTTTCTCTTCGATGAGAACGACATAGAGAAGAAAGTCTCCGTTCTTTCGGGAGGAGAGAAAACCAGACTTGCCCTTGCCAAGTTGCTGCTCGCCCCAGTGAACCTTCTTGTTCTCGATGAGCCGACCAACCACTTGGATATGGTGTCCAAGGACATACTCAAAGCCGCCCTTGTCCGCTATGACGGAACCCTTATCGTCGTTTCCCACGACAGAGACTTCCTTCAAGGACTGACGGAAACCATTTACGAATTTTCGCACCATAAAGTCCGCCAGTTCAAAGGCGACATAGCCGACTTCCTCCGCTCCAAGAAGATGACCGATTTCAAAGAATTGGAAACCGCAGCCCCTTCGGACAAAGCAACAAGCGACACACCTGCAAGCAAAAGCAAAGCCGATTACCTAAAAAGCAAGGAAAAGGAAAGTGGACTTAGGAAAATACGTAACAAAATAGCCGCCTGCGAAAAAGAAATCGAGCAATCCGAGAACCAAATCAAAGACTTGGACAATCAAATGGCAAACGGCGATTTCACAAACCAACAAACCGAAATGCAGAACCTCTGCACGCAATACGAAAAACTCAAAAGACAACTTTCCGAGCAAATGCAGCAGTGGGAGGACTTGCAAATGGAACTTGAAGAAGCAGAAAAACAATGTTGAACCGCACATACTACAAAGACAACCTCAGATTGGCGTACCCCATCATACTCTCCTCGCTCGGTCAAAGCGTGGTGCAGTTCTTTGATACCCTTATGGTCGGACACTTGGGCAAAGAAGCCTTGGCAGGAGTGGCTTTTTCGGCAGCCATAACCACCATAGCCCTCGTTTTCGGACAAGGAATAGGCATGTCTCTCACCCCCTTGGTCGGACAATCCTTCGCCCGCAAGGAAACCCGTCGCATGAGCATGCTCTTCCAAAACGCCATAACGCTGAACCTCGTAACAGGAGCCGCAATCGTGGCGGTACTCATGCTCTTCGTACCGCTTTTGCCGCACCTCGGACAACCGAAAGAAGTAATCGATGCAGCCAAATCATACTTCATCATCACCTCCATATCGCTCTTTCCCGCACAAATCTTTCTCGCATTCCGTCATTTCATGGAAGGAGCCGGCAACACAAAAATCACGATGCGGATAATCATCTCCGCCAACCTGCTGAACATCATATTGAATTACATCTTCATCTTCGGCAAATGCGGCTTTCCAGCCATGGGAGCCTTCGGAGCCGGACTTTCCACCTGTGTAGCCCGCAGCCTTATGCCTGTCGCATACCTTGTTTACATGTTATGCCATAAGCATTACCGCAAATACTTCAAATTCTTCTCGAAAAAGAACTTCACTCTCCACACCCACAAAAACATCATGCGACTCGGACTGCCCATAGCAGTGCAACTCTCCTTGGAATGCGTCAGTTTCTCCACCGTAACCATCATGATGGGCTGGCTATCCACCGTAGCCCTTGCCGCCTATCAGATAGTACTCACCTTCGTAACCCTAACCTTTCAGATAGCCTGCGGAATAGCCTCCGCAACAACCATATTGGTCTCGCACGCCTTCGGAGTGAAAGACCGCGACAGAATAAGAGCCAACTCTCTGAGCGGACTGCACCTTAGCTTCGTCTCCATGGGCATTGCCGCTCTGTGCTTCATCACGCTCGGCGGTAAGATAGCAAGCCTCTTCACCACGGATATCGCCGTCATCGCCCAAGCCCGAACCCTCTTCATCGTCGCCGGAGCCTTCCAACTCGTGGACGGAGCCCAAGCCACGCTGCTCGGAGCATTAAGAGGTATGAACGACGTAGCCAAACCGATGAAATACTCCCTTATCTGCTACATTCTCTTCGCCATACCGACAGCCGCCCTCCTCGGCTTCGCCCTTGAAACAGGACCTTGCGGTGTCCTCTCCGGCTTAGCCTTCGGACTGCTCCTCGCCACCATACTTTACTACACCCGCCTCAAAACCACAATCCGCCGAATCGCCTGATTTGCGGAGATGGAAGGCTGAAAGGATTTTTTCAATCGGCGAAATAAAAGAACGAAACGGCGTTCGATTATTCCGAAACTGTCATTTCGTTTGAGGCTTGAAAAGTAAGGGGAATTTCAGGTGGAGATTGCTTGTTTTGTTGTGGAGGAGAAGGGGACGCTACTTTGGAGAACTGGTAATACTTTGCATTTTTTTTGTACCTTTGCCAAGTTGCAGTAAAATTATCCGATTGAAGAAATGAATCCATGGATACAATTAAGCATAGAATATGCTTCCCAACGTTCTTATCTTGATGATTTGTTCAGAGTTTATCCCACAATACCGGAGGGAATCAGAGACATAAACAAGGAAATATGGCGGAATGTCGAGACAGCATTTCAAAAGCGGGATAATGACAGCCTGATAAGAGAATTGCTAAGACTGAAACTCTTTCCCATAAAGGACAGCTATGTGTCTTATTTGAGACGAGATGCCTCTGCAATCGGTAGAAATCCTCGTACTATTAACAGAATATGCGGGCGTATTTACGATTTGGGATTGGATAAGCTGTATCAACAATGCAGTCAGCCCAAAGAAACAAACAGACAGTTAGGACCGATGTTTCATTCATGGGTAAAATCCAAATCATTGGGTATCATGCCTGTCGGATTGGAAGAGTTTGTGAACAGTGATGCCGATGCGATATTAGATGCAAGCGATAAATCGATGATGGAATTCGCTTCGCAGGAATTGGGATACAAAAGAAATAAAGGTTTGGACTTTTTGGCAAGGTTCAACGGGAAGTATATCATAGGGGAAGCCAAGTTCATAACCGATTTCGGCGGACACCAGAACGCACAATTCCTTGATGCAATGTCAACTCTTACGGATACAAATATCAAAGCCATACCCGTTGCCATAATCGACGGAGTGCCTTACATCAAATCGAATAACAAGATGTACAAACAAATAACGGAAACCTATAACGGCTACAACATAATGAGTGCTTTGGTTTTGAGGGAATTTTTATACTCGTTGTAATGGAAAATCTGCTTTTACTGTCGGAAAATCTGCACGCATTGCAGTATTTGTTGGAGGTTGAAAATTTAGCAAACAAGGTCGATTTGGTTTATATCGACCCACCGTTTGCAACAGGCATGAATTTCACCATAACGCAAGGTCGTGCAACAACGATAAGTAACTCGAAAACCGGAGACATTGCCTATAAGGATACACTGAAAGGCGATGAGTTTTTGGATTTTCTTTCAGAGCGGCTTGTTTTGTTGCGTGAATTGTTATCGGATAGGGGTTCCATTTATCTGCATATAGATTATAAGATAGGGCATTATGTGAAAGTGCTCATGGATAAGATATTCGGAATGGAAAATTTCCGTAACGATATAAGCAGGATAAAATGCAATCCAAAGAACTTTGCCCGCATAGGCTACGGGAACGTAAAGGATATGATATTGTTTTACTCCAAGTCTGCCAATCCTATATGGAACGAGCCGTATCAGGCATACGATGAATCGGATATAGAAAAACTGTTTCCGAAGAAAGATAAGAATAACAGAAGATATACCACCGTTCCGATACATGCTCCCGGGGAGACGCTTAACGGAAAAAGCAGTCAAACTTTTAACGGTATTTTCCCTCCGAAAGGAAGACATTGGAGAACGGATGTGGAAACTCTGCAACAGTGGGACAGGGAAGGTTTGATAGAATGGTCTTCCGCAGGTAATCCTCGGAAAATCATTTATGCCGATGAAAGAAAAGGTAAACGGGTACAGGATATTTGGGATTATAAAGACCCGCAATATCCGGATTATCCTACGGAAAAAAACATGGAATTGATAGAACGAATAGTGCAAACCTCTTCCGATGAGGGTAGTTTGGTGTTGGATTGTTTTTGCGGCTCGGGAACGACTCTTGTTGCGGCACAAAACAATGGTAGAAAGTGGATAGGTGTCGATCAATCGCCATTGGCAATAGATGTGACGAGAAAAAGATTGGGGCAACAGGAATATTCGTTGTTTGGAGGTTCGTCCGAATATACTTATTTGGAATTACGGAAAGAGCAGGCAATGTAAGGCAGGAGGCTTTGCTTATAAGTCTTTTGCCGAAATGCAGTTTTGCCGAGATTAAACCACCGAAAGAAAAAGAGGAAACGCCGAAAGGATTTTTACTTTCGGCGTTTCCTCTTTTTGTAATGGTGTTCGATTGCGGGGTGGTGAAAGTCGTGTTCTACATCTTTTTGAAGTACTGCAAGGCTTCCACTACGTCTTCGTCCGTTTTGAGGAAGGAAGGGTAGAAGTATTGGTCGCCGTAAAGGTTTTGGGCGAGGTAGGCTTTCATGAGTTGCTTCACCTCCGTTGTTTCGGCTGTTGTCAGTCTGCCTCGCGTAGTATTTTGTTCGCTTGCGAAGTTCAGCATGCTTTGATAAAAGTCTTCACTGACCGTATAACGGTTCAAGAAGTCGTCTCCGTCTTTATAGGTACTGAAGTTGTTGCGATTACGATCCACATAGTCGAAGCAGTATTTGTAAATCAAGCCTTTTTTTAGCAGTGTGGTATAGTATTTGCCTCTTTTATAATTGTAATATGGCAATTCCACATCCGGTTCTATTCCTCCGCCTCCATAGACAATTCTTCCTTTTTTTGTCTTGTATTTCAATGAGTCTGCATGCGATATTGTGTCGCTGTGTTTTTCCATGTTGGCGTAGCGCTCTATGAAGTCGGCAAAATATTTTTCAGGGTCGCCCGATATGTAAGGTCTTTGTATGCAACGTCCGCTCGGGGTATAGTAACGTGATACGGTAAGCCTGATTGCCGAGCCGTCCGGCAGTTCTTTCTGTTCTTGAACCAAGCCTTTGCCGAAAGTCCTTCTGCCGATTATCATCGCTCTGTCGTTGTCTTGCAAAGCTCCTGAGACTATTTCGGAAGCCGAAGCGGAGATTTCATCTATCAGAACTATGAGTTTGCCTTTTTCAAAGACTCCTTCGGAAGTTGCAAAGTAGTCGTTTCTGCCTCTGTATCTGCCGTTGGTGAAAACTATAAGGTCGTCTTCGGGCAGAAATTCGTCTGCAATTTTTATTGCTTGGTCAAGGTAGCCGCCTACGTTGGCTCTCAAATCGAATATAAGTTGCTTTGCTCCCTTGTCTTGCAGTTTCAGAAGGGCGGAATGCACTTCGTCGTAGGAGTTTGCGGTGAATTGCGACAATCTTATGTAGCCTGTGGCTTTGTCGATCATGCCGTAATAATCCACGCTGTGTATCGGAATGGGAGCTCTGGTGAGATTGTAGTTTATGGGCTTGTTTACGCCGGAACGATGTATGGAAAGAGACACCTTGGTGCCTTTTTTGCCGCGAAGGAGTTTGAATACCTTGTCATTGCTTATGTCTTTACCCGTCACGTTCCTGCCGTCCACCTTGATTATGCGGTCGCCTGCCATGATGCCTGCCCTTTGCGAGGGACCCGGATTGATGGTTTGCAAAACCACTATGGTGTCTTCGATTATTCTGAACTGTATTCCCACCCCGTCGAAGTTGCCTTGCAACACCTCGTTCTCCTTTTTGATTTCCTCTGCCGTCATATAAACCGAGTGAGGGTCGAGGTCTGCAAGGAAACTCCTTATTGCCTCGTCCTGCAATGAGTCTATATTGACCTTATCGACGTATTGGCTGTCGATGAGTGAAAGAATGTAATCTATCTTGCCCCCCTTGGTGGGAAAATTACGGTCTTTACTCGTGGGGATAAGGTAAAAACCGAGAATGACCCCTATGATTGCCGCCACGGCAGCAACAACAGGGGTCGTGTATCTTTTCTTCATTTTACAGATGGTTTATTTCGTTATCCATTTCTGCACTTCCTCTGCTTTGAGTGCAGGAATGTCGAGTTTGTTTTTCTTTCTCAAACCGTTCAAATCGTTGAACAACTTGTTCGGATTGGCGTTTTGCAGGTCTTCGATTTTCGTTATGCCGCTTTGTCTCAAAGGTGCAATCCACTCTTGCGGCACTCCGCATTCCATGAACTGGGCATCTGTTGCGACAACGGGCTTTTTCTCCGGCTTCATTTGAGGGAAAAGAAGTACGTCCTGTATGGAAGCATTGCCTGTCATGAGCATGCAAAGTCGGTCTATGCCTATTCCCATTCCGGAAGTCGGCGGCATGCCGTATTCCAAGGCTCTCACGAAGTCGTAGTCTATGTACATGGCTTCGTCATCGCCTCTTTCCTGTAATTTCAATTGGTCTTGAAACCTCTCCAACTGGTCTATCGGGTCATTCAATTCGGAGTAAGCGTTCGCCAATTCCTTGCCGTTGACGAACAACTCGAACCTTTCGGTCAGTCCTTCGACCTTTCTGTGTTTCTTCGTCAAAGGAGACATCTCCTTAGGGTAGTCGTATATGAATGTCGGCTGAATGTAATGCTCCTCGCACTTCGCTCCGAAGATTTCGTCTATCAGTTTGCCTTTGCCCATCGTGCCATCGACCTCTATGCCGAGAGTTTTGCAGGCATCGAACAACTGTTTCTCGTCCATCTCGTAAATATCGTAACCGGTGTATTGAAGAATGGAATCTCTCATGCTTACTCTTGCGAAAGGACGTTTGAAATCCACTTCCTTGTCTCCTATGTTCACCTTCGTGCCGTTGTGAAGGGCAAGGGCGACACGCTCTATCATCTCTTCGGTGAAGTCCATCATCCAATTATAATCCTTGTACGCCACATAGATTTCCATGCACGTGAACTCCGGATTGTGTGTGCGATCCATGCCTTCGTTCCTGAAATTGCGGGAGAACTCATACACTCCGTCGAATCCGCCCACAATCAGCCTCTTCAAGTAAAGTTCGTTTGCTATTCTCAGATAGAGAGGAATGTTGAGCGTATTGTGGTGCGTTATGAAAGGTCTTGCGGCGGCTCCTCCCGGGATTGGTTGCAATACGGGGGTCTCGACCTCGAGGTATCCGTGTTCGTTGAAGAAGTTTCTCATCGTATTGATGATTTTCGTTCTCTTCACGAAGGTATCTTTGACCGCAGGGTTGACAATCAAATCCAAATAGCGTTGACGGTATCTCTGTTCCGTGTCGGTGAATGCGTCATACACTTTGCCGTCCTTTTCTTTCACCACCGGCAAAGGTCTCACGGACTTGCATAAAACGGTCAATTCTTTGACATGAATCGAAATTTCGCCCATCTGGGTCGTGAAGACGTATCCTTTCACGCCTATTATGTCGCCTATGTCGAGCAGTTTCTTGAAAACGGTGTTGTACATCGTTTTGTCTTCACCCCCGCATATCTCGTCTCTCTTTATGTAGAGTTGGATTTTACCGTGATTGTCTTGCAGTTCGGCAAAGGAAGCAGCTCCCATTATACGACGGGACATAATCCTTCCGGCGATGGATACCTCTTGATACAAGTCCGTGTTTTTCGGGTAGTTGCTTAGAATTTCGCTCGTGGTTACATTAACCGGATACAAAGGTGCGGGATAGGGGTCTATGCCGAGTTCCCTCAGTTGTTCCGCAGCCTGTCTTCTAAGTATTTCTTGTTCGCTCAATTCGTTACTCATGTCGTAATCTTGTTGTTTCGGATTGCAAATTTACGGATTTATTCCCAAACAATGCTTTCACGTTCGGGCTTTTCGGAGGAAAGTAAGCGAAAAACGAATATTTTTTTCTGGGCAATGGTTTGCTTTTCGGGAAAAGTAGTAATTTTACAAACTCGTTTCAGAGTTTTACAAAGATATATTTTTGACTGATATGAATGGTTTTCAAGAGAAGTTGTCGGCCTTGTTATCGGAGTTTGAAAGAGCCGGCAGGAGAGTATGCGGGAGCGAAAGAGTGTCTCGTCTCGATGTTGACGTACTCGGTGAAAAGATGAGGCAGATGTACGATTTGCTTTTGTCTTCTGATTGGAACGAAATCGAAGAAGTGAAGCATGTTTTGCCCGTGTCGGAGGAGTTGACCATCGAAAGGGTGGAGACGAAGGCTGAAAAGCCTGCAACCGAAACGCCGAAACGCCGAAATGAAACGGCGGAAGAAAAAATAGAAACGCCGAAAGAAATTGCCGAAACGCCGTTTTCTCCCGAGCCTGAACAAGTGATTGAAAACGAGGATAAAGAAACAAAAGAAAAAGAAGAGGAGAAAAAGCCCTTAAAGGAAGAGCCGAAGCAGGTAGAGGTCGTTTCCGTTGAGCCGGAGGTAGTAACGACGGAGGAAGGTGAAGAAGAGAAAGAGGTTGAAGAGGAAAAGCCGGAGGCGAAAGAAGAGGAGAGCAAGGACAGCCATTCTTCCGTTTTGAGTTATCTGCACCATAATATAATGCGTGAGGGTGAGGAAAAACCGAAACCGCAGGTGGGTTCGACCTTGGACTTGTTTGCCGAGAAGACTCCTTCGATTGCGGAACGCTTCGAGAGTCGCACGAGAAGTGATTTGAGGACGGCGATAGGCGTTAGCGAGAAGTTCATGTTCATCAACGATTTGTTCTCCGGCAATTTGAAGGAATATACCGATTTCATCAACAAGTTGAATGATCTTACCACGTGGGATATGTCCAAGTTGGTCATAGAGGAAACCAGACAGAAGAAGAAATGGGCTGCGGCTTCGTTGGCGTACACCACTTTGCAGGATTTGATACACAAACGTTTTGAGAAATAAGAGATGAGCAGTGTTTTCATTTTTTCAGCCCCTTCTGGCAGCGGCAAAACCACGATACTGAGAAAGATTTTCGAGAAAATGCCCGGTATGTTCGGCTTCTCCGTCTCCGCAACCAACCGTCCTGCACGCGAGGGCGAGAAGGACGGAAAGGATTACTACTTTCTTTCGACGGAAGAAATGAAACGGAGAATAGAAAAGGGTGATTTCCTCGAATGGGAGCAGGTTTATGAGGGACGTTATTACGGTACGCCGAAATCTGAACCCGACAGAATAGCCGCAGAGGGGAAGATAGCTGTTTTCGATGTGGATGTGAAGGGCGGAATAAACATAAAGAAGATTTTGAAAGACGATGCCTACGCCATATTCATCATGCCGCCGAGCGTGGAGGAGCTTCGCAAACGTTTGCAAGGCAGGAACACCGAAACGGAAGAGGATTTGGAAAAGAGGCTTGCAAGAGCGGAGATGGAGATAGGGCTTTCGAGTGAGTTCGACAAGGTGGTTTTGAACGATGATTTGGACACCGCCGTTTCGCAAGTGGAGGAAGCAATCAGGCAGCAAATGAAGAAATGGAACATTAAGCAGTGAGAGAGAAAGAAAACATGGAGAGAGAGAATTATTTGTGTTTGTTGGAACTGTTGAACTTCGATAATGTCGTATTGCAAGGCGGCAACGATATGTTGCAAATAAGGCTCGACAGAATGACAAAGGATTTGTCGGAAGCGTCGAGGGGAAAAGGAGAGGGGATTGTGTGCCGTAATTTCGGCTCATACATATTGCTTTCCACGCTTTCCGATGACGAAGAGAGTTTGGAAAGATTGCTTTCCGTCTTATCCGTTTACAACAAGCAGGCTTTGATGTTCGGTTATCCTCACAAAGGGATTGTGCTTCGTCAAAAGCCCGCTGTTTCAAAGCATGAGGGCGTGGAGGTCTTCAATTCCCGTGCTTTCATCGAGGCGAAAGGCAAATTGGCAAAGCAGGACATCGCTGGCATCGTCATCGACGAGGAAGTGTATGCCGAAAGGAAAGAAACGGTGCAACGCTACAGCTCGACCTTCGGACAGAAGCAGGTTTTGAAAATATTCAAAGCCGCTTTGGCAGGCGTGGCTTTCGAGGAGGTGAAGAAGACTTTGCGAAGCAATTTCGCCAAGGTGGGTGCCGGAGAAGGCTCTTCGGAAGAAAAAGCCTTGAAGTCGCTTCTTGAATTCATGGAAGCGGAAAACAGATAGCCGGCAGGCGGAAAGCATGGAGACGAAAGTGCCGATGTCGGCGGAGAAACAAAATACGGTGAAAACCGTATGTGATTTTAATGGAAGCGGATTGTCGTTTCAAGAAAAAAGAATGAAATCATGATAAAACGAATGATTGCGATGGTGTCCCTTGCGTTGTGTGCGGGCGGATTGTTTGCCCAAACATACATAAGAGATGCGGAATACGGAGATGTAAATGCCCAATATCGTTTGGGCAAGATGTATGAAAGAGCGGACAGAATGCCGAAGGACATAAACAAAGCCGTATATTGGTACACCAAAGCGGCGGAACAGAACCATCCCAAGGCGATAATGGCTTTGGCAGAGCTGTATTACTACGGCGTGGAGGTGAAACAAAACCTGCCTTTGGCATTGAAGTACTTCCGTCTTGCGGCAGAGAGCAAGAACATGGAGGCTGTGTATTGCCTTGGCGAGATGTATGAGCAGGGAGTGGGTACGGCGAAGGACTTGAAGAAGGCTTTTGCATATTACAAGCAGGCTGCCGACGAGGGAAACCTCGCAAAGGCTCAGTTCAAAGTGGGAAAAATGGCTTATCTCGGCGAGGGAACAAAACAGGATACCCCGATGGCTTTGAAATACATACATTCCGCATTCGACAACGGCTATCCCACGGCAATGGAATTTTGGAACGCAAATCAGTTATGGAAGTATGAGCAGTAAGATGAGGAGAATAGGAATTTGCATGGTCGCAGTGCTTTTCTGCACGGAGGTTTGCTGTCAGAATTTGCTCTTGAAAGCAAAGGGAGGCAACGTAGAGGCACAATATGAGCTTGCGACACAGTATTATAAAGGCATAGGACAATTACAGAGTTACTCTTCCGCTTTCGTGTGGTACAAGAAGGCGGCGGAGAAAAACCACCCCGCTTCATGCCATGCGATGGGAGAGATGTATGAAAAAGGCCTCGGATGTTCTCAAAACGAGCGTTTGGCTTTCTCTTACTACATGCAGGCGGCGGAAAGAGGTCATGAAAAATCGCAACTCAAAGTTGCACGAATGTTCGACGAAGGTATAGGCGTGGTGGATAACCCTGCACGGGCGTATCTCTGGTACAGGATTTGTGCGGATAGGAACGAGACGTATGCTTGCAGGCGAATCGGTGATTTTTATATGACCGGAACGGTTGTGGATAAGGACTTGGTGGAGGCAAGGCACTGGTATGAAAAAGCGGTTGACGGCAATGATGTCGATGCAATGCAGAAATTGGCTTACATATATGTAATAGGAGAGAGCGTTGCACCGGATTACAAGAAGGCTTCCGAATTGGCGGAGGTGCCTTTGAAGCAAGGTTTGCCTGTTGCTCAGTATGTGAAGGCTTATCTGCTGGAAAACGGCTTTGCGGAAAAGAAACAGCCTGCCAAGGCTTTGGAACTCTACAAGCAATCGGCAAAGCAGGGCTTCGTTCCCGCCAAAGAACCCGTTGCAATAGACAGATACAGAAAGGAAGGCATGGCAGACAGCCTGCTAAGCCTGAAAACAATCGAGAGAACGGAGAGTTATTACATTCTCGGCAAGGAATACATAGCCGGAAAGCAGACGAAGAAGAACGTGAAGAAAGGTTTGGAATATCTGAACAGGGCGGCGGAGGCTTCATACGCCGAAGCATACTTGGAACTCGGCAAATTGTACAGGGAAGGTAAAGTCGTGAGAAAAAACATCGGCAGGGCGAACAATTACTTCAAGGATGCGGTTGATTTGGGAAACAAAGAAGCGGAACAATATTTGAAGAAGTAAAAACGTTTCGTCGGAAAAACATACTTAAAAGAAGAAACATCATGGCGAATTTGGATATGGCTGCTTGCAAGAATGCAGACAAGTGGTTGAACAGCAGCATAGACGAAAACATAAAGGCGGAAATCGTTCGTATGAGGGAGGAAAATCCCGATGAGTTCAACGATGCGTTTTACAAAACCTTGGAATTCGGAACGGGAGGACTGAGAGGCGTGATGGGATTGGGAACGAACCGCATGAATTTGCTCACCGTGAGCATGACGACGCAGGGATTTTGCAATTATATCAGGCTTAAAAACGGCGAAAAAGCCATAAGCTGCGTCATATCGCACGACAGCCGCAACAACAGCAGGGAGTTTGCGTTTACGACTGCCCGTGTCATGACGGCGAACGGCTTTAAGGTTTATATGTTCGAGGATTTGAGACCGACTCCGGAGCTGTCCTTTGCGGTCAGGGAACTGAAAGCCGATGCCGGAGTGATGATTACGGCTTCCCATAACCCGAAAGAGTACAATGGATACAAGGCTTATTGGAATGACGGAGCCCAACTGACGACTCCTCACGACGTGGAAGTAATCGAACAGGTCAACAAGATAACCGATATAGCCCAAGTGAAGATTTCAAAGGACGATTCGGGAATAACGTTCCTTGGAAAGGAAATGGATAAAACCTACATCGACAGGGTGAAATCCCTATCCATGAACAACGGATATATAGAACGCCACAAGGATTTGAAGATTGTCTATACTCCTTTGCACGGAACGGGTATCACAGTGGTGCCAGCGGCTTTGAAAGCCTACGGCTTCGAGAATGTATTCGTGGAAGAGCATCAGGCAATACCGGACGGCAATTTCCCTACCTGCCTTTCGCCCAATCCTGAGAACCCCGAAGCGTTGGAAGCAGGCTTGCGAAAAGCCAAAGAGGTCGATGCGGACATTCTTTTGGCGACAGACCCCGATGCAGACCGCGAAGCAATAGCCGTGAAGACCTCTTCCGGCGAGTGGGTCTTGTTCAACGGAAACCAAACCGCCACTTTGTTCACCTATTATCTTTTGGAGCGTTGGCAACAGGAGCATAAGCTGACAGGCAAACAGTTCGTCATAAAAACCATCGTAACGAGCGAAATGGTGAGAAAGGTTGTCGACAGTTTCAATGTGCATTGCTACGACACTCTTACGGGTTTCAAACACATAGCGGCAAAGATAAAATCCTTGGAAGGCAGGGAAGAATACATAGGAGGGGGAGAGGAGAGTTTCGGATACCTGATAGGCGATTTCGTAAGGGACAAAGATTCCGTTTCCGGTTGCTGTATATTGGCAGAAATGACAGCATACGCCGCCGACAAAGGGCAGACGTTGTACGATATGCTCATGGAGTTGTACGTGAAGTACGCTTTCTATACCGAAAAGCAGGTTTCCGTAACTCGTAAAGGCAAATCGGGAGCTCAAGAGATAGAAGCGATGATGAACGAGTTCCGTTCCAATCCACCGAAAGCCCTTGACGGCATCGCCGTGGAAAGAACGGCGGATTACCTTTACCCCGAGAAAACAGGCTTGCCGAAAAGCAACGTATTGCAATACTTCCTTGCAGACGGCAGCAAGGTGTCCGTTCGTCCCTCAGGCACGGAGCCGAAAATAAAATTTTATTTCTCTATATGCTCCAAGCTGGAAGACGTATCGCAATATGCTTCCAAACATGCCGAAGCGATGCAAAAAATAGAGGTGATGCAGAAAGAAATGGGCTTGAAGTAGCCATGAAACAGGCAAAAGAGGAGAAAATGAGCGGAAAAATCTTTTGCCTTAAACGGTTGACTGTCAAAGCCGATTAGAAAAAGAGTAAAAAAAGTAGGGAAAAAGTTTGGCAGAAACAAAAAAGTGAACTACCTTTGCACTCGCAAAACACGATGGCGTCGTAGCTCAGTTGGTAGAGCAGAGGACTGAAAATCCTTGTGTCACTGGTTCAAATCCAGTCGATGCCACGAAGAAAGAAAGGAGTTCGATACGGAAGTGTCGGACTCTTTTTTCGTTTCGTCCCATCGCTTCGCCATTCCGCGAGAACGAAACGGCGGTTCACCGTAACGAACCGCCGAAAGAAAAAATCGAATCACCGTTTCGTCAGAGCCTTGATTTATCGTTGTTCTTGCAAAGGCGATATACATGCTTCATATTAACTATCGGAAAATAAAAACGGGGGCAAAAGCCCCCGCTCGTGATGATTGGTTGATTGCTTTTTATTCGACAATCAATTTTTGTGTATCGACATTGTTTCCGCTTATTACTCTGATGTAATACACTCCGCTTTCAAAACCGCTTGTGTCGATTTCATGGCTTTCAATGCCTGCTTGCAATTTGTCGGAAAGGATTATTCTTCCTTGCAAATCGCTTATCGTTATCGTTGCATTTGCTTTCAAGCCTTTCAAACTCAATGTGGCTTTGTCCTTTGCAGGGTTAGGATAAACGATGGCGGACAATCCGCTTTCGATTTGCTCCAATCCAGAAGCGGAAAGGGTCGTGAAGGTCATTGTTTCGCCGTAAGTGTTTCCTCTTTCGGTGGTTGCGAATGCTCTGAACTCGTAAGTTGTCGAGGCTTCCAAGTCGCTCAATGTCGCACTCATGTTTTCGCCGTCTGCTTCAACGCTCGACCAGTCTTCAACGCCTTCTGTCTTGTACTCGAAGCCTTGTGCCGTGATTGTCTCGCTACCCGTGGTTACCGTTCCGTTCAATACGGCAGCTTCATGGGTGATTTCCGTTGCCGCAAGGGTGATAACGGTAGGTGCAACGACAGGAGCTTCCTCGGTGGTGAAGTTTATGCTTACCCATTCGGAAGAGGTCTCTTCGCATACGGCTCTTACCTCGACGGTGTAGGCAGTTCCGGCGGTCAAGTCGGTGAAAGTCTTGCTTGTTGTGGTAACGGTTTCCGGTGTACCGCCTGCCAAGCGTACTTCATAGCTTGTTGCCGTGCCTGTCCAACTTACCTCTGCCGATGTCTCGGTGATGTTGCTTACTGCAAGGGCTGTCGGAGCGTCGCATGGAGCCGGCTCGGGGGTTTCTCCTGTCGGTTGAATGGAAAGGTTGGCTATGATGGCTCCCGGTTGTCTGCCGCCACTGCCATCATTTCTCCACACGAATACCAATTTCCTTAATGTATTAGGTTCGTTCGCTATGGTAACACTCTTTGTTTGAGTACCAGTCAAGAGGTTTATGTAGTTATTGGAATTGTTCTTCATCAATACATTTCCATAGTTCGTCGCCGCATAATAAGGAACCGTCGAGGTGTTAACGGCATTGTAAACCGTATCGACAGGTACCCAATATACTTTCAAGTAATCATAGCTTCCTTCTCCGCCTACGGTCAAATCAAAACTTATTGTCAAGGAATCGCTGTTGCCTGTGTTGAAAAGCTTCTCTGCAATCACGATAGACGCAGAGTTGTCTTTGTATCCGGCGGTATCTCCGCCATCTTTCGAGATGTACAATGCACCGGTGGTTTCTCCGTTCGGTGTGCCGATATGCCATTTGTTCGTATTGGTGCTGTTTTTCAACAACCATGCTGTTGCATCTGCCGAATCGAAACTGCAAGTGTATGGTACGTTTTCCGCCATCATCGGAGTAACATACTCGACAGTCGAGAATGCTCTCACCGTATCCCCGTTGGAACAAATGGAAGCCACTCCGAATGTGTAGCTTGTGGCATATTCCAAACCGCTTATGCTTCCGGAGTTATCGGTAAAGTCAGCCATTGTGTATTCTTCCTCTTCCGATGCTTTGTAATAAACGACCCATCGGCTGTTGTCCTCGTCCGACCAAGTCAAATCGACTGATGTCGCTTCCGTTCCCCGTGCAATCGCAAGACCTTCGGGACGACTGCAGGCAGGAGAGTAGTTTACCTCTATATCATCGACATAAAGTATGCAGCTGCTCGATTGGGAAGAAGTGGAATAAGGCTTCAATGTAATTCTTCCGCCTTCGCCTTCGTATGAAGCAAATGACACTTCTTTTTGTTCCCAAATACCTTGTCGGGTTGCATAAACGGTATCGATGGAAATAAGAGTGTCTTCTTCCGATACGCCGACTATGATTCCGTTATAGCTGTTCGGATTTTTGAACTTGAATTGCAGACTTAGGAGTGTAAGGTCTTCTTCAAAGGAAGGCAGTAATGCTGTGGCACTGCAAGCATTGGCTCTTTGGGATTTGAAGTACAAACATCTGCTACCCGATGCAGGAGACGAGCTCGACACATTTATCTTGTCGTCTGTTCCCATGCCGGATTTATCCCAGCAATCCGCATAAACGTCATCGCCGTAAGAGTAGCTGTCGAAGTTCTCCGTGTATGGCAATTCGGCAACAGGGACGCATGCTGTCTTGAACGAACTCTCTGCCCAAGCACTCTCATCGGTTGAACTGCAAACTGCTTTCACTCTATAGTGGTAAGTGGTATTCGGTGTCAGGTTTGTGAACGTGTAAGTCGTGTCTGCAGAGGTATGACTTGTCGCTTCGCTCCAATCACTCGCCGTTGTGCTTAATTCAATGGCATAGTTACCTACATTGCGAGGGTCAACCCATGCAACAGTTGCGTTTTCGGCAGTTGCGATTGCGGACAAATCCTCCACTGCGATGCAGGTCGGTCCCAATTTAACTTTGAGATTGTCCAAGAAAATGTTGTCACCGTATGCCGATACCGCCTTGATGATTATGTATTGTGTGCCTGTCGTGCTTGCAGGTAGCGAGAATGAATGTTCCTGCCAGCCGTTGGAGGAACGGTATCTTAGAACCGAGTCAATCAAAGTGGCATTTTCGAGGGTTGGTTGGTCGTTCACATACAGCAAAACCCTGTCTTGGTAGCTGTTGTTGCTTGAATTGTGAAACATATCGAAAGATACGTCCATGTTTCGAGGGAAGTTCATGGCAGGAGAGATGATTGCCGTCCACTTGTTGTTTTGAACGTTGTAGCTGTTGAAGAATAACATCTTGCTTCCGTCGTGCGGAGAGCATGAAGGGCTGCTTCCGCTTGTTACAACCTGCCATTTGTTGTTTGCTTCCGTTGTCGAGGAGATGGAAGTCCAACAATCGATTCCGTTTTCAAAACTTTCGATGAAAGGAAACTCGCCGATAGCACTTTCATAGCAAGGTGTGCTGTAATTAACCGCTGCAATGGCTTTGACCGTGTCCCCATTCGAGCAAACGGATGCCACTTGGAATGTATATGAAGTTTGAAGCGACAAACCGCTTATGCTTATCGTATTCGCAGAACTTGCTTCCATGGTGTATTCCTCCTCATCGGCTGCCTTATAGTAAACGACCCATCGGCTGTTGTCCTCATCCGTCCAAGTCAAATCTACGGTTGTTGCCACCGTTCCTTCTGTAACCACAAGGTTTTGCGGACGTGGGCAGGCAGGAGCGTAATCCACCTTTACGTCATCGAGATAGAGGGCAAAGCTGTTCAGATGCGTTGTGTTGGAATAAACTCTGAAAGCAATTTTTCCGCCTTCGCCGCCATAAGATGCAAGAGACACTTCTTTCTGTTCCCAAACATCGGAAGCGTTGGAAAGAACCGTGTCGATGGCAACGAAGTTGTCTCCTTCCAATACGCCGACCATGATACCGTTCGGTAGAGCCGGATTTTTCAACTTGAATTGTACGCTTAGAAGGTCAAGACTTTCCTCGAAGGAAGGCAACACCACTGTGGCAGTGTAGCCATTCGCTCTGTTGGAATAAAGATAAAGACAACGATTTCCCGAAGCCGATGAACTGTTCGATATGCTTATTTCGTCGCTTGTGCCGATGCCGTATTTAGTCCAGCATTCCACATATTCGTCATCGCCGTAAGAGTAGCTGTCGAAGTTCTCCGTGTATGGCAATTCGTCGATTGCTCCGCATGCTGTTTTGAATCGTCCCTCTGCCCATGCACTTTCGTCGGACGAACCGCATATTGCTTTTACCCTGTAAGTGTACCAAGTATTAGGAGTAAGCCCTGTGGCTGTGCAGTTGGTCGTTGTGGAAGTAAATGTCAAAGCTCCGCTCCAATCGCTCGCCGATGTGCTTACTTCAAGAAGATAATCGCCCGCATCATTAGGGTCGTTCCATTCTATGGTTGCCTCATTATGGAGTATCTCTGTCAAGTGTTGATTGCTCAATGTCTGACATGCAGGAATGTAATCTATGCTTAGGTCATCTACCCACATATTTCCGGAAGCTCTCACGAAGTGTTCTTTCAAGGCAATGCGACCTCCCTGTCCCGTATAGGAAGCAAGGCTTACTTCACGTCTCTGCCATGTATTGCTTATGGTGTTATATACAGTATCTATGCCGACAAAAGTACCGTCATTCTCGACAACTCCTACTATCATACCATTATCCAACTGCGGATACTTTAATTGAAAGACCACATTCAAATCTCTCAGATTTATACTTTCGTCCAACTGCGGTGCAACGGCAATCACTTCCGCTGTTGCGTTAGGAGCTTGAAATACCAAGGCGGCTGTACCGGATAGATGTTGAGTGCTCGCCACGTAAAGGGCGTTCGATGCAGTGGTGTTGTTCAAAATCTTTGTCCAGCATGGCGGAAAGATGCTCGTTCCCGTGCCATAGCTGTCGAAATTGTCCGTATAAGGCAATTCGGTTACGGCATCGCAAGGTGTTCTGAACGAAAGAGAGGACCATGCACTCTCATCATCGCTACCGCATATCGCTTTCACGCGGCAGTTGTACAACGTATTCGATGTAAGTCCCGTAAAGGTGTAAAAAGTGTCGCTCACATTGTCGCTTTCCGCCCCTGTCCAATCCGCTTGCGAGGCAGGTTTCATTTCTATTTGGTAGTCGAGTGCGGCAGTGCTTGCATTCCAAATCACGCTTGCCACGTTTTGCGATACCGTCGTGGTACCGAAGCCTTTCAATGAAGGGCATGAACTGTTCGGATCCGGCACTGAGGCGTATGTTGCGTTGGTTTGATTAACTCCGCCTCCTCCGTATGAAGTGAAAGAAGCACAAGTCCAACCGGCGGCACTGTTGTTAAAGCCGTTGTTGGTCAAGTACCAAAAGCCTACCGACCCCCAACCGCATTGCCAGCGGTCTTCGGGTTCAACAGGAGTAAATCCCTCGAGATCGATGCTGCTCGAAATGGAATTTGTCGTCGGATTTACAACCTGCGAAGGATTATCGGGATTTTGCAAGGTGAACACGCCGTTACCGTTCATGTCTATTCCGAAACCGGTAACGAATCCGCCGGAACCTTCTTGGAAATAGAAACGCTGATCTGCCGCTGCGATGTCCTCGCACATCTGTTTCATGGATTTGGAGCCGTCATAACGGTATCCCCAAACCAAAGCCTGAGGCGTTTTGCCGTCGTTGAATACCAACACTAAGGCAGCCTCGTTGCTGCCTGTTCCGACCCAATACTCGATGTCGGCTGCCGTAAACACCCCGTTAGGAGCCGTGCCGAGAGTTTGAGCCGTCAGGCAAATGCTTGTCAACAATGCCGACAAGAGGCATAAACAAACTTTTTTCATTTCGTTGTCTGTCGTTTTTTTAGTTAAACAATGACGTATCGAACGAACGATAAAGCGTGAGAGAAAAGGCAACCCCGAAAACGACAAGGCAGACAACCGCCCGTAATTTCACTCTTTGCAATCACATCTCTATTTCCCGAAAGATACGATTCTTAATTCGGCAAAATCACGGTAGGTCTTCTGACTTACACCTCTTTGAAAACGTGCCTTCCCATTACTTGAACAGTGGCTGAGAAATTGCGAGACAATTTCTCTGTGGTTGTTTCCAAAGAACAAAAGCGTTAAACGCTTTCATGGTGCTTACAGCTACGGGTTTAGTTCTTGATTTTCACAAGATTCCCTTTTAATCCGCCGAAGCGGAACCGCCGATTTGCGGCTGCAAAGGTAGAAATAAAATTTGAATTCCGCTTACTCCGAGCGTGGAATTAACTTTCCCTGCCTGCAAACGGCAAAGCCGAACAATGGCAAAGCAAGAAAACCGAAACCGAATGCACCTGTATTTTTCCCATTGCCTGACTACTCGGAAACTAAACGCCTTTCCACGAAAATGAAACGCCGAAAGAATTTTCTTATATGCCGTTTCGTGAAATTCTTTCGGCGTTCGGGTAATGGATTGTTTGATTGCGGGTTAAGTAAGAGGTGTTTATTCGTGGCAGTATATGCGTTTTATCCTTTGCGAGACGGAGGTGAAGACTTCATAGGTGATGGTGTCGAGGGCTTTCGCCATGTTCTCCACGGGGTTCTCCTCTCCGAAGATGACGACTCTGTCTCCTATGGAGGCGTTTATGCCGCTAAGGTTTATCATGCACATGTCCATGCAGATGTTTCCTACGATGGGTGCCATGCTTCCATTGACCCACACTTTGAAACCTCGTGGCGAGAGGTGGCGGTTGAGACCGTCGGCATAGCCTACGGGTATGACGCCTATGGTTGTGGTTTCTGTGGCTTTGAAGTTACGCATATAGCTTACGCTTTCGCCCTTTTCTATGGTGCGTATCTCCGTGAGGCGGGTTTGGAGGCTTTGAACGTATCGCAGGTGTTGCTGTGTGTCTGCATTCCAGCCTATGCCGTACATGCCTACGCCCAAACGAACCATGTCGAAGTGTGCTTGCGGGAAGCGAACCGTGCCGGCGGTGTTGCAGATGTGGCGGAGTATTTTATGGTCGAAGGCTGCCCTTATCCTGTTGCTCCATTTCTCGAAACGCTCTGTTTGTTTTGCGGTGAAAGCGTCCTCTTCCGGTGCGTCGGCACAGGAGAAGTGCGAAAAGACAGAGGCTATGTGCAGGTTGTCGTGCCGTTTCACTCTTGCGATAAGCTCGTCCAAGTCCTTTTCCTCGAAGCCCAAGCGGTGCATTCCCGTGTCCAACTTGATGTGTATTTTGAGCGGCAGGTCGCAAAGCAGTTCCAAGGTCTCGAAGTTATGCACCACGGGTTCCAAGTCGTAATCGACCATCTTGCCCAAGGCTTCTTTTTCGAGCGTAACGACCATTACGGGCAATGTTATGCCTTTATTCCTCAAATCCACGCCCTCATCGGCAAAGGCAACCGTCAGATAGTCGGCAAGCTGTGTGCGTTGCAGTTCTTCCGCAACCTCGCTTCCTCCGCAGCCGTAGCTGGAAGCCTTGACCATTCCCATGATTTTGACGCCGGGTTCGAGCAGGGATTTGAAGTATTTTACGTTTTCGTCCAAGGCAGTGAGGTTTACCTCCAATATGCTTTGATGGCTTTTGGCTTCAAGGAAGTTGGAGATTTTTTCCAATTCGGCTTTACGCGAGCCTTTGACCAAGATGGCTTTGTCGTGAAAGTCGCCGAGGGATACGTTTGCAAGGAAGTCCTCGTTGGAAGCGAAAAAGCGGTGCGGCATGTCGAATGCGGCATCGTTGTTTGCAAAGTCCTTTCCTATGCCGTAAAGAAAGGATATGCCTTTGTTCTTCAACATTGTGTCGATTTGCTTCATGGTGTGCGGTATGTCTTCGTTTTTTTCCTGCAAATCGGAGAGAATGACGCAGCGGGATAGCTTTTTGTCGCATGTATTCAGGAAATCGACCGCAGCTTCGAGCGAGGTGATGTCCAAGCAATAACTGTCGTTGAGCAGGAGTGAGCCTCCCACGGATTCTTTCAACTGCAAACGCATGTCCAAAGCCGAAAGGGTGTGCATTCTTTCTTTGAGTGTTTGTTCGCTTATGCCCATTTGTCGGCATAGAACGAAAGCCGAAGCGGCGTTTTCCCTGCTTGCACGGTCGGAAAAAGGCAATCCGGAATTGCGGACGACGGCTTCGCTTTCGTAGGATACCAACTCTATATCATTATTAGTACAGAATGCCTCTGCCTTCTCGAATAAGAGGGGATTATCGCGGCTGCAGATGAGTTTCTTGCAGCCTGTGAAGAGCTTCAACTTCTCGTTTATCTTTTCCTCCATGCCATGGAAATTCACTCCGTGAGCCTCTCCGATATTGGTGAACAAGCCTATCTCCGGCAAAATCATGTCGTGCAATCTTTGCATTTCGTCCGGCTTGGATATTCCGGCTTCGAATATTCCGCCTTCGTAAGAGTCGTTCAGCTGCCACAACGATACGGGAACTCCGATTTGGGAATTGTAGCTGCGGGGCGAGAAACAAATCTTGCGGTCTCGGGCGATGAGTTGACGCACCCACTCCTTGACTATGGTCTTTCCGTTGGAACCCGTTATCGCAGCGACGGTTCCGTGGAAGCATTTGCGGGCGTATGCTCCCGCTGCTTGCAAAGCCTTCAACGTATCTTCGACCAAAAGATAGGCAACTCCCTTATGCAGAACCTCGGGCAGGCGGCTGCAAACGAAAACCCTCACACCCTTTTCGCAGAGCGGTTCTATGAAGCGGTGTCCGTCGTTATCGGCGGAGCGAAGAGCGAAAAACGCAGTTCGTTCTGCCGAATTGAGCCTTCTGGAATCGAACAAAAGAAATTCTATTTCAAGGGATAACATATCGAAATCGGGTTCCGCTCCGTCGGAACGGACGCAACGTGCGTTGCACAGCCTTATCAGTTCTTCCAAACTCACTGTCATATCAATTTGTTTTTTGCAAAATTAGAGAAAAACGCCTTTCCGCAGATACCGAAAGGGCGAAATAACGAATTCCAAGCCCGAAAACCGCACCGAAAAGCAAATGCAAAAGCAGCGAAAATCGAAACCGGAATGCAAAAAAACGGGAAAATATTTCTCCATTCAAAGAATAGTGCCTAACTTTG
>SAMEA104315430__coassemble_95_pt1 | contig 54774 bp, 47 predicted proteins | sample SAMEA104315430__metabat2_low_PE_047 | metagenome-assembled genome bin SAMEA104315430 (sample SAMEA104315430) | gut metagenome | biome: Monkey gut; feature: monkey-associated habitat; material: faeces | place: China | collected 2013
GCTGCAAGGGTGGTGAAGTTCATCACTTCGCCTTCAACCGTTTCGCTTGCGGTGGATGCAAAGGCTTTGTACTCGTAGGCTGTCTCCGCTGTGAGGTTGTTGACCGTTGCCGTAAGGGTCGTGCCTGTTGCAGCTACGGTTGTCCATTCCGTTGCGGTGGTTGCTTTGTACTTGAAGCCTTGGGCTGTGATTGTTTCACTGCCTGCGGTGATTGTACCGTTCAAGGTTGCTGCTTCATGCGTTACGCTTGTCGCTGCAAGGGTGGTTACGGTAGGCGGTGTTACGCCTTGTGCGTTTTGTGTGGTGAAGCTTGTGCTTACCCACGCCGATTGACTGCTTTCGCATACGGCTCTTACTTCAACGGTGTAGGCTGTGCCTGCGGTCAAGTTGGTGAATGTCTTGCTTGTCGTGCTAACGGTTTCCGCCGTGCCGCCTGCCAAGCGTACTTCATAGCTGCTTGCCGTACCGTTCCAAGTTACGGTTGCTTCCGTTTGGGTAACATTGCTTGCTGTAAGGGCTGTCGGTGCGTCGCAAGGCTCTACTTGTGAGCTTTGTGTGGTGAAGCTTGTGCTTACCCATGAAGAGTTGCCGCTTTCGCATACTGCTCTTACTTCAACGGTGTAGGCTGTGCCTGCGGTCAAGTTGGTGAATGTCTTGCTTGTCGTGCTAACGGTTTCCGCCGTGCCGCCTGCCAAGCGTACTTCATAGCTGCTTGCCGTACCGTTCCAAGTTACTTCTGCCGATGTCTCGGTAACATTGCTTGCTGCAAGGTCGGTCGGTGCATCGCAAGGGGCAGGAGTGTCGCCACCTGTCTCGATTATTGACAAGTTGTCTATTATCGCTCCCGGTTGTGTTCCTATACTACTATCATTCTTCCATACGAATACCAACTTTCTAAGTGTATTCGGTTGGTTAGCTATGGTTGCTCTCATGGTTTGAGTTCCGGTCAACAAATTGATATACTTTGTTGAGGAAGTTTTTCCCATTATCACATTTGAAGAATAGCTATAAACAGAGTAATACATACTACTTGTTGATGCTTCATAACTTGCAGAGTCTGCACTAATCCAAAATACTTTCAAATAATCACTAACATTTTCTCCTCCTATGGTCAAGTCGAAACTGATGGTCAAAGAATCGCTTGTTCCTGTTTCAAAAAGTTTCTCGGCAACAACAACAGAGAACGCACTAATATTATAATTGGTCGTTGCTCCATTGTCATTTGAAATATACAAAGCTCCGCTTGTTGCTCCTGTTGGAGTTCCGACATGCCATTTATTGGTACATGTGCCATTCTTCAACGCCCAACCATTGTTGCCCGCTACATCGAAGTCGCAAGAGTAAGGAATGGATACCTCAACCATTTGTGTCGAGAACGAAACCATATTTGTTGCTTCCGACTCCTCAGTGCCGCAATCCGTGGTTACATAGACCTCATATTGCGTTGAAGCATCCAAACCGGTCAAAGCCACGCTTACATCAGTGGCAGGTACTGAGATATAGTCTTCTGCACCCACTTCTCTGTAATAAACATTCCAAGCAGAGTGGCTTTCATCGTTATCCGTCCAAGAAATAGTTGCCGAGTTCGACGTAATATCGGATGCAACAACAGATGCAGCCTCAGGTCTCATACAAGAAGGTACAACCTTTATCGTAAGGTCATCTACGTACATATTTCCGCCATAATCTGACACAGCTTTGAGAATTACATAATGTGTACCGCTCAATTCTGTAGGGAATATTATTTCTTGTTCTTCCCAACCTGTCGTTGTCGAATGCAAAGTAACAGTTGTCAAAAGTGTTGCATTTTCTTCTGTTGGAAGATTGTTAATATACACAAGTACACTGTCATTATCGCTTGCATACGATGTAGTTCTATACATCCAGAACGACATCATCATATTTTGCGAGAAATCAAAAGAAGGAGAAATCATAGTGGAAGTGCTTCCTTCTGATGCATTAAAACTTTGGTACTTCAACATATTGCTACCGCCGTGAGGAGTACAATCAGGAGATGTTCCTGTTGTAGCCACATTCCATTGATAAGAAGATGAATTAGTCGATGTGTAAGAAACGTCCCAACAATTCAATCCGTTCTCGAAGTCTTCAACGTAAGGGAACTCACTTATGGCATCATCGAAGCATCTTGTTCTGAAGTTTATTACAGATGATGGAGCAGATTGACTTGTACCACAGTCTCCTACAACATATAAGCTGTATTGTGTTGTGGCAGTAAGGTCTGTAAGAGTTACCTCTGTTGTTGAAGCAGGGACAGCGGTGTACTCTTCATCACTTGCTTGCTTATAATAAACTATCCAAGCGGTATTTGTCTCATCTGCTATGTTTATCGTTGCGGAGCTTGCAGCAGGTACTACCGTAATATCGGCAACTTGAGGTCTCGAACAGTTGGAAATAGATACCGTAACCTCGTCTATACGCATGTAGTCACCCGGTGTTGAAGCATAGAATGCCAAACGATACGAACCAACTAAATCAGTCAAAGGAATATCGAAAGAAGTATAGTCTGTTGAGTTGATTGTTATGGTTTGTAATAACTGGAATAATGATGTATCGGCTCTTGAAGTCATGTCTTCGTTCTCATCTACATTGTAGTACATTATCTTCAAAGTTTCATCTACACCGCTTTTCTTGGCAACAAAAGATAATGTTTCTGTTCCTGCCAAATCAAAAATAGGCGAGATAAACCAATCGGATATCGTATCGGCAGAAACTGAAGTCGAATTGTACATATACAAGTGTCCTCCTGTACCATTATAAGAAGCCGAAGCGGTACTACTGTGTTGCCATTTGTATGAAGAGTGCTTACCGTTGATATTAATCCAACACATAGGGGCAAAAGAACCGGAAGAAGTTATATCTCCGGAACGATACCAAATAGGAGCATCGAAATTCTCAATGAATGGAGTTTCTTCCGTTACCGTAATATTCTCACATACTGTTGCGAAAAGATAATACCCGTTACTATTGTCCGGAATGAACAAGGAAGAGTCCTCATCGCAAAGAGTACGAACTCTGACATCGTACATTGTTCCGGAAGTGAGGTTGTCTATTAAATTACCTTCCAAACTTGTTGTAACATGTGATTGCCATTCCGTTGCATCATGAACTTTGTATTGAATTTCCCACTGTCCGCCTTCTTCAGCTTCGATGTTAAAGGTTAATGAATTGGCAGTCGCTCCGTCATCTGCAAGGTCGATATCGGTAGGGGATGCACAATTTATCGGTATTATGGAAATATTATCAATCTGAACGCCGACGCTGTCTCCGCTACTATAATCTTGTCTCCATGCAAAAACAAGTTGTTTTACGGAGTTGGCAACCGTGTTACCATCAATAAATATTTCTCCTTGGAGAACTTGTCCTTCCGTCAAATTGAACTTGGTTATACCTCCTGAATAAGTAAATCCCGGTTGTACAGTAGAAGAACCTGCCCAGTTTGGCAAAGAAGTTCCTGCAACTAATGTGGTATCCCATCTGAATAATCCGACTTTCACATAATCGTAATTACTTTCTCCACCTCCTTTGTAATCGAACGTGATTTTGTAGAACGGTGCGTTACCGAATTGGATATTTCTTGTGGCATATACAATCTTGGTTCCAGCGACATCATAAGACAAAGTAGCTCCATCATCGGAAGAAAGATATAATTTATGTTCCTCCGGTGTTGCTGTTTCTGCTCCTATGAACCATTTGGTCGTCATTGTTCCGTTGATAAGTGTCCATTGTGCATTTTCCTCTTCGTCTTCGAAATCGCAAGTATAAGGTATCGCCGCTGCAGATCGCGGTGTTGCTACCGTAACAGGATTTGACCAAGAACCACCACAGTCATATTGAACCATGAAAGTATAAGTGGTATTCGGTGTAAGGTTATCTATTTGATAAGGTAAAGTAGCGTCATTAGGCACATTTACGGTTTCTACACCTTCTGCACCCGGTGTTATGGTTGTTCCCTCGGTATATGCCACTGTCCAAGCACTTTCCACATTAGGATCAACCGCCCAATTAACCATAATAGTTGTAGGACTGTTTGCTTCGGCAGTCATTGACAGTATATCTGCACATTCTGTGTGTTCCTCGATTTTTACATTACCTATATGCAGGTCATTGTCTTGATTTGCCACCATTACTCTTTGTTCTCCGTAGAAGCCTATCATCACATTGCCAGTATATCCGAGTTCTGTCAGATTTGCTTTTATTATCTGACCGCTTGGAGATACTTGTGAAAGGTCTTGTGTTGTCTGTCCTTCATAAGGTGCTTCCCATGTCAACGCATCGATGCTATCCCAAGTCGAACCTCCGTTTTGAGAAATCAAAACCATGAACTTTTGGTTCGCACAACTTATTGGAGCTACGGTGCTATTAAATTTTGTGAAGGCAAGAGAAAATTTCAAATCGTATTGAGTGCTTCCATCGCCTAAGTCTATTGACGGACTAATCATCCAATCATATTTATCCGAAGAACCGGATCCGGTTTTATAGATATTGAGTTTCGCATGTTGTAAACCTGATAGGATACCCGGCTTTGTCTGACTGGTCCAAGATGTGCTTCCATAAGTCAAAGGTGTGGTTGCGATATCCGAAAGAAATCCCTGTGCTCCTTTCCAACAAGAGGTCATTGAGGTAAGAGATGGGAAGGTTGTGAAATCTTCAACAAACGGAACAGGGACTGCTGAGCAAAGAGTCGCTATGCTTAAAGACGGAGTCAAGGCGAAGCCTGTTTCTGTTCCATTGCCACAAACAGAGGTTACATTTATTGTATATGCAGTCGCAGACGGAAGTTCTGATAATGTATAGTTGGTTTCTGTTACAGGAACCACGGTCCAATCTGCTCCACCTGTCTTATAATACAAATTATAAGAGGAAACTCCTTCAACTTCATTCCATGAAACACTGATTTCGTTATCTGTTACATTCGTTACTGCCAAACCTTCCGGACGTTCACATGTAGGAGCTGCTTTCACCGTTACATTGTCCAAAAACACAGAACCATGACCTATGGTTTTGTTTCTGACGAATGCCAAACGGTATTGTCCGACGAGACTTTCAAGAGATAACTCTCGCTCAGCATAACTTGTTGTCAAATTTGTTATAGAATCGATTGCCACGAAGTTTGCAGTATCGGCAACAGAGGTCATGTCCCCATCGGTCAAAGCATACGCATATATTCTCAACTCCGGAGTATATGATGTGGAAGACTTCTTGGTATAGAACGACAACACCTCATTGCCCGTCAATTCCAAAACAGGAGTTATCAACCAATCATCGTTTTTATAGGTAGCCAATGTAGCAGATGATGAGCTATATCCGGACATATATGCAGCTTTACTGCCTTCATAAGACGTAGAAGTAGTTTCCCATTTGTAAGAAGAACCACCTCCATTAACATTCAACCAGCAATAAGGAGCTGTAATCGTTCCTGTCATCAAGTCCAGATTATTCCAATTACTTTCAAAGCCTTCAAACCAAGGGAAGTCGGAAATAACAGCACAAGGGGTCTTAAATGTCTCTATGTCGGAAGCAATGGCAATATCAGAACCATTACATATAGCCGTTACCCTATATTCATATACAGAAGACATAGCCAAATCCGTCAATTCCACAGGAGAAGACGATGTTACGCTGCTCCAAGTTGAATTGCCTTTAATCCTATATTCAACAGTGTACTCTGCATTGTTGTTATTATCGGAAATTTCTATAGAGGCAGAGTTATCTGTTACTGTTACAAGTGTAGTGTCAGGTGAGGAACAGGCAAGTTGATATAAATTCAAATTATCAATCGTTATAGCAGGTTGTGTACCGACAGAAAAATCATTTCTCCACATAAGAGCCAATTTGTATTGACCTGTGTAGCTTGCCGGTATTTCCATACCATAATTTTGCCAACCGTTGGAAAAGTTCATTTTGCCGGTAATGGAATAAGAATCCGCAGGGACGATTGAAGAAAAATCATAGCTTGTTGGAAGTAGGAATACTCTGAAGTAATCAGCAGCACCTTCTCCGCCACAATTCCAATCAAAAGTCAAACCATAACGATTGCCTTCTTCAAGGTTCACAAATGCCCAGGCAAAGGCAGTTGTCGTTGTGCTGATATCATAAGAATTGTTCACTCCGTTATCATTACTTACATACAAAGCACCACCCTCGGTAAGTTCTCCATCATCACCATAGGTATGATTGGCTGCTGTGCCGACTTTCCAAGCGTTTACGGCACTGCTGTAGAAGTTCCAGTTGGTAACAGCAGTCGGGTCATCGAAGTTTTGTGTGTAAGGAATAGATAGCATTATAGATGCATCAGGCGAAGTCCTGAATGAAATTGTCTGAGCAATACTTGTTTCATCTCCACAAACAGAATATACTTTAACTTGATAATCGGAAAATACTTCAAGATCACTCAATGCATAAGAATTACTGCTTATGGTATTGCTTGCAAGCGTCCAATCCGTATCCGTCGCGAGTTTGTATTCAACAGCAAAAGTAGTGGAGGAAGCATCGCTTTCCCAAGAAATCTCTGCTCCGTTTGCAGTAATATTCGATACCGTCAGATTTTCGGGAGGATAACAATATCCTGCAGGTGGAACAGTATGGAAAATCACATTCGGTCTGTACTTGTATCCATTGTTATTTGTTCCTACCGTACCTGCATTATTTACGGTAATGGGAGTGCCGTCGGCATAATTCAACACAGCCATGGTATCGGCTGTCGAAGTCTGTCTGAATGAGACTCCATTGTGAGCAGAATATGCCCCATGCCCGTTCGTAAAAGCAAGTACAAGATTGTCCGTGCCGTTATACGAAAAAGGTGTTGTAAAAGGAATGGTTACCCAGCCTTGCGAAAAGGTAATAGAACCTTCATAAACAACAGTCAAAGAGTCCGCAGACATGAAATTGCCTTTCGACATTCTCGTTCTGTCAGTACTTCCAAGATAAACCTTGGCATTGTTGATTGTTTTTGGAGTAGAATAGCTATAATAGAAACTTATCGAATCTATTTGCCCCTCTACAATCTCTTCCGATAGAAACAACATCTGCGAATGCGAATAATCGTAGTTGTGATAAAACGGAAGTGCTTGCGTGGTACTTGTTCCCGTTCCCACTGTGATTGGCAGCACACCTTGTGCCACCCCTTGCGTCAGCGATAATACAGCCGCCAACAACAAGAATAATAACTTTTTCATCTCATTGAATTTTTAGTTAGTAATTATTTTAACGGCTCAAAGATACGAAATTATTGTATTACCGACAAATGTCGAGATGGAAAAATGTATCGTTTCACAACTTTATCGTCTTCCGATTATATTTTGGCACACTTTTTGCTTATATGATTACATCGCACTTTTTCAACACTTTACATTTTTATCATTTTCTTATTGTTGTGCCTCATGAAAATTTTCTTGCATTTTATTTCATGAGAGTGTCATTGCTTTGTTTAATTATCGTTTTTCGATAATTCGACGCCCCTTTTTATTCCGAATTTATGGTGTCATAAACGAATTAACGATGGTAAAAACGCATTCTTTTCTTCGTTTCTCTTCTCGTAAAGGCTTTTATCTGCGGATTGGGAAATTATACATATCTTTGCAATCGCATGGTAGAGACATGGTTTCGCCGATTTGTGTTTGCAGGACGGTAGAACCGATAAGCCTCATGACTCTCCGCAATAACAAAAAACCGAATAATGTTTGTCGCAGGGGCTTCGGCAGTATAAATGTTTATGTATATGAAAAGATTTGTTTCTTTCATCGCACTGCTTGCGGTGCTGGCTATGGGTTCAACGGTGTTTGCCCAAACGAATGGTTTATCTCTGCATCTCGGAGGCTCGATGCCGGTAGGTAGTTTCGGTAAAGCGGGAGATGCTTTCATGGAAAGATATTCCGGAGACGGCGGTGCCGCAAAGGGTCTCAACCTCGGACTGAAACTCCAATACGGAATACCTGTTCCGATATTGCCTTCCATAAGGATTATGGTTACTGCCGATGCGATGTATAACAATTTGCAATCCGACGTAAGGGATTTGCTTGAAAAGCCTTCCGAAGTGGCTAATGATTTGTTCGACATAACAAGTCCGAAGTACTTCAATGTTCCTCTCATGGCGGGTGTGAATATTTCCCATTCCCTTTTGGGTGCCGTGAAAGTGTTCGGAGAGGTAGGCTTGGGCGTTAATTTCAGAATGGTTACCAATTTGGAAAGAACCATTTCCGTTCCTGATTTGGAGGGTGGCACGAAAGATGTAACGACCTCGGTAAGCTTCGACAATACTCGCACCTTTGCATTCCAAGTCGGCTTGGGTGTCTGCCTGTTGAACCGCCTCAGCTTGAGCGTTCACTATTACAATCTCGGCAAAGCGGAACTCAGCGGTTCTCTGTCTTCGACGGAAGAGGCTGCGGCTTTGCTCGGTTCGTGGGTAGATGAGGCAGGAAAATTCTCGAACGGCGAAATAGGCACTTCGATGTTTATGTTGAGACTCGGATTTCACTTCTGATTTCCTCTCGAATGCAATAACAAAGAAAGGATATGCCGACAGGTATATCCTTTCTTTGTTATTAGCCGGTCGTGCAACGCCGTTCTACGAAAAAGAATCGATGGTTCGATTTTTTCTTTCACCGCTTTATTTTGCAGAAACTGCGGTTTGCTTACGTCGGACTTTGCAAATCACTTTCTTCTCTCTTTGTCGTTTTGTTGAGAGCGGGTTGGATTGCTATAAAAGCGAGATGAATTGCATGGTGTCTTCCTCGCTCGTTGACCAATCGGTTACGAAGCGTACGGGAGTTCGTGTCCCGCCTCGTTTGCCCCAGAGTTCGAAACTCACGTGTTGTTTCAATTCGTCTATTCTCTCGTTCGGCAGGTAGAAGATTTGCTGATTGGTAGGCGAGTCGGCGTATGGCTCGTATCCTTTGGCGAGGAGGGCTTGTTTTATTTCCATCGCTCGTTCTATTGCGTTGCGAGAGAGACGGAAATAAAGGTTATCGGTGAAGAGGGTCTCGAATTGCAGTCCCAACAGACGGCCTTTTGCCAATACGGCTCCGTGTTGCTTCATCAATGGGAAGAAGTTACGCAACAGTTTGCGGTTTGGGACTACCACGGCTTCGCCGAATAAGGCTCCGACTTTGGTTCCGCCTATGTAGAAGACATCGGCACAGGCGGCAATATCTTTCAGACTGACCGTATTGCCTCGGGCTTCTATTCCGTAGCCGAGCCTTGCCCCGTCTATGTAGAGAGGTATGCCTGCATTGCGGCATACGTTGCGGAGGGCTTGCAGTTCGTCGAGTGTGTAAAGTGTTCCGTATTCCGTGGGAAAGCTGATGTAAAGCATGCCGGGGGCAACCATGTGGGGGTAAGTGTCATCGGCATAGAAGTTCTCCATGTATGTTGCAAGGTCTTCGGCTTTGATTTTGCCGTTTTCAGAAGGCAGCACAAGCACTTTATGTCCGGCGGCTTCTATTGCTCCTGCTTCATGAACGTTTATGTGTCCGTTCTCTGCCGCCATTACTCCTGCATGCTTCGGAAGCAGCCCATCGATGACTGTTGCATTGGTTTGCGTTCCTCCCACCATGAAATGCACGTCTGCATCTTGCAGTCCGCAGGCGGAGAGTATGAGTTCCTTGGCTCTTCGACTGTATGGGTCGTCTCCATAGCCGGATGTTTGTTCCATATTGGTGGAAGCGAGTCCGGCTATTATCTCAGGGCAGGCTCCTCTCATGTAATCGGTATCGAAATGTATCATCGGATTTTGTTTTGCGGTTCTTGTCAAATTATGTCTTACAATGGAAATCGTTTATCCGAAATAAAGGTGTTCCACAAGGGTCTTCGCTCCGAGGAGGATAAGTATCACCCCGCCGAGAACCAAGGCAAAGCGTGGTTTGATGAAATGTATCTTTTCGCCCATTCTTACTCCGAGTAAGGAAAAGAGGAAAGTGGCAAGGAATATTGTCAATACGGCTATACATTGCTGCATGAATACCCATTTTATTCCGAATGTAATGCCGACGATGAAAGCATCTATGGAGGTGGCTATGGATAAAAGTACGATTACCTTGGGATTGGACACATCGAAGACTTTTTCTTTGAGTTTGAATTTACGTCCGTCGATTACCATCTTTATTCCCATTATGCACAAGAGAGCAAAAGCTATCCAATGGTCGGCTTGCGACATAAAGAGGGCAAAAGCATCGCCGAGCAAGGCTCCCAACATAGGCAGGAGAGCTTGAAAGAAAGCGAAGCTGAACGCCAAAAGGAAGGTTCTTTTCCTCGTAAGGGTTTTCTGCAAGCCGCAGGTGATGGATACGGTGAAGGAATCCATGGAAAGTGCGACCGAAAGGAATATGATTTCCAAGATATATGCAGGACTAATCATGATTTATGGTTTTTGTTATATGAATGAATTGTTCCAATGTGAGTTGTTCTGCCCTTTTTGTGAGCAGCGGTTCTTCTATGTTTGCCAATGACATGTTTAATGGTTTGAGAGAGGAACGCAACATTTTGCGTCGCTGGTTGAATGCGGTTTTCACAAGACGGACAAAGAGGGCTTCGTCGCAATCGAGTTGCGTTGTCGTGTTGCGGACAAGTCTTATGACGGCGGATTTCACCTTGGGAGGCGGTGAGAAGACATCTTCATCGACGGTGAAGAGATATTCGCCTGTGTAATATGCGGAAAGGAGTACGGAGAGTATGCCGTATGTTTTGCTTCCGCTCGGAGCAACTACTCTTTCTGCGACTTCTTTCTGGAACATGCCGACGACTTGATTTATGATGTTGCGGTTGTCGAATACCTTGAAGAGGATTTGATTGGATATGTTGTACGGGAAGTTGCCCATTATGGCATACGGTGTCGGGAAGATGGTGTTCAAATTCATTTTCAGGAAGTCCCCGCTGATTATATCCTGCTTCAATTCAGGGTAATTCTCATTGAGATATGTTACGCTCTCGGTGTCTATCTCGACAAGTTTGAGTGCTTTTACGGCAGAGTTGTCTTTCAAGTATTTCGTCAACACTCCCATGCCGGGACCTATCTCCAAAACAGAGGCTTCTCCACATAGGCTGTCGGCAATTCTCTTTGCTATACTCTCATCTTTCAGGAAATGCTGTCCGAGGTGCTTTTTCGCTCTGACTTTATCCATGGTTAGGGATATAATTGCTGTATCGGTAATACAAAAAGGAAGGAAGCAAATATGTATGCTTCCTTCCTCTTAAATGGTTTTACATCTTACTCACCCAATTCTGCACGTTGGAATGCAGTAACGGTTAAGTCTTTGTCTATTTTCTTCAAGTGTTCTTCCACGGAGACTTTTGCCTCACGTGTATATTCCTGACTCAACAATGTACTTTCTTTGAAGAATTTGTTAAGCTTGCCTTCCGCAATCTTTTCAACCATGTTTTCAGGTTTTCCTTCTTCTCTGACTTGTCCTCTGTAAACTTCCATTTCTCTTTCTATGACTTCCGCAGGAACGGTTGCCTTGTTCAAGGCCACGGGTCTGCCGGCGATAACCTGCATTGCCATTTCCTTTCCTTCTTCATCATATCCGGTTTTTGACAATCCTACAACGGAAGCCATTCTGTTGCCGGGATGTACGTATGCGTATGTGGCAGGAGCTTCTATCGGCAAATAGTGGGATAGCGTTATCTTCTCGCCTATCTTTGCCACTTGCTCTATAATCATTGTTTCAACGCTTACGCCGTTTATCGCAAGGCTCATGACTGCTTGCAAGTCCTTTGCCTTGGCTGCTATGGCAGCGTCGAGAACGGTTTTGGTGAAATCGACAAAGCCATCGTTCTTTGCAACGAAGTCCGTCTCGCAATTCATCATTATGACTGCGGCAAAGGTTTTGTCTTGGCTGACTGCTGCCAATACTGCACCTTCGGAGGCATCTCTGTCGGCTCTCTTGGCTGCAAGTTTTTGACCTTTCTCTCTCAAATAGTCTATTGCCTTGTCCATATCGCCGTCGCATTCCACCAATGCTTTCTTGCAATCCATCATGCCGACGCCGGTACGTTTTCTCAACTCATTGACAAGTGATGCTGTTATGTTTGCCATATCTTTTTATGCTTATTGGTTGATTACTTCTTCGAAACGTTGCGTTTTGCTATTTGCTTTCTCGGACGTTTCTCCATGTTGTCTTCTGTGGAACCTTTTACTTTTCTGATTTTGTTGCCGTCTTGTTCTTCTGCATCTTCATCGTCAAAGCGTTCTGTCGCCATGCTTTCGTTTTCCTCTTCGTTCTGCTCTGCCGCACGGCTGTCCTTGTCCATTTTTCTTTCCTGAGCACCCTCTTCTATTGCTCTGCACACGTAATCGATTATCAAAGCAACCGATTTGGAAGCGTCATCGTTCGCAGGAATTGCAAAATCGACCAAGTTAGGGTCGCAGTTGGTATCCACCATTGCAAAAGTCGGTATATTCAAACGTCTTGCCTCTGCTATTGCAATGTGTTCCTTATTTATGTCAACGACAAACAATGCCGATGGCAAACGGGATAGGTCTGCGATAGAACCCAAGTTCTTTTCCAACTTTGCTTTCTCACGAGTTATTTGCAATCTCTCTCTCTTGGAAATGGTAGTCGTGTCTTTGTCGGACAAGAGTTTCTCCAAAGAGTTCATCTTTTTAACGGCTTTTCTGATGGTTACAAAGTTTGTAAGCATTCCACCGGGCCAACGCTCCGTAACGTATGGCATGTTTGTGCCTTTTACTCTCTCTGCAACTATATCTTTTGCCTGCTTCTTGGTAGCAACGAAAAGTATTTTCTTTCCTGATTTTGCGATTTGCTTCAACGCTGCCGCTGCTTCTTCTGCTTTGGCTGCTGTTTTGTGCAAATCTATGATATGAATACCATTACGCTCCATGAAGATATAAGGAGCCATTTTGGGATTCCACTTTCTTTTCAAGTGTCCGAAGTGAACACCTGCGTCAAGCATTTGATTGAAATCTAACATCTCTTTTTCTTTTTGTTTACTTTCCTTATTAACTAAAAATCAATCGGCAAGTAGTCATTAGCAAGTCGAAATCTCGCCGATTTGGATACTAAACAATATCCGATATACTAACGTTTGCTGAATTGGAAACGCTTACGTGCTTTCTTTTGACCCGGTTTCTTTCTTTCAACCATACGAGGGTCTCTTCTCAACAAGCCTTTCGATTTCAATGCAGTTCTGTCTTCTGCATTTACTTCGCACAAAGCTCTTGCTATACCCATACGCAAAGCCTCTGCCTGTCCGGAAATTCCACCGCCATCGAGGTTTGCCTTAACATCGTATTGACCTTCTGCTCCCACAGTCTCGAAAGCCTGTCTGCAAATATATCTTAACGTGTCCGTAGGGAAATATTCCTTGTAGTCTCTTCCGTTAACGATGATTTCGCCACTGCCTTGTTTCAAGTAAACTCTTGCAACGGCACATTTTCTTCTTCCTATGGTATTGATAACTCCTTCCATATCGCTTATCTGATTGTATTAAGGTTTACTAATCTCGGCTGTTGAGCCTCAAACTTATGCGTTGCTCCTGCTACGACATGCAGATTTCTGTATAGTTGGCTGCCCAATCTGTTCTTAGGCAACATTCCTTTTACCGCATGCTCGATAACTCTTATCGGAAACTTCGCCATGATTTCTTTCGGAGTGGAAAAACGTTGTCCTCCCGGGTAACCGGTATGACGTACGTAAACCTTATCGGTGAACTTTTTGCCTGTGAATCTCACCTTGTCGGCGTTTATTACTATTACATAGTCTCCGCAATCTGCGTGAGGTGTGAAGCAAGGTTTGTGTTTACCTCTCAAAACATTCGCAACCTTTGTTGCCAAACGTCCTACGATTTCGTTTTCTGCATCGATGACAATCCACTCTTTCTTTGCAGTGGCTTTGTTCGCCGAAATCGTTTTATAACTCAATGTACCCATTTTGTTCGTCTTTCTGATAACATTAAAACTACTTTTGCCGCCATAACGCACTTCAAACGGGCAGTAAGAAGCACGAATATTATCGGCTTAACTTTCTCCTTTTCAAGCAATCATAGGATAATACGGGTTCGCTGACCACTCGAATAGGAGTTTGCAAAGTTACTACTTTTTCCCTATACTCCAAATAATCAGTCTGTTTTTTTGCGATTTATTGCAGCATTGACTTTCCGAATGTCCCTTTATGGCTATCTTTGCAAGCGTTGAATGAAAGAGAGAAAATGCACGAGAAAAACAATACGACGAATTTCGATTCTGCCAAAAAGCGTTTGAGCATCAAGGAATGGGACGAAGCGGACAGACCGAGAGAAAAACTGATGAACTTGGGAAGGCAGAGTTTGAGCAATGCGGAATTGCTTGCCATTATCATAGGCAGCGGGAATGCCAAACAAAGTGCGGTGGATTTGGCGAAAGATATACTTGCAAGCGTCGATAACAGTCTGCACGAATTATCGAAATTGTCTTACATGGATTTCTGCAAAAGATTCGACGGAATCGGTCCTGCGAAAGCCATCAACATTGTTGCGGCTTTGGAACTCGGGTTCAGAAGAAAGGAAGCCGAAATATTGCGAAAAGACAAAGTCTCCTCTTCTCACGATGCCTATCTCGCACTATCCCATCTTATGTCGGACTTATCGTTCGAGACCTTTTGGATAATACTGCTCGATGTGAAAGGGAAAATCATCAAAACTTTGTGCATGAGCGAAGGAGGTCTGACAGAAACCTCCATCGATGTGAGAAAGATTTTCAGATCGGCATTGGAATATGGTGCTGTTTCGATTATACTTGCCCACAACCACCCGTCCGGAGAAACAGAGCCGAGTTCATCGGACATACACACAACCCGAAAGATATGCGAAGCGGGGAAATTGCTGTCGATAACGGTACTCGACCATATAATAATAGGTCAGGATACTTATTACAGCTTTATGGATAACGGGAAAATGTAAGTATCATGAAAGACAAATAAGCCGCAAGCGTTATTGCCTGCGGCTTATTTTATTGTGATAGTTTGAGTCTTTTACGACTTACTCGACCATCAACTTCTTCGTTACATTGCCGAGCATGATGGTATAAACACCCTTCGGCAAGTCGCCGAGGTCTATTTGCAAAGTCTCGATGCCGGCTTTGAGGTCGAACGTTCTTACTTTTCTGCCGTTGATGTCGAGGATTTGAAGCAAGGTGTTTTCTTTCAATGCATCGAACTCCAATGTTACGAACCTCTTCGCAGGGTTGGGATACAATGCAAACTCTCTTGCGTTCACCTCTTGCAAAGATACAGCAGGCGAGAATATCGCCATGAAGGTTGTATCGCTTGTAATAGTTACCGTTCTCGGATTTTCGGAATTGCCGTCGTTCCATATTACAAAGTTGTAACCCTCGTTTGCTGTTGCCGTCAATACTGCCGTATTGCCGTCCAAGGTATATGAGGCACTGCCCATCGTCTCATCATTTACCGTCAGAGTGATTGTCGGCGTGCTTACTGCCTCCGCGAATATCGCCACAAATGCGGTATCGCTTGTAATGCTTACCGTTCTCGGGTTCTCCGTATTGCCGTCGTTCCATATTACAAAGTTGTAACCCTCGTTTGCTATTGCTGTAAGAGTTCTGACTGCACAAGAAGAACTTCCTATTGCAACACTGCCGTAAGTCTCATCGTTTGCAGATACAGACAACTCAAAGGACAAATCTTCCGAAATGAGAATTGAATCGTAGATATTGTTACTAAATACTTCACGCCAATCACTTGCGATATAAGCCTCCAAACAGCCGCAAGGAACGGTCAAAGTACAAGTATTAGAAATGTCTCTATAAAAATCACTCCTAATAATCGAAGGCGGAATACTTGCCAAACATTTGATTGAAGCCACTCTGTCACATTCGCTAAACGCATTTTTTTTAATAGACGTAACACTATTGCCAATAGTAATCGAGGTCAAGTTGCTGCAATAGGAAAACGTAGCGGTATCAATAATCGTAACACTGTTGGGAATGGTTACCGAAGGCAAACCGCTGCAACCGTAAAACGCACATCGTCCAATAGACGTAACACTATTGCCAATAGAAACCGAAGTCAAGCCGCTGCAACTGTAAAACGCATAGCTTCCGATAGAGGTAACACCGTTGGGAATAGTTACCGAAGTCAAGCCGATGCAATACGAAAACGCAACCCTTCCGATAGAGGTAACGCTGTTAGGAATGCTTACCGAAGTCAAACCGCGGCAACCGTTAAACGCATAGCTTCCGATAGAGGTAACGCCGTTAGGAATGCTTACCGAAGTCAAGCCGCTGCAAGCGTTAAACGCACTATCTCCGATAGAAGTAACGCTATACGTTGTACCGTTGTATTCAACCGAACTCGGAATAACGACATCGCCGCTCACATGATTATTTGAAGCAGCAGTTTCGGAATAATACGTTACCGCAAGCGTATTTGTATTACCCGCAAGGATTTTGTAATAGAGTGTTTTCCCTTGATAAGTGTAGGAAAAGTCGTATGCCATCGCTTGTAGCGAAAGCATCATCATTGCCACTGCAATTATCGATCGGCACAGTGGCTTGCCGAATTTTGATTGTGTCATCTTATCTTTTATTGAAATTTACACCTGCAAAGGTATGAATTTCTCACGGTTTCCATCACGAAAAACAGAAAAAAATAGAGAGTATCTTTTCAATCCGTGTTATTTGTGTTCGCAAAATGCCCCTATACCCTCTTTACATTCTTTATCATTTCAGCTCTTTCGCAAGCATTGCAAATTAACGATTTTCAATTCTTTTAACTTCATAGCTCACGAATTTTCCGTCGAGAGTTTCCGCATTGAAATTTTCCGAGTATTTGAGGGTTTAGCAAAAGATTGTATTTCAACACCTTGCAAACATATCGAAAACCGACCGAAAAAAGACGGCGTTTTGACGGTCGAAAAACGGCGTTTTTTTCCGAAAAAACGAAGAGTTAGCAGTGCTAAAACGAAGTCTTTCGAGTCAAAAGACTTCGTTTTCTTCAGAAAAAACGGCGTTTTTTCTCGGGAAGGCTTGAAAATCTCTCGAAAAGTCGTCGGTTTTTCTCGGATTTAACTCCGGTTAGGAATATTTTCCCGCAAAACCGATGGGTTCACTTTGTTACTCCGAGATTAACAGAATAGTGGTTTGTGTTCAAAATTTTATCAATCACACAATATAAATCAGTCATATCGTGTCGCAATTCCGGAAGATAAGAAGATATTTTCAAGCACAAGCGAGGAAAAGAGAACTTTTGCCTCTCTCGTTTATGTCCTGTGCGTCTTGTATCCTCAAAAAAAGTCAACAGTTGGCATCTACGGTGTAATCCTTATCATTGTCGCCAATCCGGATAAACTCCGGAGTAAAGGCAATAAAGAAGGCTGAAATCCATACATGATTTCAGCCCGAATCTTTTTCTTATCCCAATCGGTGCATTCGCCGAAACGGCTTCGGTATTTCTTCTAATCGATTTTCTCGAAGCCGGTATAAGTTTGCAATGCTTTCGGTATATCGATACCGGTCGGTGTTTGGTTGTTCTCCAACAAAGCTGCAACCACACGAGGCAAAGCCAAAGCACTGCCGTTCAAAGTATGTGTCAATTTTGTTTTGCCGTCCTTATCCTTATATCTCAACTTCAATCTGTTCGCTTGGTATGTCTCGAAGTTGGAAACGCTGCTTACCTCCAACCAACGTTTCTGTGCGGCAGACCAAACCTCGAAATCGTATGTTATTGCAGAGGTAAAGCTCATGTCTCCGCCGCACAAACGCAATATTCTGTAAGGTAACTCCAACTTATCCAACAATCCTCCGACGTGGGCTTTCATCACTTCGAGTTGTTCGTAAGAATGTTCCGGTGTATCTATGCAAACTATCTCCACTTTATCGAATTGGTGCAGACGGTTCAATCCTCGCACATCTTTTCCGTAAGAACCGGCTTCGCGTCGGAAACATTGAGAATACGCACAATATTGCAAAGGAAGGTCTTTCTCCTTTTGAATGGTGTCTCTGAATATATTGGTTACAGGAACCTCCGCAGTAGGTATCATGTAGAAGTTATCCAACGGAATGACGTACATCTGTGCTTCCTTGTCAGGCAGTTGTCCTGTCGCCATTGCGGAGTTCTCGTTAACCATCAAAGGAGGCTGAACCTCGGTAAAGCCGTCTTTCATGGCTTCGTCCAAAAAGAAGTTTATCAATGCTCTTTGCAATTTCGCCCCTTTGCCTTTATACACAGGAAACCCTGCTCCCGTTATCTTGTTTCCCAAATCGAAATCGACGATGTCGTATTCCGAACAAAGTTCCCAATGAGGTTTGGCATCGGAATCGAGTTTCGGCATTTCTCCCTTTTGCACTACCACCACGTTATCCTCCGCTCCGAATCCCTCGGGTACGTCTTTGTTGGGAAGGTTGGGTATCGAAAGAAGCAAAGCCTTGATTTTCTCCTCGCTTTCGGAGAGTTGCTCGGAGAGTTGCTTTTCTTTATTCTTGTATTCGCTTGTTTTTGCTTTCAATGCTTCTGCTTCATCGCTCTTGCCTTGCTTATACAACATGCCGATTTGCTTTGCAATCGCATTGGATTCCGCTTTGATTTTGTCAGACTCCGTTTGAACGCTGCGTCTTGTGTTATCCGCTTCAAGCAAATCCTCGATTACCTGCTCGACGTTCTTGAAGTGCTTTACCTTCAAGCGTTCGATGACATAGTCTTTGTTTTCCCGTATAAAATTAAGTTGTAACATATCTTTTGTGTGTCTTTATCCTTTATTCCTTATTTCCTATCGAAAAATATACTCTTCTCACTCGCCGACAAAGCTATCGCAAGCACGGTCGGACAGTCCGCAAGCATTCCCAAGTTCTTCGCCGCCAAACCCACGGAGAACATAACACGACTGTCCACCTTGCAATCAGCCGCCTTATTACAGGCACTGCCGACCGCAATACCCAAATCATTTGCATTGAAGAAGCACGGAGTGAGCGGCGATGCTTCATTCTTCATTTGGCAGGTCGTATAACCGCAATAACCGCAATCGAGACCGAGTGCAGCGACCTTGCTGCCTATCAGAACCACCGCCTGACCTTGCAGAATGTTCAAAGCGTCTCTGTGCAAGAACTCCTGACCGCTTGCGATATACAATTCCTCTAATTTGTCCGATAATTTCTTTATGTCTTCACCCTCTGCCACCTTGATAAGCAGGTTGTTCACTCCTCTTGCTTTCGGTGCCGTCAAAGCTGCAACGCACATAAATTTCGCAACTTGCGAAACCACCTCTTGTTTGAAGTCTTCCAAATTTTCCATTCTTCCGTTTATTTCAAAAGATACTCGATCAATTTTTTTGTGGCTTTGCCTCTGTGGGAGATTTTGTTCTTTTCCTCCATACTGAGTTCCGCAAAACTTTCCCCGTAACCTTTCGGCATGAATATCGGGTCATAACCGAACCCGCCTTTGCCGTATTTCTCAGTCAGAATGCAGCCTTCGCATCTGCCCTCGAAGAAAACAGGTTCCCCGTTTTCAATAAGACAGATTACCGTTGCGAAGCAGGCATTGCGATCGGTTTTTCCCTCCATGTTTTCCAACAACAAGTTCATGTTATCCTCGAAACTGCATTTTTCCCCTGCATAACGAGCCGAATAAACGCCCGGTTCTCCGTTCAAAGCCTCGACCATAAGCCCCGTATCGTCCGCAAAACAATCCTTTCCGTACTTATCCCAAACGTATTTTGCCTTTTGAAGAGCATTTTCCTTCAATGTACTGCCCGTTTCCGGTATTTCCTCCTTACAACCCAAGTCTTTAAGACTTATGATTTTCACTTTCCCTTGCAACAAACGCTCTATTTCCTCAATCTTATGCTTGTTGTGGGTTGCCATCACCAATTCCCTCATACGCATTTATCTTTTTCTCGAACTGCAAAGTTATATCCTTTTGCCGTAACCTACAACTTATAAACGCTTCTTTTGCATTTCGGAGACTCGAAGCCGAACAACAATTCCTTATCGGCGACATCATCGAAACGATAACTTATCTTCTCCGTCAGTTCGGCACGGCTTAAAGCGTTCACGGCATTCGGAACGTCCGTTATTATGGTTCTGCCCTCTTTTTTATCCTTCAAGTATTGCTGTTTCGTATATTTCCGAGCATGCAACAGGCATGCAGAATTATTTCCTCCGAATTTATACAGGCAAATGTTCTCCACCATGGGTTTATTCGTCAACACGAAAACGGCTTCCGGGTATTGCCTCGTCAATTCAGCCAATTCCTCATCGGGTTCAAAGCGGAACATCTTGTTCGGGTAAAGAGCAAAGCACATATTCCATACGAACAAGCCGGCAGAAAACCAAATCAAAGGCTTCGAACCATCGAAGTAATAAGCATACAGCATTATCGATACAAACGGAATGATGACCATGAACTCGGCATTGCCGTTAGAGAAAGCTGCAAAAGCGACGGTAAGTATCAAAATACCCCATAGCATTCTCACGAAACGTCTGTCCTGAAACAGTTTCAGTCTTCTTCTTTTTATTTTTCTCAAAGCCGCAACGCCCAAAGCCATAAATATCAAAACAATCACAGCGACACCGACGCAGATTACGGTATGAGAAGCGAACAAGCCGAATACATAGCCGTGAATCTGCACGAAACTGCGAACCAAACCCACAGCCGTCAACATGACAACCTGTTTCAATTCCGGCATTCCGGCCTCTCCGCTCAGGTAATCATGCAATGCAAATTCCATGGTGCCAATCAAAGACAACTCGCCATCGACTCCGTACGCTGCAATCAAATAAGCGAAAGGCACAGAAAGGCTTATGAAAAGGAAAATCAAGAGATGTTTCTTATGTCTGTCGAATAAAAACATCATGAAGATACAAAGCCAAACAAGTATGGAGAGTTGATGAAACAAACAAGCCGCAGAAATACATACGGCGGCTTTCACCACCCTGTCAAGCGAGTTTCTTACAAGAAAAACCTGCACATAATACATTGCAAGCAGAGAAAAAAGCAACGGAACCACATAACATTCGTTATCTGTTGCAAATCGCATGACCCCGAAACAAGAACCGCCGAAAGCAACCGCTGCCGAAAGGAAAACCTCATCGGCATTTACCCTTTTAATCATGCGACGCAACACTAAGAGACAGCCACCCGCCACCAAGGCATTCGCATATTGCAACAGCAAAATAGGCTCCACATCCGCCCACCCGAACACCTGCAACAATACTCTGCCATAAAAACAATACAAAAGATGATGCGGACGAAACATCTCCTCACCCCACAAAGAGGAATAGGCGTTCGAATAAGCATCTCCCACCGGATTGGCACTCGGGAATAGAAGATACACCGCCACGAAACACAATATGAATATATAGGAATACTTCCTCCTCACAAAATACGACAACTTCATACAATTTTTACTTTACACCAAGAAAAACGCACAGCTTTCACAAAACGTATGCGATCCGATAAAATCAAACCGAAAGTCCTTTGAAAACACTCTTGTATATCAACCTCATATCGAAACGCCGAAAGAATTTCGTCAATCGGCGTAGTAATTTTTTTCTTTCGGCGATTCAACTCAGTCTCTGCAAGGAACCGGTTTCCAGAAGGGTGTAAGAAACAATATTTTCTTCTTCATAACGTTGGTCGAAAGGCTTGAGAAAACAACATTACAAATAAGATGGAAATCAATTTCATTGATTGGGGATTGAAAGATTATGATTCCGCTTTGCAGGAGCAGGAAACGATTTTCAATGACAAGGTAAGGCGAAAATTACTCTCCGAAGGCAGTATATCGCAGGACTTCATAGTATGCGAACACCCCAATGTATATACTCTCGGCAAGCATGGCAAGGAGTCTAATCTCTTGGCGAACGAAGAATTCTTGAAGAAGATAAACGCTTCCTTCCATCACATAAACCGAGGCGGGGACATAACTTACCACGGTCCCGGTCAAATAGTCGGTTATCCGAGTTTGGATATAGATTCTTTGGGGCTGACATTGCGAACCTATATAGAGACGATAGAAGAAAGCGTTATAAGGCTTATGGACGACTATTCCATAAAATGCGAAAGGTTGAAAGGGGCGACGGGAGTATGGTTGGATGCTCACGGTTCAAAGGCGAGAAAGATATGTGCCATAGGGGTAAAAGCCTCACGCGGTATAACCATGCACGGATTTGCACTCAATGTCGATACGGAACTCGAATACTTCGATTATATCAATCCTTGCGGCTTCACGGATAAAGGTGTAACTTCCATGAAAAAGGAACTCGGCAAGGAAATAGACTTGAAGGTCGTAAGCAAACAACTTTACGATAAATTCGTAAGCCTTATCGGTTGAGTATCACGAAGACAGATAAAGACAGGCGATTGTTCTGCAAGAGCCTTTTCGAGATTTGAAGCAGGAAAAGACTGAAAAAGTTTACGGAAAGTTTGGTAATTGAACAAAAAGTCGTACCTTTGCAAACGCAAATATACAAGGTCTCTTGGCCGAGAGGTTAGGCACCGGTCTGCAAAACCGTTTACTCCAGTTCGACTCTGGAAGAGACCTCGGAAAAATAAGGGAACGAAGCCGCTCGACAAAGGGCGGCTTTATTGTTTGTACCACTAATGTGAACAATAATAAGACTTTTCGTTCGTTTGTCGGTAAACCAATGTGCAATATCAGTTTTATGCGAAGAAGAATTACTTATGCAGTGTCGTTATGCTTTGCGATATTGTTTTTCGTTTCCTGTTCGACAAATTCATCAGGTGATTTGGAAGTCAAAGTCGATGTATTGTCCGATTGTATGCAGAAAGGGGAAAACCTTCAAACCCTTTCCAAGCATTCGACGACGGTTTATCGTTGGATAGGAGACAATAGAATGGAAATAAAACGCAACAATGTGCCGGTGGCATGCAATTCTGCCGAAATGAAAGTAAAGGCGATGGTCGCAGATGGTCGCATAATTGTTGACGAAGAACCTTCGAAGGGCAACGAGACCTGCTTCTGTGCGAAGAATTTCAGGTATGTAATAGAGGAGATACCCTCGGGGGATTATACATTCGTACTTAACGGCAACGATTACGGTTTGATAAGAATTTACTGAGCAATGCCGCTTTTCCTTTGAAAGAAAGGCTTGGATGCTTACAAATTTTGCGAATGGCGAAAAGCCGAAAAAAGAAAACAGATAATGAAGAGAATGTTACGAATTACACTTTTGGCACTTTTGATGTGCGTATCGACAGTTGCTTTTGCCCAAAAGAAACCTGTTGAAATAGGTAAAAAGGAATTTCTGAGCAAGGTTGCAAACTATGAAAAGGACTCTCTTTCGTGGAATTACCTCGGAGACAAGCCTGCAATAGTGGATTTCTATGCCGATTGGTGCAAGCCATGCAAGCTGGTGGAGAAACCTTTGCAGGAATTGGCAAGGGAATATGCGGGAAGGATATATGTTTATAAGGTGAACGTGGATAAACATAAGGAATTGGCGAAAGAAATCGGCATAAACAGTATTCCGACAATCATCTTTGCCCCAATGGGCAAGGATCCGCAAATTCTGACCGGTGCCATGGGAAAAGAGGCTCTCAAAAGCTATATAGAGACTGTTCTTTTGGGCAATGAATCTCCCGCAAACGCAGATGGCGAACATGCAAGCGGTGTTCAAAACAAATGAAACGATGAATAAAGGTACGGTCGTCAGGAATACCGGCAGTCATTACACGGTCAGGGATTCGGAAGGCAGAGAATACGAATGCTGCATAAAGGGTCGCTTCAAGATAAGCGGCATAAAGTCCACCAATCCGGTGGCGGTGGGCGACAGAGTGGAGTTTCTCCCCTCGCAGGCGAATGCCTATGGCTTGATATGCGGCATCGAGGAACGCAAGAATTATATAATAAGAAAGGCAACCAAGCTTTCAAAGCAAACACACGTCATTGCAGCCAACATGGATCAAGCCTTGTTGGTCGTAACCGCCGTTCTGCCGCGTACAAGTACCGGTTTCATAGACAGATTTCTGCTTACATGCGAGGCATACAATATTCCATGCGTTCTTGTTTTCAATAAGATTGATCTTTACGATGATGAAATCAGAGAATACGCCGATTACATGAAGTCGATCTACGAAAACATAGGCTATACCTGCATCGAAACCTCGGCAATCGAAAAAACGGGGTTGGAAAAACTCGAACGAATACTTCAAAACAAAACTTCCTTGCTGTCGGGACACTCCGGCGTAGGCAAGAGTGCCTTGGTCAATGCTCTGGATTCTTCACTCGATTTGAAGACATCAGCCGTTTCTTTGAGTAATCTCAAAGGACGGCACACCACGACCTTTGCACAAATGTATCCTTTGGCTTTCGGTGGAGACATAATCGACACTCCGGGGATACGGTCTTTCGGAATGGTGGACTTCAAAGCCGAAGAAGTGGCACGATATTACCCCGAAATGAGAGCGAGGCTTGCGAATTGCAAATACTATAATTGTACCCATATTCACGAACCGGGCTGTGCGATAAAGAAAGCGGTGGAAGAAGGCGAAATTTCACCGGAACGCTATGCCAATTACGTGAATATAGTCAACGGAGAGGAAGTTCAAATGCCGCAATGGCAAACAAAATAGGGAGAAAAGCATGAGAGCAGTAATACAAAAGGTAACGCGAGCCGTTCTAAGAATAGATGACAGGATTTATTCCGAAACAGGTGAAGGACTGATGGTGCTTTTGGGCATAGAGGACAGCGATACGGAGGAGGATATAGAGTGGTTAAGCGGCAAAATACGCCGATTGCGTATCTTCGATGACCAAAACGGCGTGATGAATCTCTCTGTCGAGGACGTGAACGGGGATTTGATGATTGTGAGTCAGTTCACCCTCCATGCAAGCACAAAGAAGGGCAATCGCCCGAGCTACCTCAGAGCAGCCAAACCTGAATTTTCCGAACCTATGTACGAGAAATTTGTTTCTTCAATGCAGAAAGGCTTCCCCAAAGAGGTCAAAACCGGAGTGTTCGGAGCCGATATGCAGATAGAATTGGTCAACAACGGACCGACAACCATTATCATAGACACAAAAAATAAAGAATAAAGACATGAAAACACTGTTATTGGTCGCCGTGGTAACGGTAATTCTTCTTGCCTTGTGCTTTTGCTTTATAGGTATCAAGATGTTTCTCAAGAAAAACGGTCAGTTCAAACGCAGTTGTGCCAGCGTCGATCCCATGACGGGCGACAGAACTTCATGCGTTTGCGGAAAAAGCAATGTATTTACGGATAAATGCAGTTCGGATCGCAAGTACAGCCCCTTGGAAGTCAATCGCGAACTCTTGGAAGAAACAAGGTAGGTTTCTTTTCCGATGGTGAGCGTGGATTAGAGGAGGAAGCGATGTATCCTTTGAATGAAATCTCCGTATATATCCTTTGTACGAAACAAGCGTGTGAAAAATTCATTCAAATGAACAATAATTCGTCTTGGTGGTACGATATTAGGTGAAAATTTTGATGTCAAAAGCAGTTAACGTGTTTGTTTTATGAAGAAAAACATCTTTATGGGCTTTGCCTTATGCTTGTGTTCTCTCTTCGCTTCGACTGTTGCGGCTCAGGGCAGTCTGACGATATATAGTTGCAGAAGCATGGCATTGAAACATAACAAAAGCGTAAGCATTTCAAATGAAAGGCTCTTGCAGGCTCAGCAGACAAGAAAGGCGGCATTTACGCAATTCCTGCCGAATTTCAATGCCACGGGAGCTTATATGTACAATTCAAAGAATATATCCTTGCTTGCCGAGGACGCTTTGTTGCCTGTGGGCAGTAAAGCGGCAGATGGTTCTTTCACAATGAGATTGGATCAAATGATTACGGCGGATTTTCCAAATGGTCGTGGGGGAACGGTTACGCTTCCGGTCGATGCAAATGGGAAACCATTCAATCCGTTGACCGATCCGGACAAAATCCAGCCTAAGGATTATGCCTTGTTGCCGAAAGAAGCCATGGAGTTCGATATGCAGAATGTTTTCGTGGCAGGAATAGGCTTTACCCAGCCTATATTCATGGGCGGAAAGATTTTGGAAATGTATAGAATGGCAGGAACCTTGGAAGAACTTGCGACTTTGGGTGATGAGAACTCCAAAATAAATTTATTGATTCAGGTTGATGAGGCTTATTGGAGGGTTGTTTCATTGCAAAGCAAGAAGAAACTGGCAGAAGAATATCTGAGCCTGTTGCAAAAAACGGATACCAATGTGGAGGCTTTGTTCCAAGAGGGTTTTGCCACCAAGGCAGACCAATTGAAAGTTAAGGTAAAACTCAATGAGGCTGAAATGACATTAACCAAGGCTGAAAACGGTTTGAGACTTGCAAAAATGTTGCTGAACCAGATTTGCGGCATGCCTTTGGAACAGGATTATGAGCTGACGGAAACGGCGGAAACGGATTTGAGCGAGGTGAGTTTGGAGAATGGCATAGCTTCTCAGGTAAGTCAAAGACCGGAAGCACAGATGTTGGAATTGAAAGTGCAGATGGCGAAAAGCGAGGTCAATATAGCTCGTTCGAGGTTTATGCCGAATATTGTTGCAAGCGGCAATTATATCGTTTCAAACCCGAATGTTTTCAACGGTTTCGAGAATAAATTCAGCGGATATTTTTCCGTAGGTGTCGGCATTACGGTTCCAATATTTCATTGGGGTGAAAGATTTCATACTCTTTCTTCCGCAAAGCATGCTTACAACATAGCTCAAATGGAAAGGGACGAGGTGTTGGAGAAATTGGAGTTGCAAGCGAATATGACACAATTCAAGCGAAACGAATCTTTCAAACAGTCTGTTTTGGCGAAGAACAACCTTGAGAATGCAGAGGAAAACCTTCGTTATGCGGAGTTGTCCTTCGAGGAAGGTGTTATCTCGACTTCGGATTTGATGGAAGCTCAAACTGCATGGGTCAGTGCGAAGAGCGAAAACATCGATGCGGAGATAAATACAATGTTGACGAAACTTTATTTGGAACAATCATTAGGTAAAATCAAAGTAAAACAATAGTGAAATGAAAAAGCAGGAAAACAAGACATTGATAATGTCGTTCGTGGTTTTGATTTCGGTTATTGCCGTGATAGGAATAATCGGATACTTTATCCTTACGCCGGATGACATCATTATTCAAGGTGAAATAGAGGCTACAGAGGTACGAGTATCCGGTAAGTTGCCGGGAAGAGTCTTAGAAATAAGAGGCAAGGAAGGTATGTCGGTTAAGAAGGGAGATACTCTTATATTGATAGATTCACCGGAAATAAATGCAAAAGTCATGCAGGCGGAAGCCGCAGAGTCGGCTGCTGCTGCCGTAAGCATGAAAGCACAAAAAGGAACACGTAAGGAGACAATAGAAGCGGCTGCCGAACAATACGAAATGGCAAAAGCGGCTGCCGATTTCGCAAAGAAGAGCTATGACAGGACAAAGAACCTTTATGATAAGGGCGTAATAGCTGCTCAAAAGTATGATGAGGTCAAAGCGAAATACGATGCCGCAAAAGCACAAGAGAAAGCTGCGAAAAGCCAATATAATATGGCTTTGAACGGAGCACAAAAGGAGGATAAGATGGCAGCATTGGCACAGGTGCAAAGGGCGAAAGGTGCGGTGAATGAGGCTACGTCTTATTTGAGCGAGACAAAACTTGTGGCTCCGATAAGCGGAGAGATTGCCGAGATATTTCCAAAGGTAGGAGAATTGGTAGGCAGCGGAAGCCCTTTGATGAATATAGTCGATTTGAATGACATCTGGGTAACGTTCAACCTGAAAGAAAATCTTTTGTCTAAGATAAAAGTAGGCGATAAGTTGAAAGCAAAAGTTCCTGCTTTGAATGATAAGGAGATAACGTTGAAAGTAACTTATATAAAGGTATTGGGTTCTTACGCAACTTGGAAAGCAACCAAATTGACGGACGAATACGATACCAAAACATTCGAGGTAAGAGCCGTTCCTTTGGATAAAAGCACTGACTTCCGTCCCGGAATGAGCGTTATCATAAATTGGTCGGAGCTAAAATAGAAAGCACAAAATGAAAAGCATCATCTCTGTTTTGGTTAGAGAGTTGCGGAGAATGGTCTCCCGCCCTATATATCTTGTAATGACGATAGTTATACCGCTTGTGGTGGTATTGTTCTTTGCAACATTCTTGAACAAGGGCGTTCCGACTCAAATGCCGATAGCAGTGATAGATTTTGACAACAGTTCTTCTTCGCGACAAATCGTGAGGACTGTTTCTTCGGGACAATTCTGCAAAGTCAAATACAAACTCTCCTCATACGAGGTTGCTCAGGCGAGAATGCAACGTGGAGATATTTATGCCTTCGTCATTATCCCGAGAGATTTTCAGAAGAATGTCATCAATGGCAATCAACCTGAGGTTGTGTTCTGCACGGAATACGTTCATTATTTGGGAGGTTCGCTGATAATGAAAGAACTTACCACCATGCTGAATACAATGTCGGCAGGAGTGAACTTGAAATTGAGACTTGCAAAAGGGGAAGACCAAAACCGAGCAATGGCTCAAATACAACCGATAAAGACAGACATTCACATTATAGGCAATCCGACTTTGAACTATTCCTATTACCTGTCTTCGATAATAATGCCGGGTATTATCTTTCTGATGTGTCTCGTTTGTACTATATATGTGGTAGGCATAGAGATAAAACAAGGAACATCGAGACGGTGGTTGGCAATGGCGGACAAGGCTATTTGGAAGGCTTTGGTGGGAAAATTGTTGCCTTATACGGTTCTGTTTTCGATAATGGAAATTCTTTGCCGGATAATATTGGAGAAGTATCTCGGCTTTACGATACACGGTACGGCTCCTTTGCTTTACCTCGGAAGCGTATTGACGATAGTGGCTTATCAAGCTTTGGGGATATTGATTATAGGCTGTCTGCCAAGCATGCGAACGGCTTTGTCGATAGGAGCTTTTTATGGAACACTCGGCTTCACCCTTGCAGGATTTACTTATCCTACTTTGGCGATGTTGCCGGCTGTAAGGCCTTACAGTCTCCTTTATCCTTTACGACAATACTATGTAATATACAGTAATGTGCAGATAAACGGTCTCGGAATGCTCGACTCATGGAAACCTTTCGTTTATCTTTTGATGTTCGACATTCTTCCGTTCCTTGTATTGTCGAGATTGAAAAAAGCTATGGTACGATTGAACTATTCAAGGGATTAGCTTATGAATTCAAACACGAAAGAAAGTTTACGGAAATATAAAGCGGCATGGATAGACATGCTTCACATTCTTCGGAGAGAGTTATACAACATCTTCACGGATAAGGGTGTGCTGATAGTTTTCTTTATAGCATGTTTGGTTTATCCTATGGTTTGCGGATATGTCTATAACAGGGAATTGCTGAATGATATGCCCATTGCGGTCGTGGACGAATCGAATACTGCTTTAAGCAGGGAGTTCATACGACAAGTTGATGCCACTCCGGAAGTAAGGGTTGCAACCCATTGCAACTCCATGGAGGAAGCCAAACGTATGCAAAAGCTGTCTCAGGTACATGGTATCATTTATATACCCGATGATTTCAGCAATAGCATAAATTCAGGGGAACAAACAACCGTCGGAGTATATGCGGACGTTACATCGTTCTTTTGGTACAGGAACCTTGCTCTGGCTGCAAGTTCCGTTTCCTTGACTATGGGAGGTGAGATTCAAGCGAAAAATCTTATAGCTCAGGGAAAAACATACGACCAAGCAGTCAGTGCAATTCAGCCTTTCAAACCGACTCAACATCTTTTGTACAATCCCGGAGGTTATCCTTCGTTCATATTGCCTATTATCCTCATACTGGTATTGCAACAAACGTTGCTAATCGGCATAGGAATGCTTACCGGCAGAGTAACGGAGAAAGACAGGCTTGCTGCCTCGATTCAGGAAAGTACGCATTATCACGGTTTGTTGCGAATAATCTTCGGTAGAGCCTTGGCGATATTCATCACATACATACCGATAATGATATATGTCCTTATCATCATTCCGAAATACTTCAATATACCGCAGCTCGTTGAAAGCCCGATGAAAGTTGTTTGGTTCATTACCCCATTCCTTTTAGCAGTCATATTATTGGGCATGACCATAGGAGTATTCTTCAACAACAGAGAAAATGCAATACCGTTCTACATCTTCATGTCTGTGCCTATGCTTCTTATGACGGGACTTCCTTGGCCGCGTGAAGCAATGCCGGCAGTGTGGGAAATGATTTCGCATATCATTCCTTCGACTGATGCTGCCAATGGATTTGCAAGAATGATGACGATGGGTAGCAGCATGGCTGAAATATCCATGGAGAACTATTGGTTGTGGATTCTTACGGGTTTCTATTTCCTTACCACGTATTTCGCATACCGTTGGAAATTGAAAATCTAATAAACCGTCTCTTTTGTATTAGTCTTTTCGATTTGACGAATTGAAGCGAAAGAGAATTGCAACACGATACGCTTTCTGCAAAGCAATGGTACTTTGCAAAATATGTAGTATCTTTGCTCTCTGATTGAAAACCTTATATTTACGAATTATGAAGAAGTTTCTCGGCTGTATTTGCCTTGTTGTCTTGGCTGTATCGGTTTATGCACAGACTTTATCGCCCTCTGCGAAAAAGGATATTCTCAATAATTACCTCAAACACATAAAAACATGTGCGGCAATCAGCAGTGAAAATTTCGATATGTTGCCCGTATATGAATTTCAGCTCTCTTCCGCAGAGGCTTTTCTTACAAAGAACGAGATATACAACAGCGACAACGACATCTATGCAAAATGGATTGAATTGAAAACGCTTGTAAAACAGAACAGAGAGCTTGTGGAGTTCATGTTACCGAGAATGAGTGATTGGTATTATAGGAAAGCCGTGTTCTCCAAGTCGAACAACAAACCCAAGGAGGCATACGATTATCTGCAAAAGAGCATACAAAGCAACCCGCGTAACGTCATGGCAAATTATGAACTTGCCAAGATAAGCCTCGACAGCGGAGCGGTAATGAAAACAGCCGACAGACTGACAGAAATAATCAATGGCTTTGCACCTTCCGAAGAAGAAAGCCTTTTATGCAAGAATTTATTGGTTTATACCTACGATAAGAACCTATTGCAATCCCTTTCCCTAATCAAGCAAGGCAAATACGCTTATGCCATCGACATACTCGAAGAATTGGAAGACTATTGCAAAAAAGACCCCATGAAAATCTGCAACGAGGGTGTGGTGAAGAATAAACTTGCCGACTGCCGCAACAACATATATAAGGAGCACATAGACGTTACAAAGAAAGCCATCGCAAAAGGACGCAATGATGTAGCGGGCGATTTCATAAACAATACATACGATTACTTTCAACGCAATCGCGAAAGCATAAGCGATACAGCGGGTTTTGATGAAGTGGTGAACATTGTCGTTAACAGCTATATCGCACAAGCCAAAGCCATGCCGGAAGCAAAAAACAATGAAATCAAAATGGATTTGCTGCATAAAGCAAGAGAACTTGCTGCCATGGTAGGCGGAAACTTCGAAGACAATATTTTGAAACAAATAGCTTTGCTTCAAGGTAGTTTACAAGAGTCCGATCCTGTTTTGGACAGTCTTGAATCCGCAGCACCCAACACAGGGTATGCAGAACAATACCCCGAATTCATCAAACAGACCGAGAGCGATGCTGAAGAAGATGTCAAGAAAATAGAGAAAGAATACATCCCTTCGTCCGATAATGCCTTGCCTGAAAAAAGTACTGCGGTAACAAACACAAAGACACGCAGTCTTAGAAAAGAAATAGACGATAAATTCTTCGAGACTTTGTCCTATTTGAAAGTAAACAATTACGAAAAAGCATTGGAAGTCTTGGAAAGTGCGAACAAACTCGCCAAGATAGATGCCGAAAAAGATGAAGTGGAGAAAATGTATATCTCAGCCATAAGGGAAGTTACGGCAAGAAGAATGCACAATGCGGAATATGCGATATTTCAAGGCGAAGTCGAGAAGGCAGATAGCCTTGTCGCCAAAACGGAAGAATTGTTGGAAAGGTATAAAATGAAAGACGACAGCGTCATCGTCAAGATAATGAACAGCTATCTCAGAGCCATAGACAACAAGGTGTGCAGCAAGAAACAAGAAGAAATCAATGTGATGGTTTACAACATCATCGACTGCATACGAAAGAACGATTTCTACCTTGCAGAGGACTACATAAATCGTGCAATGCAGATAAAGGGAAGCAGCGAATGCCGTTTGGATAAGAGCCGTTTGCGAGCCTTGAAACGACAAATCGAACAACCATTGGAATACGTGAAAAGGCGGGAAGCCACAGACAGCATCCTTGCAAGCGGAGACACGAACAGATACCTGAGAGAGTATGCCGAATTGGAACAATTCTATATCACGCACAGTCTTAAAGAGATGAGCGTTCAGCACCGTCCTATAAGAGAAATACTTTACAGTTTCGGCAACGACGCATTGGCAGTCAACACCATCGAACAGCTTATGAAATATCGCCAATACGAACAAAGCGTCGAAGCACTCGCAAGTTTGAAAGACTTCGGCTACAAATCCAAGCACACAAAAAAGATACAGAAAAAAATAGGTGCGATGATGAGCCTCGAACAAAGCAAACGCAACGAGAAGATAGCACAATCGAACCGCCTGATGGATAAATACGAATCGGACAAATGGTTCAAATACCTTATCAAAAGCTACAAAAAGAACCTTATCAAGTGGAACAAACAGAACCCTTAACCAAGTCCGACAATACAGCAAGTTTGAGAATATAGAATGTTGCAGCCATAATGTTGCAGCCCTAAAAAACTCATACAAACAAAGATGAATACAGCTACAGCTATTCTATCCACCCCGTGTTTACGAAATAATTTCCCCTCTTTCCACCCCTTTTCAGGCTCATTTTTCCGTGCCATTCACAACTTTTCGGTACACAATTTCGCTTTTCACATTTTTTACCATTTGAGGATTTTTGCGGAGGTTGTGATTAACGATTTTCAAACTCATTAACTCCAAGACGAACCCTGAAACCGACAAGGAAGCCCCCTCTGAAAATTTTGCGAGGATAAGAGGTGATGATAAATAATTACCTTCCAAGCACTTGCAAAAATCTTGGCGATTGAAGAAAATAAAACGCCGTAATTGAGGACGGGAAACGGCGTTTTGCCGAATGCTATCAACGAAAAATACAAAAGCAAGTCCAAAATACCATTTCGATTAAGCATGAAGCGTCTCTTGATTTATTGATAAACGATAATCGGACAACAAATAAGCGAACTTTAACGACAAATGATAATATTTTTTGAGGAAAGGAAAAATCAAAAACAAGCAAAACTGTAATATCTTGGTAAACGGACAGTTGACAATCCAAGCAAAAATCGTGCCAAAAGAAATATAGAATTTGCTATTTGACGAAATTCAAACTTTTTTCACAGAAAAATTTATTTGTATTGTCAGAATTTCATACCTTTGAACCGTCAAATAATTACCGATTAAAATCAATGAGATGAAAAAACTATTATTCGCAGGGCTTCTGTCCTTGCTTTCACAAATCGGGATCTCCCAACAGTTGGAAAGTGCAATAATCACCAATCCCAACCATTCAGATTATGTCCATGGACAATTGATTCGAATTTATGACGAGAATATAAGCGTTGTTTTGTCCGGCAGTGGCGGTCAATATGCGTTTTATTTGCTTGAAAATGGGAATACGATAGGGCGGAAAGTTGAAATCACAACAAATGATACGATAAATGACTTTTGCGTCCTCGAAGACAAAACCATTTATTTTTGCAGCACAAACGGAGGTTGCCGTATAGGACACTTTTCCTTTGATGCTTTCTTTCAACCTGAAATTATAAAAGTTGCTTTACTCGCAAACGGCATAGACAATATCTCAAAAATCAAGGCATACAAGGATCCCGATGACAAGATGTTTACTCATGTCGTAGCAATAGGTTCAGCCAACTCACACAGCATAATCATCGATTTGAACGACAAAGCATCGTATCCGAATTTGGAATATAGTGTTGCAGCATCTCTAAACCAGAACGAAAGATGGCAGGATTTAGACTTGGATGGAAAATATGTGCTTACAGCCGGTCTGGACGGCAATAATCTTTACTTGCATCACTTCTATATGACCGACTTATCTTATGCCGGAGGCGGCTATTTCACGACCCCGATTGGTTTGGCTTACAATACGAAAACTATTTTCTTGCAACATCTGTATGATCACAAATATGCCGTTGTTTCGGATATGGCATTCTTTCCAAGCGATGTATATACGTACTGTCAAATATTCGACTTGGCGACGTCTCCGCAGATAACTCTTGAATATGAGAGAACAATCATGCAACCCGAAAAGAATATAATCAGAGATGTCGAATATTCAAAAGACGATGATGAATTATTGGTATTGATGACTTCCGGAAAGGTCGGCGATGATGCGTGGAAAGATTATCTGGTTTACGCTCCTCTTAAACAAGCCATGCCTTTGCCTATGCAGGTTAAAGCTGTTTTCTTCGGAAATTACAGTCCGCAATATCCATACCTTAACTCGGTAAGAATGTTCAAGCCATATCATTACACCATTGTCGGGACAGAACCGATGAACAATAACATGTTCTTGTTTGCGAAAGATAAAACTTATGAAACCGGAACAAGTTGCAACAAGTATGATTATATCAATATGGACGGTTCGAACATAGGTACAACAAACACACCAACCAATTGTCAGCCCTTTGGTCCGATACCAACTTTTTGGCAAACTTTACAACCAAGCAATCCAATCATAGAGGGATTTCAAACAGATTGCTACAGTACACATTAAAAAACAAAAGCAATATGAAAACAACAAAAATTCTTTTCGCCGTATCATTAGTGTTGGCAAGTCTGCAAAGTCATTCTCAGGGTATGTATGGAGATGAATATTTGGAACGATTATGTTTTCCGTCTTCATTCTCAACTTGCAGAAGTCTTTACGATAGTCACTCTTTCTTTGCCTATTCAGCAAGAGTATTTTTCCCTTATGTATTAAATAGGGGAGATACGATTGCAGAGATAGAACAATATTATTCTTGTGATTCAGTGGCAAGACTATCAGGCATTGCCTATATAAACAATGCAACCGCCCGTTGTGACACTCTTTATTCTTTCAGATTAAGAGATGCAAATAGCGATAGTATTATAGTCTCAATAAAACCAAGTGTACATACAGCATATAACAATATTTATTCTTGTCCTTCATCAATCGGTGAATTTCTATTTGATTCTGTGATAACGGTCAACGGAGATTTCTCGTTTTCAATATGGTTTCCGGATTCTTTTTACGAGGAGGGTTTGAACAGTCCGATATGGACGCGAGCGGGAATAATGTTCGCATATTACACTCAGGATCTCGAAACAAATCAGATTACTGCTTGTAATTCAAGGAAAGTTCTCATGGTCAGATACTCCGACGGTACAAGAAAACCATTCTTGCAAATGATGTACGAAATCGGGCAAGGATTTTACCTCGAACAGTTGAATTTAGTTGGCGAATGGTTTTGTGATTTATTATATATGCCGATATTCGCAGAGCCGGATACGGTTCAAGACACAACTTCGTCTCTGATAAATGTCGGATTGGAACAATACATTTCTCTTTATCCTAATCCGACAAAGGAAATGTTGAATGTTTTCTGTTCTTACAAAATTAAGTCATACACGATAATTGATGCAATGGGGCGAGAAATAATTTCGGAAGTCTCAAATGCCAATTCTTTGAGCATAAACGTTCAGGGACTGAAAACCGGAATTTACTTCATACGATTGAAGACAGCCAAGGGCTTGGTGAAGAAAAAATTCGTGGTTGAGTAGGGTTCACTGCAGATTGTCGGGTAAAGCACAAAGAAAGGTGGTTCTTTTCTTATAAAAGAACCACCTTTTAGCATAACAAATAGAGATTTCATTTTCCTGTATGTCCGAAACCGCCTTCGCCTCTTTGGGTTTGTGTCAAATCTTCGGCGAGTTCCCACTCCACTCTTTCATGCTTGGCAACTATCATTTGTGCTATGCGTTCGGCATTTTTTATTTCAAAGGCTTTATCAGAAAGATTGACCAGCAATATCTTGATTTCGCCTCTGTAATCCGCATCTATGGTTCCGGGAGAGTTCAATACGGTTATACCATGTTTGAGTGCCAAGCCGGAACGCGGTCTGACCTGCGCTTCAAAACCTGCGGGTAATTCGATGAACAGACCGGTAGGAACAAGAACGCGTTGCATCGGTTGAAGAATTATGGTTTCTTCTATGCTTGCTCGCAAATCCATTCCTGCTGAAAGAATGGTTTCATACTCCGGAAGTATATTTGCGGATTTGTTTATCACTCTTACTTTCATGAAGCCGGATTTTAATCGACTTGTGCGTCTATTGCAGAATTATTTCTGAAAGATAAATCGCCAGAACTGTCTATTCCAAGGCTTGACTTCGGTCTCGGAGAAGAGAAGTTTTGTGAGATATTATAATCATTTTCCATGCTGGGATGGGAATTTATTATGGACTCCAAGCCGTCAGGCGTTGTCATCATATCTCTGATTCTCTTTATCCTTGCAACACGTTCTTCTTCCATTGTTCCTTTTGTGGCAGGTTGAGAAGGCCATGTGGTTTGATTTACGATATCCGCTAATTCTCCTGTTTTCGCAGGAGTTTCAACAGTAATCGTAGTTTGAGATGTTTCTTCTTCCGCTATGGCATTCACCATGGATGGTTCTTGATGTATGCTTACAGATGTTATCGGAGTAAATCCGGTAGTTGATTTAGCAGAAGTATCCACAGGGTTCATATTTTCATCAAGAACTATAGTCCTTTTCTCAGGCTTATCAGGTTCAACCTGCTTGGGCTGTTCTCGACCTATCGGCTTATCGTCAGCTACAACTTTGATTGTCATATCGTCAGCACCGGCATGTGAAAGCGTTTCCTGTTTATTCTCAGGTTGCACTACTATTGTTTCAGTTTTTTTTGACGCTTCTTCCGGGGTCGGTATCGTACCACCGGGAGTTCTGCGTTCCGGTGTGTACATTTCTTGTTTTGCTTCAAAGCCGGTTGCTATGAGTGTAATGCTTAATTTGTTTCCTAAACTTTCGTCGAATGTTACACCCCAGATTGTATTGATGTCTTTGTTTGTCTGTTCTTCCAAGTAATCCGTAATAACTTCCAATTCCTCCATCGTGAAGTCTTTCTCGGAACAACTTATGGTCAGAAGCACATCCTTGGTTTGTGAAATATCATTATCATTAAGCAAGTCGGATGCAGTGGCTGCTTTTATTGCTTCCAAAGCTCTGTTCTCTCCCTCTGCAATACCCAATCCCATAAGAGCCACACCGGAATCTTTCATGACAGACTGCACATCTCGGAAATCGACTTGAACATAACCGGTATTGGTCATTATCTCCGATATTCCCTTCACTGCCGTAAACAAAACATCATCCGCCAAAGAGAATGCTTCCTTAAAGGACATTTTTCCTCGCTCCCTCAACTTATCGGTATTCACGATGATTATACAATCGACAATTTCTTTCAGTTTCTTGATACCTTCCTCAGCCTGCGTTCTTCTCTTACGACCTTCAAAACTGAATGGCAAAGTAACAACTCCTACAACCAATATTTTCTCGCCTTCTTCCGGCAAGTCTATTTGCTTTGCCAACTTTGCAACGACAGGAGATGCTCCGGTACCTGTACCCCCTCCCATTCCGGCAGTAACAAACAACATTCTTGTATTGGAATCGAAAATACCCGATATTCTGTCAGCATTTTCTTCTGCTGCTTTTTGTCCTCTTTGGGGATCATTGCCCGCTCCCAATTTTCCTATGCTTATTTTGTTTGCAACAGGACTTGCATTCAAATTCGTTGCATCTGTGTTGCAAACAAATAAGTCCACACCTTTGATTCCTTTTGCAAACATGTGGTTAACCGCATTGGTACCGGCCCCGCCGACACCTACGACCTTAATATATGAAGAAGTATTGCTTTGAACATCGATGTCCAAAATATTACTGTCGCCTATGATACTGTTTAGTTGTATTTGTTCGTCCATAATACCAATGTTTTACTCTTCTCCGATTGTATGATATTAGTTTGTAAAATTACTGCTTTCAATTCATTTGTTTCCATGCATCAACGCCAAGTTCTCAACACCCTGATGTTAATACCGACCATCACTTATTATCTTTCTCAAGAACTCGTTCAATTTATCCACTACCCCGCTTTTCTTTTGCTTGTGTTCATTCGGTTTATCATTAGCCTCTTCCTCTGACTTCTCCTCATGTTCTGCTTCCTCGACTTTCTGTTCAGGCACAGGCTTATCTCCTCTACGTTCATCTTCTATCTGAAAGCCTTTAAGCACCAATCCTATACCTGTTGCATGCATAGGGTGTCTCATTTCTTCGGTAACATTTCCTGAAATATGTTCGTCCGGGGTTCCTATACGGGTGTCCAAACCCAATGTAAACTCTGTCAACTTCACAATATCTGTAATCATCGACCCTCCGCCTGTCAGAACCACTCCTGCTATGAGTTTCTTATTGTAATCCGTATTATGAATTTCATACAGAACCTGTTCCAAAATCATGGTTACCCTCGACTTTATGATTTTGGCGAGGGTTTGAACAGATATTTCCCTTGCGTTACGACCTCTGAAACCCGGTATGGAAATTATTTCATTTTGAGAATTCTCATTTTCAAGACATCTTCCGAACTTTACCTTCAAAGCTTCGGCTTGTGTCTTTATAATGGAACAACTTTCCTTTATATCATCTGTTATCACATTGCCTGCCAAAGGTATTACAGCGGTATGCCTCAAAATTCCCTCATGAAATATTGCCACATCCGTTGTACCTCCGCCTATATCCACAAGGCATATTCCCGCATCTTTCTCAGTGTCATCTACAACAGCCTCGGCAGAAGCAATAGGTTCTAGTATCAAATCCTTAACCTCATACCCTGCCATCTTGACACTAAGGTATATATTCTGAATATTTGTAACATTTCCCGTAATCAGGCGGAAATCTCCCTCCAAACACTTTCCGACTCTGCCGACAGGGTCTGTCGTTGCAAGGTCTCCATCGACACTGTAACTTTGGGCTATGACATGTATTATTTTCTCGCCATGAGGAAGCAACAAATTATACTGATCCTTTTTCAATGCTTCAACATCCTTTGCCGTGATGATGTGATTGTCATCATGAATCATTATGTTACCCCTGTGTTGTTGCATTTTTATATGATGTCCCGCAATACCGACATAAACCCTCTCGACCTTATAGTCTGCCATTGCCTCAGCCTGTCCGACCGCCTGCTTTATGGAGTTCGCTGTTGCTTCTATATTTTTCACGACCCCTCTTTCAACACCTATCGACGGAGTTTTCCCCATTCCTATTATGGAAATCTTTCCTGTTTCATCTCTCTTTCCTATGAAAACAGCTATCTTCGTTGTGCCGACATCTATACCGACTACTATATCTTCTTTTTCCATATATGATAAACGTTTAATTATTTTCTTGTACAAACCACTTGATTATCAAATCTCAAATTGACCAGACTGTAATTATCCCAACCATACTTCGTAAACCCTTCCTTATACAGATAGTGCAATTTTCGCAGACGTTCTTCGAGCATATCCGCTTCTCCAAGCAAAATTACATAATCTCCGACTTTGGGTATCAATTGAAACTTATCTTTTTTCGAGAAATAAATCTGGTCTATCTGATTTCTCAAAATATTATCCTGTTCTATGAATCTTGCTATCTTATATATTTCATGGTATCTCTGAAAACTTATCGTATCCAAAATAGTCTTCGGTTTCGGTAATCCATCCAACTCTCCACTTGCAATAACAACATTGGCAGCACCACGAAACGAAGCACTGCACACCTGTTCATCGCAATCAAGATAAAACTGTCCTCCCGAAGTATTATATACTCTCACCAACATTCTGTTCTGCGATACATCCATGTTCAACGTTCCGCCCAAAGTCAGAAAAACATTAGCAGTCGATATAAGATTTTGCTGCAAAAGATACGTTTCTATTTCCTCACAATGTATCTCTTTCCTTTTCTTGGATGACAACTTACCGAATTTCCTTTCCACTGTTTTCAATACGTCTCCATTGGAAATCAGTGTATCGCCTCCTTTATAGTCTATTTTTATTTCGATTGTCGCAATACCGAGATTTCGCATTGTTATGTTCGCAAGAACCACAATCACAACAATGGCAAATAAAATCAACAAAACACGTATTGCTTTTCTACTCATTCTCTCTTATCATTTCGGTTATAGGTTCCACAAATCTGTCTATATCACCTGCACCCAGAGTAACCAGCAATTCAGGTTGCAAAGTTTTAAGTAGTGGCAACAACCGGTCTTTCTCAACATAATATTTACTCGACTTACGTATCTTTCCGAGTATTGTGTCCGATGTAATACCCTCTATCGGTTCTTCTCTTGCAGGATATATCGGCAACAATATAATATCGTCCAACAACTCCAACGATTGTGCAAATTCACCGGCAAAATCTCTCGTTCGCGAATAAAGATGCGGTTGAAACACTCCGCAAATCCGTTTATCGGGATACAATTCTTTCAAAGATTTGATTGTAGCCTCTATTTCTTGCGGATGATGAGCATAATCATCATAATATATTGTTTTATCTGTCTTTATTCTCAAATCGAAACGGCGTTTCATTCCCTTGAATGTCGCAAGACCTTCTCGAAATTCACATTCATTCACTCCCAAAGAAAGAGCCATCGACAAAGAAGCAACTGCATTCTCGATATTATGCCGTCCCGGATAGGTCATCTTCATATCATGATATACCTTATCCGGCGTGTGAAAATCGAAATAGTATGCCCCTTCGCTCACTCTGATATTTGACGCATAATAGTCCGCATCGACATCGGTCAAAGAATATGTCGTTTCCGGTACTTCCGACTCTATTTTCACAGGCAGGTTGTTTTTCAAAAACAATCTGCCGTTTTTATCGGTCAGATTTGCGAATTGAATAAACGCCTGCTCCAAATTATCAAGATTTCCGTATATATCGAGGTGATCTTCGGCTATTGAAGTTATCAATGAAAAGAACGGAGACAATCTCAAAAAAGACCTGTCATACTCGTCGGCCTCGACAACAACGTAATCCGAATTATGGTTTATCAAAAAATTCGTGGAATAATTATTTGAGATACCTCCGAGAAACGCACTGCAACCGATACGACTGTTTTTCAAAATATGTGCCGTCAATCCTGCGGTTGTCGTCTTTCCGTGAGTGCCTGCAACAGCTATTGTCTTTTTTCCTCGTGTTATCCTGCCCAAGGCCTCGGAACGCTTGAATAATGGAATACCCATCTCCTTTACATATCGAAGAATTGCACTATCCGACGGAATTGCCGGAGTATATATGACCTCATCGACATTCAAAGTCGCAATGTGAGAGCTATCATCTTCATACACGATTTCCACCCCCTCTTGCTCCAACTCCTTTGTCAAGGCTGTACATACCCTATCATAGCCGAAAACGTTGTTTCCCTCTTCTTTAAGGTATCTTGCGATGGCACTCATGCCTATTCCGCCTATTCCTACCAGATAATACGTTCTTGCTTTCATCTTACTTCTTTACAAGCTTTTCAACCTCTTCAACTATCCTTTTATCGGCATCTCTTATTCCCATTGACTGCAAATTGGAAGAAAGTTTTTTTCTCAAACCATCATCATTCATCAACTCATCGATAACAGGTATCAATCTTTCTTTTGCCTCCGCATCTTTTACCATCAATGCGGCATTCTTCGACACCAAAGCATTGGCATTTTTCGTCTGATGATCCTCTGCCACATTCGGGGAAGGAATCAATATACATGGCTTTCCCACTATACATAACTCGGAAACAGCAATAGCTCCGGCTCTCGAAACGATTACATCCGCCAAAGCGTATGCCTGATCCATATCATATATAAATTCATACACCTTTATAAGCGGACTGTCCCCCCCTTTCACCCTTGTCTTTGCTTTCTCATAAAACCACTTACCGGTCTGCCAAATCAGTTGTATATCATTTCCGACAAAGTAATCCAAATTCGCAAAAATACTTTCGTTTATCGTCAAAGCTCCGAGACTTCCTCCTATAACCAAAACCGTTTTCTTTCCCTTATTCAAGCCGAAAGTCTCAAAACCCTTTGCTCTTTTTTCTTCTATATTATCGTATATCTGCGAAATATTCTGTCTTATCGGATTACCCGTAAACACGATTTTATCGGCATCAAACCATCTGTTCATATTATCGTAAGCAACGCAAATCGTATCGACACTGTCGGCAAGCATCTTATTGGTAACCCCGGGATAAGAATTTTGTTCCTGAATAAGAGCCGGCACATGCTTTGAAACAGCAGCAGCCAAAGTAGGACCTGACGCATATCCACCCACGCCTATTGCTACATCCGGAGCAAAAGTCTTTACGATTTTCTTTGCCTTTATAGTCGAATATATCAACTTGAAAGGAAACGATATGTTCTTCCAAAACTTCTTACGCTGAAACCCAACTATCGGAAGACCTATGATTTTATACCCTGCCTGAGGCACTTTCTGCATCTCCATTCTTCCCTTGGCTCCCACAAACAATATTTCCGCATCAGGATATTTTTCTTTCAACGCATTAGCTATCGCTATTGCAGGAAAGATATGTCCTCCCGTACCTCCGCCGCTAATTATCGCTCTCATTTTCTTCTTGTTTTTTCTCGTGAATATTATCTCTTGAATCCGTTGCTTTCTTTTCAAGATCCATTCCCGTGGAATCAAGATTCGTTTTTTCGGATTCAAGTTCCATTTGATACTTCTTTGCATCGGCACTTATGTTAAGCATTATACCCAATGCAGCACTACTGATGATAAAAGATGTACCGCCGTAACTGATAAACGGCAATGTTTGTCCGGTGACAGGTATCAAAGTGGTTGCCACCATCATATTGACCAAAGCCTGCAAACAAAACACCAAACCTATCCCCACTGCTGCATAACTGCCGAAAGGTCCTCTTGCTGTTTTCGCTATCTTGACCGAACGATAAAACAATATGAAATACAGTATCATTACTATGAATCCGTACAAGACACCTCCCTCTTCCAAGATTATGGCAAAAATAAAATCGTTGTGAGACTCGCTTAGAAATCTTCCCTGTGTGGTATTTCCTATACCTTTTCCTACTATACCTCCTGTGGAAATCGCCATGGTCGCTGTATTAGCCTGAGTTATTTCTTCCGGATTATTATTCACAAAGCCCTCGATACGATTAACCCATGTGCTGCTTCGCTTCAAAATATCAGGGTTCACCACATAAACGCCGACAACGAACAAAGCCAATACTACTCCTGCCGGAACAATAAGCAACCAATTCTTCATTTTTGCCCCTGCAATAAACATCAATCCGTAACAACTTATGAAAACCAATAAAGCAGTGGAGAAATTCTCCGGAAATATCAATCCGCATACCAAAAGCAGTTTGAATGATAACGTCAGAAACTTCTTCCTATCTCTTATGCCATCTCCCAAAATCGCAAGTTCGTTAGAAACATATAATACCAAAATATACTTGACTATTTCAGAAGGTTGGAATTGTCCTATCAACGGAATAACAATCCATCTGTCTGCCGTCTTCCCTGAAATTCCACCCAAAGCCAAAGTAACCAATAACAAAAATAGCGAAAAGCCATACGCAATCTTGGTAATTCTCGGATAATAAGAATACTTCACCAGATGAACAAAATATGTTACGAACAAACCGGCGACAATAATACCGAAATGCTTCACGAACATATAGACAATATCACCGTTACCTTTTTCGTACACTGTTTTGCCCATAGAGCTGTAAACTTCAATAAGAGAAATCAGCATCAACGCAATATAGGTAATCCATATTACCCTATCCCCCTTTACTCTATACTTCTCGATATCTATTTTCATTTCTCTCAGGCAGGTTTCCCCAATCTATAAGTCATTCACAAGTCTAAGAAATCGTTCTCCATTCAAATCGATTTTATCCTCCGAACCGTTTGCCGGGGAGTATATAACGACATCGGGATTATTTGCAAAGAAATATGCCGTTTTCACAGCCTCCTCCAAACTATTCACCCTAATCAAATTAGTCAAACCTGAAAATGCTTTCTGCACGGCGGCATTTTGTTCACCTGTCAATATTAAAGTATGAACTTTCTGTTTAACCACATCTATCAATGAAGTTAAATCTTCCACCTCCGAACCGAGTTCCAAAATCCATATAATGGGACTGCTTGTGAGTTCAAAAGTGTACCATGTGGAATTAGGCTTTATACTCTTGGAATCGTCGATATAATCTACCCCTTTTATATTTGCCACAACTTGATTTTTATGCCGCAATGCACTCCTATCGAGCAACATGTTTTTAAGAGTTTCATTCCTCATTCGAATCATGTCGGAATAATTACGTTCGGCAAGATTACCATAGACTTTCCTACCTTGAACAGCCAAATCTTCTATATTCATAAGTCCTTATCTTAGTTTTAGAGTTACTATTGTGGTTACGGCAAGAATGATACATATTATCATGAACCGCTGTACTATTTTAGGTTCCGCATAACCTTTCTTCTGGTAATGATGATGAAGAGGGGCCATAAGAAAAAGACGCCTACCCTCTCCATACTTTTTCTTTGTAATTTTGAAGTACGACACCTGCAAAATAACCGACACATTCTCCGCAATGAAAATACCGCATAATATAGGTATCAGCAACTCCTTTCTTATCAGAATTGCGAAAACAGCTATTATACCGCCTATTGCCAAAGAACCCGTGTCGCCCATAAATACTTGTGCAGGATATGTATTATACCACAAAAAGCCCACCGTTGCCCCGACAAAAGCTGCTATGTATATGGTCAACTCCCCGACATTAGGGATATACATTATATTCAAATAGTTGGCAAATATTATATTTCCTGACACCCATGCCAGCACAGCAAGACAGGAACCTATTATGGCAGAAGTTCCTGTTGCAAGACCATCTATGCCGTCTGTAAGATTTGCTCCGTTTGAAATTGCCGTAATGAACAAGATGACTATCGGAATGAAAATAATCCAAGCATAGCTTTTGTAATCCTTTCCAATCCACTTTATAAGCCAACTGTAATCGAACTCATTGTTCTTGACGAATGGTATGGTCGTTTTTGTGGAACGGGAAGACTCCTGCATGAATTCTTTCTTCGCTTGCTCGTAATTCGACTTCTTTTGCAGGTTATGACTCTCGGAATATATGGCAATATCCTGCTTTTCCTTTATAGTTATATCAGGGTGAAAGTACATCATACAACCGACAACCACACCAAGCATAACCTGTCCCACTATCTTCAATTTTCCGCTCAAACCTGCCTTATTCTTCTTGAAAACCTTGATATAATCGTCTATAAAGCCCAATGCTCCGAGCCAAACGGTTGTAATCAACATTATAATCACATAAATATTATCCAGCCTTGCGAATAAAAGAGTCGGTATCAATATGGCTGCCAATATTATAAGGCCTCCCATTGTCGGAGTTCCCTCCTTTGCCTTTTGTCCTTCCAAGCCCAAATCCCTGACGGTTTCTCCGACTTGCTTCTTATGTAAAAGTTCTATCAACCTCTTGCCGAACACTATCGTTATCAGCAATGATGTTATTATTGCCGCAGCAGCACGGAAAGATATGTATTGAAACACTCCTGCTCCCGGTATATTCAAGCTGTTATGCAGCCAATCGAACAAATAGTACAACATATTTTGTCGTTATTTTGAATACTCAATATTTTGAAATTTCCTCTCTATCATCGAAATGATGCTTTTCACCCTTGATTTCTTGGTAAGTTTCATGTCCCTTGCCCGCTATCAATATTATATCCTGCTTACACTGTGTCAATCCGGCCGCAAGCTTTATGGCTTCATGCCTGTCGGCAACACAAAACACATTCGCGTAATCTTTTATCCCCGCTTTCATATCGCTCAATATATCATTCGGTTCCTCATATCTCGGATTATCCGAAGTCAATATCAATATATCACTGCCATTCTGAGCTATTGCAGCCATTTCAGGTCTTTTGGTTTTATCCCTGTTTCCTCCGCATCCGACAACCGTTATCAATCTGCCACCTTGTCTTATTGAATTTATGGTGGATATGACATTATTCAAAGCATCGGGAGTATGAGCATAATCCACTATTGCGGTGGCTCCGTTCTTCAAATAATGCGGTTCGAATCTTCCCGACGCAGCTCTCAAATTACTCAATCCGACCAAAGTCTCCTCTTCTTTCAACCCGCACAAGCGTGCTATTCCATAAATCGCCAAAAGATTATATGCATTGAATTTTCCCACAAGCCTCGTAGAAACCTCCTTGCCATTAACCTCCAGCAACAAACCTTCAAAGCAATTCTCTATAATCTTTGCTTTGAAATCGGCAGGTTTTGTCAGACTGTATGTATATTTTTTCGCGAGGCTATTCTCCAACATTTTACCGCCGTTTTTGTCATCTGCATTGGTGAGAGCAAATGCCTGTTTGGGCAAAGAATTGAAAAATCCCTGCTTTGCAAGTATGTAATTGGCAAAAGTCTTGTGATAATCCAAATGGTCATGCGTGATATTGGTAAACACTCCGCCGAAAAAGTTCAAACCCTCTATTCTTTTTTGGACAACGGCATGCGAACTGACCTCCATGAAAACATACTCACAACCGCAGTCAACCATTTCTGCAAGCAACCGATTAAGTGTCAAGGAATCCGGAGTGGTTCTTTCAGTCGCAACTTCTCTATCGCCTATTCTGTTTACGATAGTTGATACCAATCCGCACCGAAAGCCAAGCGACTTGAACAAATTATATGAAAGCGTTGCGATGGTCGTTTTCCCGTTCGTTCCCGTAACCCCTATAAGTTTCAATTTGGAAGAAGGATTATCGTAGAAATTCCTTGCAATAATTCCTATTGCCTGTCTTGAATTTTCAACCTGCAAATAAACAACCCCATCATTCAACTCGACAGGCATATCCTCGACGACAACCACAACCGCACCTTTTGCTATTGCCGCATTTATATAATTATGGCCATCAGACACCTCTCCCCTTTCTGCCACAAACAAATCACCTGCTTCCACCTTACGGGAATCGAACTGTATCCGATGAACATTAACATCATCACCGCTCGTTCTTTGAAGCACCTTCAAACCTTTCAACAAACAAGACAAACTCTTCATCTCTATTTCTCCTCTTCTCTCGGGCTTCTCAGTCCGAGAACTATCACGTTATTTCTTTTATCTATCCTACTTCCCGCCGCTACACTCTGGCTGACGACTTTGCCTTTCCCATGAAATCTCACTTTCATCCCCAAATTTTCAAGCATATAAACCGCATCTTTTATCGTCAGCCCGACAACATTAGGAACAATGCCGCTTTGTACATTTTGCTCCGACAAAGCACACATTCCGTTTATATCCTTACCTTTGACCCACATAACAGACGGCTTGGTAATATGCAAGCCGAGACTTTTACAGAAAGCATAAAAATCTCCTCCGTTGCCATACCCTATTACAGGATACTTCACAGTTGATTCCTTTATATTCGTTTTATTGAAATCTATCCTCGTACCGACAACCCTATCCGACAATTCTCTGAATACAGGAGCAGCCAAATCTCCGCCATGAGTTCGAGCCTTTTGAGGCTTACTTATCACCACAATACAGGAATACTTCGGAGCATCGGCGGGAAAATAACCCACGAACGAAGCTCTGTGTTGAATACCTGCATGTTTCTTGTCATAACCTATCTCCGCAGTTCCTGATTTCCCAGCAATTCCATACGATGCCGTCTTCAATCTTCTGCCAGTTCCATTCTGCACAACACCTTTCAAAACATTATGCAACTTATCTATCGTTTCTCTTTTGCAGATTGCCTCCGACATAATTATGGGAGCGAATCTTTCAACCTCTTTCCCGTCTTTCACAACCGATTGAACGAACTGAGGCTTCACCATCACACCCTTATTCGCAATGGCATTGTAAAAAGTCAATATCTGCAAAGGGGTCATTCGCGAAACATAACCGAAACTCATTCGCAAAAGGTCTGTAGGATTTTCCGAAGAACCTATTTTCGGCTTAGGCTCATGCACTTTTATATTCAATCCGAGAGGTTCGAAAGCGAAGTACTCTTTCAAGTCCTTACTGAAATCCGCCCTTTTCTTGTTGTATATATTGTAAACAAGCTGGCTTATACCTACATTCGAGGACATTTCCAAAGCTCTTGCAAAAGAAACCAAGCCATGGTTCGTTCCTCCGACATCTCTTATCGGTTTTTCGTTTCCGGGGAAATTCTTCACACCTGTCGGAACCAAATCGGAAGTATCTGCCAAACCTCTATCCAATAACATCATGGCAGTAACTATCTTGAATGTCGAACCCGGCTCAAAAGAATTCGATATGGCAATATTATCCGATTCGACATACTCTCCGTTCTTATTCAATGATAGATTGGAAATAGCCTTTATATATCCTGTTTCAACCTCCATAAGAACCACACAACCACTTTCAGCCTCACTGCTATCGAGACAACTGCGTAGAGAATTTTCTGCCAACTCCTGCAAACTCACATCCAACGTGGTTACAACGTCCATGCCGTCTATGGTCTTTATCTTTTCATCGGTATTCACGGGAACCCATTCATTCGGGTTGATTTTTATCTCCAACCTTTTTCCATGCACACCCGACAAATACTGCGTAAAAGCTCCATCTATACCATTATAGCAAGTATCACAACCGTTATCAGTAACATTGATACCTATTGTTCTCCTTGCCATAGGGTAATAAGGGTAAACCCTCTTGGAACCTTTCTCCACATGAACCGCTCCGACAAAATCATATTTACCTGTCGGCTTCTTTCTTTTAAATCTCTGATACCCGATTAAAGGAAAACGCTTCATACGTTCCAACTCTTTCTCAGAGACTTTCCGCCTCACTGTAACATACCTGCGTTCCGCCTTTCTTGCTTTGAGGAAGTATCGTTTGTATTCAGCAGCACTTTTGCAATCCCTACCGTTCTGAAATACCTTTGCCAAGCTATCGCACAAAGCATTCATGTTCTTATTAAAGTCCTCTTGCGATATAACCCACTGCTTTACCTTATGCTTACTCTCCTTATCGAACTCCAAACTTTTACCCAAATCTATATAAACATCATACTGCGGTTCCGTTGTTGCCAATAAAAGATACTCCCCGTTATCAGGATCCATGGCATAAATATTCCCTCTTTTGGCACTGACTACTCTTTCCTTTATAATCCTTTTCTGCTCCTGCTTAGTCCAAAACTCCTTTCTTTCCCCTGTCTTCAAATACACGACTCTCACAAAAACGACAATAAACATCATGCCCAATAGCAAATACACTATCGACATTCTAACAGTTCCTTGTTTATTGTCATTACTCATTTTCTTCCTCTTTACCGGATATGAATATCACCTCTTTTATCGGTTCTTTCGACACCCCTATTCCAATCGGTTCCAATTTCTTTGCCAACACCAACATCATTGACGAGTTCTGATAAGTAGTCTTGATTTTTGTATGCCTTTGATGCAACTGTTCTATTTCTTTCGAGCAAGCATTTATCCTCTTCACTGTCCCCTCAATCTTATATCTGTTGGTTATATACAAAAGAATAAGCAACACTATCAGCAACACCAACCGTATATTGGAGACAAGCCAACGTCCCAACAATAAATCCCCCTGTATAAACTTCTTAACTCCTATCTTCATACTTACTTCTTTTGAGCAATTCTCAACTTTGCACTTCTTGACCGCGGATTTCGTTCCAACTCCTCATCCTTTGCCATAATCGGCTTACGGGTTATCTGCTCAAACCCGGTAATCACATTCCCATAGAAATCTTTCTCCACCTTTCCATCGCAATTACCCGTCTTCATGAAATTCTTTACTATCCTGTCTTCCAAAGAATGGTAGCTCATCACAACCAACCTCGCCCCCGGCACCATAAGCCGACCACATTGTTCCAGCATTTTCTTCAAGCAATCCATCTCACGATTAACCTCTATCCTCAAAGCCTGAAAAACCTTTGCAAAGAATTTATTCTCCTTTCCCCTCGGTACACATTTTACCAATACATTCATCAAGTCGGAAGTCGAGAATATCCCCTCTTCCTGCTTTGCAATCAAAACTTTCGCAATACTATAAGCATTAGCCAACTCACCATAATCTCTGAAAACCCTGCAAAGTTCCTCCAACGAATAAGAGTTCACCACATCAGCCGCAGTAAACCCGCCTTTATTGTTCATTCTCAAATCCAACGCCCCTTCAAAACGTGTACTGAACCCCCGCTCGGGACAATCCAACTGATGTGAAGAAACACCCAAATCCGCTATAACCCCATCTATTTTCGTCGCTCTATACAATCGCAAACACTCTTCAAACTTATCGAAGTTCTCTCCTATCAAACAAAACCTTTCATCATCGATTGCATTCCTTGTTGCGTCCGGATCTTGGTCGAAAGCGAATAACCGTCCGTCTCCAGAAAGCCTTTCCATTATAGCTCTCGAATGTCCGCCACCGCCGAAAGTAACATCGACATACGTACCATCGGGCTTTATATTCAAGCCCTCGATACATTCATGCAACATTACAGGTATATGATAGCTATTCTCCGACATTTTCTCTTAAATCCTTATCAGCCTTAACGACACCGCTCAACAACTCCTCCGCAGAAGCGACATAATCAAAGTTATCGTCATCGATTTCGTTATACTTCTTGGCATCCCAAATCTCCATATATTTTCCGGAAGCCACAACAACAATATCTTTATCAATATCAGCCGTAGTCCGTTGTTCCATCGGGATAAGAATACGATCGTTACCATCAAGCTCTATTATATTGGCTTGTGTCAACCGTCTGTATAACCGCTTGGCCTTAGGATTGTAAGGATTAAGATTAGCTTGAAGTCTCTCAACTTCTTTTTGGAAATCGGAGTAGGTAAAAAGTTCCAAGCATGAATTATAGATACTCTTTCTTATGACAAATCTCACATCATCGCCGACAACGATTTGCTTCTTCAAAGCGACAGGCAACTTAAACCTGCCGTTTGAATCCATTTTGCAAAACTCGACACCAACAATCAATGACATGACGAACTACTTATTATTTTTCGGATTACAAAGCTACTACTTTTATTCCACAAAAATCCATTTGTTGAAAACTTTTTCCCTTTTTATCCCCGAAATTCCCATTCAGATACCAGATAATACGTCTTAAAGGCAAAAAAGTTTCACACCCTCTCACAAATTTTCACTCTGACTATCAAACCATTGCCTGAAACACAGGAATAAATCTTCCTTTCTTATCCGCCAACTTGCTATCTTTGCGAGTTCATTCAAATAAGAAATTCATGAATAAATCACTTGCAAAACCCATATTCCTGCTCTTTGCAATTGCAGTTCTGATTGTCTCTTGCAGCAAACCCGAAGCCAAACTGCAAAAATTCACCCTCGACGGCAGAGTGCAAGGCACCTACTATCACATAGTCTATTACCACTTCGATGATAAAGCCGCAACACAAAAGAACCTGCCCACCCAAGCCGACATACAACACGGCATCGACAGCATCTTCAAAGCAATAGACGAAACCCTCTCCCTCTGGAATCCTAACTCCATACTAAACAAAGTGAACGACAACAAAGAGACCCTCCTCAACCAAATCTTCATCGACAATTTCAACTCTGCCATGGCATTCTCCGCACTGACCGACGGCGACTTCGACATCACCGTTGCTCCACTGATAAAAGCATACGGCTTTGCCAACGAAAAAGGCAGTAAACCCACCGGCCGCCAAGCCGACTCGCTATTACAATACATAGGCTACAAAAAAGTACAAATCAAGGATAGAAAATTAGAAAAACAATACCCACAAACACAGTTGGATTTCAATGCAATCGCACAAGGCTACACTACCGACTGCATAAGCAAATACCTCTCCGCTCACAGCATCACCTCCCATATCGTCGATGTCGGCGGAGAAGTATATGCGAGCGGCAAGAAACCCGACGGACAACAATGGAGAGTGGCAATCGAACAGCCGAGCGACAGCATCGATGCCCCAAGACAATACAACACTCTCATCAGACTCGAAAACCAATCCATCGTTACTAGCGGCAACTACCGCAAATACACCATAGAAAACGGCATAAAATACACCCACACCATCAACCCCCATACAGGCAAACCCGCCAAGCACACCCTGCTCAGCGTATCCGTAACAGCACCCACCTCCACCGAAGCCGATGCCCTTGCAACAGCCTTCATGGTAATGGGAATGGAAAAAGCAGAACAATTCATGGTCAAACACCCCGAATATCAAGCCGTCTTCATATACTGCGACGAAGACGGCAAAACCAAAACCAAGATAAGTGAAGCACTGAAATCCAAAATAGAAACCATAGAATAAACCATGTATTCATGTTTCTCCGACAGATAGAAGCATACCTGCAACACAAGTTGACGGAAGATCAGGAAAATCTGACGAAGCTACTGTCCAATTTTCTGTTTCACTCTCCCGACATCAAAATATTCATAATAAACGGATACGCCGGCACCGGCAAAACCAGTCTTGTTTCAGCCCTTATCCAAACCCTTCCATACTACAATCTGAAAACAACCCTGCTTGCCCCCACCGGGCGAGCCGCCAAAGTACTCGGCAACCATTCCAATCGCTCTGCCTCCACAATCCATAAGCATATTTACTACACCTCAGGCGACCCCAACGGTATAACAACCCTCAAACTCAAACAAAACAAGACCTCTGATACCATATATATAACAGACGAAGCCTCCATGATAGGCGAAAGCGAATCCCTTTTCGCCGGTCGCAGCCTTCTGCAAGACCTCATAAACTACGCCACAAGCGGCAGAGACAACAAAATCATCTTCATCGGAGACACCGCACAACTTCCACCAATCAACAACCCATACTCTCCTGCCCTCAATCCCCATTACATCGAGACCAACTTTCACGTCAACGTTGCATACTACCAACTCACCCAAGTCGTCCGCCAAGCACTCACCTCCGGCATACTGAAAAACGCCTCCAACATACGCTGGGCATTAGCCAACAACCGCATCAAACTCCCCATTTTCAAAATCAAAAACCACCCTGACATCAAGCGACTGGACACCTACGACATGGAAGAAACCCTCCTTGGCGAATACCGTCTTCACGGTGTCAACGATGTAGTCATCATAACCCGCACCAATCGCCTCGCCAACATGATAAACCAATACGTTCGCACACGCATACTCGAAAAAGAAAACCGCATAGACATAGGCGAAACTCTCATGTCCGTCAAAAACAACTACCACTGGACAGGAAAAGCAGAGCGAGCCGACTTCATTGCAAACGGAGATATGCTCCAAATCACACACATCTACCGATACGAAGAAGCCTACGGACTGAACTTTGCCGACATAGCCGTCAAATTCGCAGATTATCCCGAACAAGAAGAAATCGAACTCACCATCATATTGGACACCCTCTTCGACAACCAAGCCTCCCTATCCGCCGACAAACAACAGCAACTCTACAACCGTCTCTACGCACATTACAGCCAAGACACCCGCAACAAAGCCCTCATACAACACAACATCAAACAAGACAAGCACTACAACGCCCTTCAAGTCAAATTCGCCAACGCCCTTACATGCCACAAAGCTCAAGGCGGCGATTGGCACAGCGTTTTCATCCAACAAGGTCTCTTCAACACCGAAATGTTCGACCAAGACTACCTCCGCTGGCTTTACACCGCCGTAACAAGAGCAAGAAAACAACTATACCTGATAAACTTTTCCGAAGACTTCTTTTTTTCTGACGAATAACCCCTTTTCACCTGACATATACGCACAAAAAGGTCATAGAATGTTTTTCCATGACCCTCAAACAATTATGAAAATATATAATTAGTTTTAGCCTCCGAGTTTCCCTCACAAGTGAAATCCATCAAACCATCTCACCAACTTACCTCCGAAAGGCGATTGCAAAGATACATATTTTATTCATACCATGCAAATGCCAAATGCTCCCAGAAATCCACAATTAACAATCCAACAAATCCTTCAATTATTCACTTTTAATTTATTGATTGGGGGGGGTATTTTCCAAAAGGAAATTCCTTTTATTTCGAAGAATATCGACCATTTCCTCTCGTTTTTCCCATCTTCGGGCAAAATAGAGAAAATCACACAAAACTACACTTTTAACATTTCAATACCTATTTTCTCATCAGAATTTCCCACATAAAACACCTCTCCAATAGAAATTTTACCATAAGCACTATGAACTTCACTACCAATTCGCACAAAATCCATGCTCGCCAAGCTCGAACAACGGGCAAACCTCATATTCCCATAACCGAACCTGCTGTCGGCGTTGCCGGACTTGCCGGCAACTTGAAAAAAGTGTCAGTTTCGATTTGGGAAATTGACACTTTTACAGTATGAAATTGACACTTTTTGACTACAAAATTGACACTTTTGCACCTTAAAAGTGTCAATTTTCTCACCTTCCCATCAAGCTTGCAGACAATAGGCTCAACTTCAAGCATTTTCCCATCAGGTTCTGCGACGATTAAAACAGAGCGAAAGGGCAAGAAAAAAGCCTCGGAGGTTCTCACCTGCGAGGCTCACATAAATAATATATACTTAAATCATGAAAAAATCTATCGGATAATCATCTTGTGGGATTGTACTGCGTTGCCGCTTTGTACTT
>SAMEA104315430__coassemble_99_pt1 | contig 53424 bp, 48 predicted proteins | sample SAMEA104315430__metabat2_low_PE_047 | metagenome-assembled genome bin SAMEA104315430 (sample SAMEA104315430) | gut metagenome | biome: Monkey gut; feature: monkey-associated habitat; material: faeces | place: China | collected 2013
CCGAGAAAAAAGCTCGGCTTTCTAACTCCTCTTGAATATTTTTCCGCTAATTTTGTGACCATAACAAATGGTCTAACCGATAAGTTGCATTTGTGAGTGAAATTCAGCATTTTATAAATTCCCAATAGCCATCTTTATCTGAACCGATACGCTGAATGACCGTTCCATTTAACTTCTTGATATGTCGAGCAACAGTGGCACGACCGATATTCAGGAGTTTGGCATACTCATCGTATGTATATTCAGGGTGTTCTTTAATGGCTGTAATAAGCCGGGCTGTGGTGTCTTTAGGCGTTGCAGTATCATTTACAGTATCACTTTTTGTTTTTACAGTATCATTCATGCTTTGCTGATACTGTAAAATCCGATTTTCAAGATTGATAGTATGTTGCGTAAGCATTATATCTTGAACAATGGTACTATCCTCCTGCTCACGACTGTCAATCAAAGCCTGAATGTATTCGCCTTTAGCATCTTTGGTAACAATAGACGGGATAAGACCTAACTGCCGTTGTACGATGTTCATCAGCAATCGGGTAGTACGCCCGTTGCCGTCCACCCACGGATGAATGGTGCCAAGACGGAAGTGCGCTTCAAAACTCAACCTATAACATGCTGCCATATCGTTTCTGTCCACAGATGCCAGTTCTCCGTTTAACCAATCGCAAAAGTCTGCTGTTGCTTTAGGTACTTTTTGAAATGCCAGATAACTTCTGCCTCCTATTCCGGCACTTGCATTGCACCGTCGCAATTCTCCTTTTGAGGAATCGAAACTGCCGCCCATAGTGGAGTATTCCGAACCTGTACGGCGCATGACTTTGGCTGACAATTCGCATAAAAACTCAACAGTGTATGGCTGTCCGGTTTTCGCCCATTCAAAGCCATAGAGGTATGCGTTTTTCAAATCCACATTCATCATCTGCTCTGTGAGGCTTCTTCCTTTGGCGGCAATCCCTTCGTCAAATAGCAGTTGGTTTTCCACCTCGGTAACTGTCGAACCTTCGATAGCGGTAGAGTGCGTGATAAGCGAATAGAGGTAGAATTTGTCGTAATCTACCTGTTGCTCTATGCCCAAAGTGGTATATCGGTGGATGGTGTCTATCAGTTTCTTGTCTATCTCTTTCATTGCGCTGTTGTTTTTAAGAGAAATAATATTGCATCCGCTCAGCCATTAGGATTTCTGCATCTGCAAGCTGCGATTTGATAAGTTCTTTTTGCTTTTCGATGGCTTCAACTCGATTGGCGAATTGTTGCTGCAAAGATGGGGCTGGTACTGGTAATTTGATTGACGACATTACTGACTTACTTAAAATATGTTTCATACCAGTAGACGCCGTTTCCATAAATATATTCTGAGCGCATTTAATCAACCAATATGAAAACAAATAATTATGCTGGGGATTGCATTCAATTGCATTGATTTGTTGGTTAAACGCAACTTTACGATTGGTAATACAACATTTGCCAATAGAACTTAGACTTCCAGCTATGCAGCATACTAAAATACTATTTTTTTCCACAATACGTCCCTTCAAACTTCCTTCTTTTGATAAATATTCAGAAGCAATTGTAGGATATAGGGCATTGCTTTGGATGTTATCAGTTTTAATCCATTCAATATAATCTGAGTTGTAATATTTCTCGATTGATTTAGAAGGAGTATTCCCCGTAACTATTTTACCAAAAGAAGCAATACTATGCAATTCCCATCCTTTCTGATTAGTCACAGGGTCTCCAAACATATCAAGGAATATAGATTGTGCGAGTGTATCCAAGTCGGCTAATTGCGCTTTATAGCTGTCAATCATTGTTTGAATGGCGTCTAATTCGGAGGCAATAGTTTGTTGAATAGATTTGTCTTTAGAATATTTTATTTCAACCTCCTTTAAGAACTTGAAATATCTTGAATAGCCGTTACTTGGTATATTTGACCATTTTATAAAATAATTAGGTATTTAGCGGATAATTTATTATTAGGTCGTGATACTTTAACCCATCTGCACCTACACAAAAATCAAAATCTACATATTTGACAATACGAGTATGGTCTCCGAAGATAATGATCTCTTCCAAAACTTCGTTCAGATTATCTTCTGTGTTACAATATCCAGATATGAAATCTTTTTCCTGAGAAATAATAGGATATTTCCCAGTTAAAAGATAGTCTTTCTTTTGAACTGCATCTTTGACTTTTAGAGTTTTGATAGAATCTTTTATTAAAGCATTCTCCCACTTCGTCTTATCTACCTTCATACCCTCACGCATTTAGCAATTTCTTAAACTCATCAAAAGCTTTATCAATCGCTTTTTGTCTTTCCTCCATACGAGCCACGATAACCTCCGGCGCATCATATATCACCGCTTCGCGTTCCACTTCGTGATAACGCTTATAGCTGAGGTCGTAACCATTCTCTCGGATTTCATCAGCCGATACAAAGAATGATTGTTCTTTGCGGCTACGGTTGGTTTCCGCTTCGAGGTTATGGAAACGTGAGATGATCGTTTTGTTCAGGTTGTGGGGTGCGCTGTGTCGTCAGTGAGAAACCATCAGCACACATATCGTAGAACCAGATTTTGTCAGTGCCGCCTGTGCCTGTCTTGGTAAAAATAATGATGGCGGTAGAGACTCCGCTATAAGGTTGGAACACACCGGAAGGCATCGTGATGACGGCTTGCATGCAGTGCTTATCCACCAATGCCGATCGTATGGTCTTGTAGGCTTGCGCATCACCTGTGAGAACCGTGTCCGGTACAATAGAAGCACATCGTCCGCCAGACTGAAGCATTCGCATCATCAATGCAAGAAATAGCAGTTCTGTTTTCTTGGTCTTGACAGCCGCTTTCAACGTGTGCGCTATGTCATCAGTGTCGAGACTACCTGCAAACGGAGGATTGGCAAGACAAAGGGTATAGCGGTTTGTATCGTTGTTCTCGTCCGACAGTGAGTTACGGTAGTACAAATTGGGTTCATCCACATCGTGAAGCATCATGTTCATGCAACCGATGCGGAGCATGGAAGCGTCCGAGTCCGAACCGTGAAATATCTCTTTGCTGAAACGGTCTCTCGCCTCTATATTCAGCAATTCATCGCTCTGATGCTCTGCAATGTATTTGGCTGCTTCCATAATAAAACCCGCAGAACCCATAGCTGGGTCACAGATGGTATCATCAAGAGTGGGGCGCATCAGTTCCACCATCATGCGGATGATATGGCGAGGGGTGCGGAATTGTCCGTTAGTGCCCGATGCCGCCATGATACCGAGCATGTACTCATACACATCTCCCATCATGTCAGCCCCATCGGAAGTAATTTTTTCAATACCTTCAATGACACGCGATAACAGACGAGCGTTGGTAATCTGGAAAACAGTGTCTTCCATTGCTTTTCTATAAGCCGAACCCTCTTTCCCTACATAACGCAAATAGATAAATACATCGTTGCGCACCCGATCCAACATTTTGGACGGCTCCATTTCTTTGAACACGTGCCAACGCATTTCATTATATGGCACATCTTGATTGGTGGAAGGATTGTGCCACGTACCGCTGGGGAATGCAGGGTTAAGCAAAACATCGCCCGTAAGGTTGGCTATCGCTTCTTTTTCACGTTGCTTGTCGTCAAGCATCTTCATAAAAAGCAGATAAGTTATCTGTTCGAAGATTGCCGATGGTTGGGTGAAACCATTGTTCCAAAATGTTTGCCATACGTCATCCACCTTTTGTTTTATATCGCCTGTAATCATATTGTTCTTATGCTAATTTTGTTTCTACTTTTTTTACAATCTCTTGAATTGTGGCGTATGCGAATTAGGTTCAGTCTGTGGTAAATCGACTTTTAGCATTACGGGCATTGGAAAATCTACTCCCATAAGTATAGCCTCTCCTGCACCTAATACTGGTAAATACGCCAATGTTGATTTATTTGCAGCAGAACAAGCACTTTCTACCGCTTCTTTGTCTCTATGATTTATTAATCGGTGAACTAAAAAAGTACCCATTTGGCTTAAAGTTCCCAATGGAATATCTCTTGGCATTTGTGTTGCCAAGCAAAGGAATAAGCCATATTTTCTACATTCCTTTGCTATGGAATCAAAAGAATCTAAACGCATGGATTGAAAATATTCATCTTTAACTTCTTTGTTCAGAAATTGGTGCGCTTCATCTGCAAAGAACACAATAGGTTGTGTCTTGAAATCTCCTTTTCTTGCTTTGTTAAGTAAGAATTTAGCTATGGCATTAGCTAATATTTCTCTTGTTTGAAAGTCATAGGGAACATCTTCAAAACCGATACGTAGAATGTGTTTTGACTTGTTGCTTATAAAAGATTCAATTGTTTCACACAAATCTTTTTTAGGCTCTTTTCCTATGCCAAATATTTGCTTAAATGCTTTGTCTGATACCTTACTATATATACGAATAATTAGACTAGCGATGTTGTCACTTGTTCTTTTGTCAACATCTCCCCACATTTCAACATTACTGCCATTACTTTCATATACGGCTTCCTCCTTTAATTGAATTACAAGTTTTGTTAAATCAAATTCAGAATTATCTTCCTCTATTTCTGCCATATATTTCGTTTCAAAATGTCTAAAAGCATCTTTATAATGACATTTTTTTCTAATTATACCGCCTACACACGTTATGAATTTATCTGTAAACTTAGGATGATGAAATTTCCCATCTTCTGGTAATTTTTCGTTTTCCTCTAAACACTTTGCCAATTTAAGTGATTTTATCGCATCTAATAATTTGGGCTGTTGCACTTGTCCCGCAGGTCTGAACAATGCGAACCAATCTCCAACGGATAAACGGGAATAATGAAAGTAGCTATCTTTATTTATAATAGCACTTTCTACATAATCTTTAGAATCAAAACCTGAATATTCTCCAGTAGGATCTATGATAATAGCTTTAGCCTTGGCATTTGAAATTCCTTCAAGTAGTTTACTTGTTGTATAACTCTTGCCTCCTCCAGTAGTTCCAACAATAGCACAATGGCGACCAAACAAAGCGTCCAAAGAGATTTCCACAGGAGTTGTTTTATCTTGTGTCAATACACCAAGCTTCATAAGGCATGGGGCAGTATTTTCTTTTTTTACGCCGAATCGTTTAAAGAAACTTTGTATGAAGTAAGAAGCGCAAACAAATACTTTAGCTCCAATTGGAGGTAGTGTGTTAAGTCCACGCTGTATTTCTTCTGGATTTTCAAAACTAAAAGACAATAGAATTTCAATGTATCCTATGGGATGCATTTCATTAGTTTCAAAAGACTTTTCGCTTAGTTCCAAACGCTCTTTTTCAGGTAATTCTATTCCTTGTATTTTTCCTAAGAATCCCATTTGATGCCCTTCTATTACTACATAGTTGCCTACTAAACCGCCGTGATATAGTTCACCATACTTGAAAAAAGGTTGTAACAAAGCGGAGGAAGGGAAATGTACCTTCACTCCTTGTGGAGTTACTTGATTGATAAAACCAATAAAGTGCTCGTTTACAAATGGATTATAATTAGTTCCCTTCATTGACAATTTTCACTAAACGATATTCATCGGATTGGTCATATATTTTGATGTTTGGATAAGCGTCAACAAATTCTTTAAAAGTTTCATTGACCATCATTATATTACCTCTTTCACCAGCTTCTTTATAGAAAATGTCGCTTTCTATGATACCTGTGTCCCTGTAATTGATAATGATAAGTTGAAAACTTGGATTTTGTTCCAAAGCTTCGTTTATCATGGATAATATGTGCTTGTCACCAAAGCTAAATCCTATAACAACCAATGTAGTATTTTTCATACGTAACGCAGCTTGAAAACGAGTCATCATTTCAAAAAATGGTTGTTCGTAAGAGTGTTCATATTTATTTTCTTGCGGAAAAATCATTAATGAATCTTCTACAGAAATTTCTTCTGCCTTATTTTGGTAAACGTTGTTGCCTCGTTTTTCCCAATCTACCGAACCATGTGGTTTGTATAGGTGGAAAACTCGTGGAACAAAATTGTCCTCGTTCTTAATTCTGCTACCATCACGAATTACGATATCGTAATCAAAATGTCTTCCACTGAATATCCGTGGAATGGAAAAAGAGAATCCATCTATTATTGTATAATTCCCTTTTCGTGCAGCTTGCTCAAATAGGGTGTCATAGTTTAAGGTAAATAACTTTACCCTTGCAATAGAACTTTTTCGTTTAGTAATCTTATTAAGAAATTTTTCATGCACACTGGATGATTCGGAAGATGTTATTTGTAGATTGCAATTATCTTTAATCATCTTCTTTATCTTGCTAACGGTATATGTAATATTCCATTCTTCATCTTTATCTGTTTTGAAAATCGGTTCTGTGATATAATCTTTTGCTTTTTCTGCTAATGAAAGGACTTTTTCTAGGTTTTTTCTATATTCGTCTTTGTCGTCTTTGTCAGTATATCTGACTTTTTCGCAAAAGGCATCCATATTCTGTTTTCCACCAAGCAAAACCGTAGCATCATCCCATAAATTACACATGAGTTTGCCTTTCTTGTCATTCTCTCCAAAAAGGTAGGAAGAACCTGCACCTGTAAGAAACAAGAGATTCTCAATTTGGTAATTTAGCTTCTTTCCATATTCTTGACGTTTTAATTTGTGGGCGTAGTTTTCTATGTCAGTCGAGATGTTGCCTCCGCTTTTGCGTTTGGCAATAAGCTCTTCTGGAAGTATGGAAACGACTCCATTCTTTATATCAGTGAACGAATCTCCTTCTTTTACTAAATAAAGTGTAAATCCATCTTTTTTTCAAAAGACAGATATTTTTAGTTTGTTCTTCTTGCTTCTTCATACTACTCATCTGTCTTTTATTAAATCTTTCACATCAATATTCAATATATCAGCAATTTCAAATAGCACTTCCAAACTTGGTTGCCGTCTGTTGCATACATACGCATTGACTATACAGAAACTCTTGCCAAGTTTCTCGGCCAGCCAAGTTTGTTTGATACCTCTTTCTTCAAGTACTTCTTTTATCCGATTCATGGGTTTATCCATCGCTTTATTTTTTACAAAAGAAATCTATAGTCAAATCAACCATTAATGCAGTTATTGTAACTCCACGCTTTGCTTCGTCATTCTTGATAGATGATTTTACAACAGAAGAAATGAAACTGGTTACTAAATGCAACATCTTGTTGACTGGCTTATCTTCCGGTTTATTGTTAAGTGTTGCATCTATACTTTGTAAAGCTGTAATTGCTGCATTTGCTTTTGAAAAATTTTCATCATCCAGTGCAATAGCTTCCGCAATGCTTACTGCATATTTAGATACCGCAAGTATATCGGCAACTTTCAGTTGTTGTCCATATGGGTTTTGATATAAGACTTCTTCTTGCCTAAATATATGATTAGGCTGATAAAGAATATTTTGCGCATATGTGTAATGGGTTCGATATATATTGCGAATATTAATCTCATTTTGTAAGGCTTTCAAACATCCCACAACATTCATTCGCAATAATGTATCATCTTTGATGTTGTCAATGGAAGTTGGTAATATGTCAGGCAAAATTCCATTAGAGAGCATTTCCTGTTTCGTCTGACTTTGTACCGATTCTGCAAAATTAGGGATGCCTATATAGCCTGTAGCAATATAGTGACTTATCATTTTATTTCTATCTCCCAGCATATACGCTTTATAAAGATTGGAATATGCTATTTCCAATCTTAAAACTTCATTAGCTTGTTGCTGTTCAAGTATGCCTATTGCGTTCATATATTTATTGTTTTTCCGTTTGCAAAGGTATAAAATTATCTGCTATATAAAGAGAAAAGGAGAGGAAAAATCCCCTCCTTAACCCTAAATCAAATGTCAGACATTCAAATCTTTCATCGCCAATCCATAGTTCTCCTGACCGAACAGGTCTTGATGGATGAGTTTCAAGCCGAGTGTCTGATAATACTTGTAGTCATCACCTTCGGTACAGAGGTATCTGTAACCGTAGCGTGGCATGTATTCCTTGAAGAAACGAGCCAAGTCTTTCGGGCTTTCGGCTTGGTTCTTCTTGAAATTGCTGCGTACGATGATGATGCTCCAGTCGGGGAAGTTGCCTCTTCCGTTGCTGTACTCCCAGAAACGGATGTAGCAGTCCAAGTCACGCTCACGGATGTTCACACAAAAGCCATTGGCATTTTGCATCACGCTACAACTGTTTCTGTAGCCGAACTTCTCACACAAGTAGAGATTGAAATCAAGAATCAAATCATTTTGTAACATAATTGATTGAATTTAAAAATTAATAAAAGTGGATTATAAATGAAAGCCTCGCTTGCGCTTAACCTTTTTCTTTTTCATCAGGCGGTTGAACTCAGCTTCTTCTGCGGCAGTGGCATCGTATGATGAACTGCCATTCAACAGACCAAGACCGATACTTGAACCATTGTCGGAGTGGGAAACGCTTTGCTGCACCTCTTCATCATTATGCGTGACCCCTTGTTTGGGGTGTTCAAATGAGGATGCGCAAGCATTCTGTTCCAATCGGTTGTCGATATTCAAGTAGCTGAATTCACGACTGACTTTTGAGCCGGAGAAAGAAAAACCGTTGTACTCAAACTTGACACCCTGTATTTCTCTTGTAGTCCGACTGACTTTGAATTTCATATCAATGTCACGGTCAGCAAGAGCTTCTTTCAGTTCATCCCAATTTTGAGCTTTGGGCAGCTCCTCTTTCAACGCTTTGTATATCTCGTGTTTTGCCCAGTCGTATGGACGCAAGCGTTCCTCCTTGATATGGTCTTTACCATTGGCAAAGTGCAAGCGGTATTTTGCCGTCAACATCTTACAAGCCTTTTCATTTCTGCGGAAGTCGTTCTTATCGCTAATCGTCTTACCGTCATTATCCACCCGATTGAAAACGATGTGACAATGCGGATGCTCACGGTCGATATGCCGGGCAATGATGTATTGCGTATTTTCGATGCCCATCAGTTTCATATAGTCGTGGGCGATTTGCAACATCAACGCATCATCAGACTTCAAGCGTTCTCCATCTTCAGGGGAGAAGTTGAGCGAGGTGTGTCCGACAATATTCTTTACCTTATCATTGAGCAATGCCTGTAATTCAAATTGTTCTGCCATCTGTTCGGGTGTGCCATCTACTCCGACAGCTTCCAGCAATTTGGATTTCTCCTCCTTGAGGACATAGCGGACACAGCCGCCAAATGATGTCCCTTTTGTCTGTTTACCTATCATCTTTAAATTGCTTTATGAGTTGGTTAATACGCTGCGCTATCTCCTCACATCTTTTGGCAACGGCAAAGAATCCATAGGTGTTTGCCTGCTTCGCCAGCTGGTTGAGGTTAGTGCTTTCACCTATCAATTGACGGATGATGCGGATATGCTCTTTCGTGATTCGCTCACGTACCGTTCCGTTCTCAATGAGTGAGCGGATGACTGCACTTTGGGTCTGCTTGCTTCGTCTGCAAAGCGCACCGAGCCATGCGAATTGGTCGTATGACAGTCGGAGAGTTATCGTATGTTTCTTTTCCATTTTTGAATTGCTTTTAGTGAATAATTTGTGACCATCGGGAGCCGCCTCCTCAGACTTTTTGAGGAGCAATTAGTCGGGAAATGTAATACACCGACATTAACTTGCTATAGTAAAAAAGTCTCGATTTCTCTCTCTTTGTTCAAAGTCTGATTCCTCGTTTCTTAGGCGGTGAAACCTTCGGTTGAGGGATTCCTCGTTGTACACTGACGAGCTTCAAATCGAATGTCTCTATCAATGTTTTCAAGTTCGGATTCCTCTTGATCATCTGCTGGAGTATGGCTTCATCGGGGCGTACTTTCAACAGATAATCGGCTATGTCGTACCCTTCTTTCCGTTCGTTTTCGGTTGCTTTGGCTTCTAGATAATCGAACAGTTGCACATTAATTCCATAGCTTTTCATTAGACTGATTTTGCCCTGCCAATAATCGGTCGCTCCCAAATCGGGGAATAACACAACGTTTCTTCCTGCAAGAACGGACAGGCTGTTGGCATTGAAACAACCGTTCTTTCCTCCAGATGCAATCCATAGGAATTGGGGTAGGTAGTAGGAAGCAATGATTGCCGTTTTCTTGCTTTCGACCAGTGCGACAGGACGGCTTTTATATTCTGGAAGCAGATGTTCACCGAAGAAGCATTGCTTCAGATTATAACCGTCCTTGTGCAGTACGGAGTGTACCCATGTGACATGATTGTACGGTTCTTTTATCCGTTTGCCTGTTGTCGGATTGTAAAGCATTATCTTACCTGTGCGTACTCTGTTCTGATAATCCATTTGCCAAAATACGGTTGCACCGTCCCAATGCTTGGAAGTACCTACTTTGTATTTCTTCATCAACTTCAATGTTTCCACTTCTCCGAATTGAGCCGATAAGAATTGAAACAGTTTGTTTTCAGAATAGCGTTGCAACGACTGATTGACTATCTCCAAATCAATGTGGGAAGTGGCTTTCGGCTCAATTTCTTTAATAGACGTATAGTTCCGAAAGTTATCTTCTGACAACTTCTCTTTCTCAGACGGATTCCGTTCAAAATAATCACGGGGCGTAAAGTGATACCCACATTTTTGTTCGTGGTCGCAACGTCCCACGTAATCAGGGAACTGGATTCGTTTTTCCGTATCAATGTATTTGGAAAAACATCTTTTGCGGTGGCAGTTCGGGCAAGTATGCCAGGTGCTGACACCTTTGTAGGGTTCTAATATGAATCTATGTGTACTCATTGTATGTTTCTTTTTATATGTGTCATTTTTGTCGTTATTGTCGTTTTCGCTTGGAAAGTGTCAAAACCGACAAAAATGTCACAGGTTAATCTTTGAATATTCTCCATGCTTCTCTTTGCGGAACAACGTCCCGATATTGTCATTGAGGAAGCGTTGAAATGTCCGCTCCTTCATTCCGTTTTGCTCGGCTACCTGTATGGCTTGGGCAGTAGTAAAGGAAGGAGGCAACAGATTGACTATCGCCTGTTGCTGGCTGTTGAGGGCATTTTCATTCAGAATATTCTGTACGCTCAATGCGGACTCTTTGAAATACTCCGTCAGTTTAATGGCTCTCTCCACGGTCAGCAGGTCGATACACGTCTTGTCACACTCTCCGCAAGTCCATCGTGCCAGTTGGATAATCAGGCAGAAGCGGATGATGTATATCTCCAGCTTGCAATAGATACTTACGATGGTATCATTTGTTTCCCGGTCGCACAGCTCTGAGAAATGGTGCTGCCACTCGTAAAGCCGTTTCTTGGCATCCTCTGAGAAGCAGAGAATTTGCGGGTCAATCTCTCCTTGTTCATTGAGGTTACACTCTGATTGTATAAGTTGGTCAATAATGGCATTCCATTCTTGTTCTATATCTTCCGGCAATTCTTTGTCATTCCATCGTGCCTTCTGCTGCAGATTGGGCATCACAAACAGGATGCGGTCGATAAACCCGTTGCTGGAGCGTTCACCTTTAGCCAACTCGTTCAGGATTTTCTTTTGGATAGTACCAATGACCGATATATACGGACACTTGATGAAGATGGAACTCTTGGCATTCTTGCGGTCGGATATGGTGGTCTTGGCACTGAATACCGAAAGCCAGAACTGTTCTTCCGAACCGTTGTTGTATCGATTGAAGTTCTTGAACCAAGCGGATAATTCATCGGCCCACAAGCATAGCCCGCGTTTATTTTGCGCATGAATGAGGCTCAATCATTCGGGCGTTACATCCGAAACCAAGAAGCGTTTGCGGATAGGCTCTTGCGGAAATTGCTCTCCACCGCTTTCCGCACGTTCCTTGCGGCTCATACTCATCAGCTCATCGTACTTGGCAAGAGCCTTTTCAAATTCCTGATTCTGTCGGTAGTCATAATCAAGAAACGGTTTCATCGCAAAGCTGAGCGGATGGCTTTTGTTAGCTCCCGGTCTTCCAATCAATGCCATATACAGGATGGGGCTTTCCAGCCAGCCTTGTTTGATTTGGGCAAGATGCGTGTTACCTATGCCGACCGCTATTGCCGTAAGGATGGCTGCGGCGATGTAGTCAGTAGGGTAGTTATGGCATTCGTGTACCTCACGGATGATACGTTGAATCTTTGCAGGGAATATACTGATAGGAAATGCTGTACTAGACAATCTTGTGCTTAAATCAATCGCTTCATCAATGATGGATGCCGGATTAATAGAATATGTATCCATAGCCCAATCCATTAAAATTGTACCGATGATTTGGGTTTATGGCGTACACCGCTTTGCATATTGGCAAGCATCTCCTCGTAAGTCTGTTCAGAAGTCTTTTTCCTTCCGTTCTCAATCCAAGCAAGAAGTTCGTCCTCATAGAAATAGAGTTTCTTTCCTTTCTTGTAAGCCGGAAGCAGCCCTTTGCGTACCAATGTATAGATGGTAGGCTTTGCTTTTCGGATGATACGGCAAGCATCCTCTATTTCTACCAACACATGTTTGTCAGATGGCTGTGGCTGGAGTTCCGCTACCATCTTTTTCAACTCGATGACCTGTTCGGTCAGATAACCTACCGCTTCGGGCAGCTTATCAAATGTTACTGTTTCTTTTTGCATACGCCAATCGTTTTTAATTGTTCGACGGCAAAGGAAACAGGTGTTTCAATGGTGGAAGCATTCACCAAAATATAACTGATGAATAACTTTTTGATGGTGGTTTATACTAAGTAAGTGGTTGATAATAAGCTTGCATTGTATGTTAGATTATGTTGTTATGCCAATTATTGGAAATTGTTGTGGAGAAAAAGAAAGGATTACTTGTGGTTTATGAGAATAAAATAGTACTGTGTGATAAGTTTTTTGTAATTTTGCATTGGCGGTTTTTTATACAATTAAATAGAGATGAAGAACAACTTATATTGGAATGTATATAAATCACTTGAACGTGAATTGTTAGCTTTAGCAGAGATTATACATATAGACGATAAGCAGCTTGATGTTTATTCAATGAAGATTGCTGATTTATTGATTCGTACAAGTGTGGAAATAGAATCAATATCTAAAGAATTATATTTTAGAGAAGGAGGTACAAAGTCAGATAATAAAGATTTATATTTTGATACAGATTGCTTAGCTTTGTTAGAGTCAAAATGGTGTTTGAGCAACAAAGTTGTTATGGTCTCAAGTCCAATATTGTATTTAGAACAGAATGAAAATTTATATTTAACGCCACTACATAAGGCATATAAAAGAGGTACTAGTTCTTCAGATTGGCAAAAAGCATATCAAGCAGTAAAACATAATAGAGGAAAGTCGTTGCATAAGGGAACCTTAAAACATTTCATACGTTCATTGGGAGCATTGTATCTTTTAAATATATATTATCAAGACCAAACTTTTGATTTAAAATCAAATAGTAATGGGAACCTATTTGATGCAAGTATTGGATCTTCTGTATTTTCGGTACAGTTGCATCCCTTCCCAGGTATTAATGCTTCTGGCATTTACAACAAGAATGAAGAATTTGACAATTGTATATATTTAATCCAAGCAACTGATAAAACAAAATCAATTGCACAAAATGCTCTAATTGAACTTGACAATAAGTTGATGGAAAAAGTTCTATCACAAGTGAATCAGGAGCTTGCAGTGATGACCGAACCCTTAACTTCAGTTGAGTTAAAAGATAAAGTCGCAAAATCTATAGAAAAATATAAGAATCAGTTGCTAATTCCTGTTGCAAAGGAAAATGGAATATTATTGACTAAGGCTTTTAATGAAATTCGATATGAAGCAGTTTTAAATAAATGTCAATATTAATTATGCAATTTTTCTATCCAGTTTAATCTTACACTCTGATTCAGTATGCGACATTTTTCGCTCAATGGTGGATATTTCCGAATCACGTAGAGTATGTGCGAATACCCCTTTATAAATGTGGCAGTTTGTTGGCGTGGCTTGCCAAATGCCTTACCTATATTCCAACTAAAGTGCATGATGTCAATGGTTTTTAATTGAGCATCAACATTTATCTGTTCTACTTTAGGCAGGGAATTGGATAGATAGTATTCCGTAATATATCCACATAGACGATTAAGGTCAGTTTCGCTAAGATAGAGAACCAAGTTTTGTTTCGTGTAAGCAATGACCTTATCAAGTTTTTCTTGTGATGCTCGTTCTTTCTCAGCCATAGCGTTTGCACGGGAAATCTTATATTCTGATGGTTGATTAAGCACCTCAATAGGGATGTTGCCAATAGAGGTTGGAGAGACATCCTCCTTTGGAAGTTCTGCCACGTCTTCATTGAGTTTGGAATACGATGAAATAGAAACTTCTTCTGTTGTGTCAGATGTAGTTTCTATTTCAATTTTGGGTTCAGAAATAATAGAACTTTCGGCAAGCTCAGTGTGTACAATTGGAGTTTCAACCATCACAGCCTTATTGCGGTAGCACTCAAATCTCATGAAGTACTTTTCTATTGTCGGTGAAAGGATTTGACCAAGTATCATTTGGAGATTGAAGTATATGGCACTCATGACGATGGAGCATATTATGAGAATAAGGAAGCTGCTGAACTCATCCCAACCATAGTGTAATACGGTTTGGCGGGCTAAAACACCAATGATGACGATTGTCCCGAAAACAATCAGATGCAAGGTAATATGTTCTATCTTTTTCTGCTCCATAATGAGACATGTTAATCGTTTTTGTGCAAATATATGTTGTTTGTTGGAGATATTGATACAAATCCAAATAAGTGGCAGCATTTGTCCTCAATATGTTGCTTGTTTCTATGCCAACCTATACCATACTAGAAAAGAAAAGTCCGACATGGGATTAAAACCATACCGGACCTTTAGGATGGGTATCAGCAATTGTATGTGTTAGCTGTATTTATGGGAATAAATAGTGATATGTCCTTCTGTTTGGAGGCAACTTTGCTGATAAGCAATTTCCTGAATGCAACTGAATATCCTGTGTCAATTTGATAGGATAAGGCAATAATCATGTCGAGATTATACACATCGACACTATTCCCATTTTCCAACCTTATACATTGGCAAACTTCATACCCCTTTAAGACGTTGGCTTTCAATATCGCTTTTATACGGGAATTGATTGCTCCAGCCGTTGTATAAAACAAGTCGGAAATTTCCCAAGCGGTCATCCATACTTCACCATCAGAAATATGGATGCTTTGTCCATTGTTTGTTATGATTCCTCGTTTCATACTGTAGTTTATTTGAGTGATATTTTATTGGCTGTTTCTCGTTTCTTGGAATTGACTAAATCGGCATAAATCTGAGTAGTGGACACGTTCTTATGCGTTAACATCTTTGAGACCGTGTAAATATCTGTTCCTAAGGATATTTGGATGACAGCATAGCTGTGGCGGAAACAATGGAAACTGATTGACTTTGTTATTCCTGCCTTTTTGAGCCAGTTTTTCAACGGATAGTTAATCATGCTACGTTTCAAGCCCTTGAATACTTTACCCGTATCGGGTGTTCCGCATAGTTCGTAGGCTTCGTAACTGATGGGGAGTGTTGCTTCCGTTTGGGTTTTCTGTGTTCTGATACGTAAGCAATATCCTTGGTCGGGAGCAATGGTGAAGTCTGCCCATTGAAGATTGAGAATATCACTGATGCGTAATCCTGTCAGGCAAGCAAACAATGAAGCAGCTTTCAAAACTGGGATGTCACAAGGAGTGGCAGCAAGTTTCTTCACTTCATCCAATGTCAAATACTCTTTCTTCACGTCTTGCGGTTCTATCTTATCAAGGTAGTCATTGATGTTCTCACGAAGCCATTTATCCCGATAGGCAATCTTCAATAATCCTCTGAATGTGGAGTAGTAGCCGGATGCCGAATTGAGGGATATGGGACGGTTGCTATGTTTGAGTTGCTTGGCATTCAACAGGTACTCTCTGAATTTTTTGCACAAGTCCACATTTACTTCACCGAAGGTGCATTGCCCTTTGACAAAGTTGTAGAAATGCTGATAGACAAACGTCCATTTCTGGTCTTTGCTTCGGCACATTTTCTTGAAGTAGGCAAGGAAGTCTGCTTTCTGTTTGCTCTTATCCAAGAAGCCGAACTCTTCATTGATAAGCGACTGCACTCTGATACACCGAATAGCTTCTGCCTTATTCAACATATCATTGTTGAATTCTCGCTCCATTTCGTTTTTCGGGTGGGCATAGATGTAAATGCCGAGATATTCCCGACGGCTCATCTGCATAGTTTCGGGGTTGCGGACTGCCGGATAATAATCCAGATACAAGGAGATGCGATTGTTTCGAATAGCTCTCTGACGAACTGTTACTTTTGTACACGTGTGTGTCATACTGTTTAATATTTAGAGTTTTACATTTGTTTGGTGCAAAGAAATAAGGTGATGTAATGGTGGTAACATTCACCGACAAATAACTTATTCAATCTTTGGGGCTGCAAGTAGCTTATCCAGTTCAGGTTTGGATATAAGCGTGTATTTGCCCTTCTTGACCTTTGGGATATTATGATACTTCGCATAATGATAGAGTTGGTCACGGGTGAGATTGAACCTCTCCATTGCTTCGGCTACCGTATAATATTGCGGTTCTTCGGGTGCCGCCAGACCCTTGGCTATATCCACGTGCTTCTTGGAATAGTACACCATGATGCCTTTTTTCTTTCTCGGAATGGCGTTCTTCGAAACGAAACAGTAGATGGCGGATAAGGTCATGCCGAATTTCTCCTGCATCTCTTGGGTGCTATACCATTCTGTAATATCGGGATTCGGGGCTTTCTTGGTAAAGTAAGCATCTATATGTTTCTTGCTCCAGTAGGCCTTGCCACGATTGAAAGTTCGGGGGATGTTGTTCTTCTTGGCTACCACAAATATCCATGACTCGTTTACATGGTATTTCTCTTTCACTTCGGCAGTGGTGTAGAAGTCGGTGATGGGAATGGTGTCTTTAGGCTGTCGCTGTTCATAGGGACGAGCTTCTAACATTCGGTCAATATCTCCTTTACGGATAAAAGATAACCTGCTACTTATGCGGAATGCTTGCAGCTTTCCAGCATATACCATTTTATAGATGGCTTGTTTGCTCAGCCCTAATAAAGTTACAGCCTCTTTGAATGACAGATATTCTTTGTCCTTAAAATCAGATATGGGTTGTTCTCTGATGACCGTTTGGACTTTGGTTTCTACTTCTTGTATTCTCTTTTGCCGAACAGCTTCCTTGTATGCAAGGTTGCTACATCGATGAGAACAGAAACGTGTTGTTAGTTTTTGGGCATAGAATGTTGTGCCACACCATTCACATACCTTCTTGATTTTCATTTTACTTGTTGCCATATTCGTTACTTTTAGAGGTTTATTTCTCTTGTTATTTCTCCATTTTGTTCAACTATCGTAAATCATAGTCAACTTTCTCCACGACCTTTCCGACCTAAAATCGGAGAGTAACAAGCGAGCAACAAATGCGGTACAAAAATGAGCTGAAAAAACCCTATAAACGATAACCATCACTTATAAGACTAAAAAGAAAGGCGCTCAAAATGAACGCCTTGATAATAGTTGATGATATATGCTAATCGTTGGTAATCGGCCATCATTTGCCGATGCAGAAATTTGAGAATATGTTGTTAAGGACTTCGTCTGTGGTTACTTCTCCTGTTATTTCACCCATGTAGTGTATTGCTTCTCTTATATCGGATACTATTATATCTGTCGGTTGTCCGGATTCGAGGCTTTCTTCTGCAACGAGCATGGCTGCAAGGGTACGCATCATCACATCGTAATGACGGGCATTGGTAACCATTATTTCATTGCTCTTGTCGTCTCTGTCGGTAATGGATATAATCCTGTTGATCAATGTGTCTATTCCTATGTGCTTTGCTGCGGAAATTTGTATCGATTTCATCTCATTCCATTTCTTCTGTTGCACTTTGGTGGAACGGACAAGATCCATCTTATTACATATAACGATTATCTTCTTGCCTTCGAGGCTGACTTGTGTATCCAACAACATCAGTTCGGCCTGTGCATCATCGGACGAAGTTTGCGTAAGATCGCAGACATATAGTATTATGGCTGCTTTTTCGATTGCCTTGATGGAACGTTCTATTCCTTCACGTTCTATTTCGTCTTTTGCACTTCTTATTCCTGCGGTATCAATAAATCTGTATTCCAATCCTTCCAACTGTATGCTTTCTTCGATTGTGTCTCGTGTCGTGCCACTGATTGGAGATACTATTGCTCTGTTTTCATTCAATAAGGTATTAAAAAGGGTTGACTTTCCGGAATTCGGCTTACCTATGATTGCAACAGGAATACCGTTTTTGAATGCATCACCGGCTGCAAAACTCTTAACCAATGTCTCCAATTCGGATATTGTATTCTTCATCAAACCTTTCATGTCGTTTCTATCGGCGAACTCGGCATTTTCTTCTGCAAAGTCCAATTCCAATTCCAAAAGGCTCAACAACTTCACAAGTTCTTCTCTTACTTGCGTTATTTTTTCTCTGTACCCTCCGCGAAGTTGTTGCATGGCGAGTTTGTGTGCCACTCCTGTTCTTGCACTTATCAAATCGGCTATTGCTTCTGCTTGCGTAAGATCCATTTTGCCGTTCAAGAAGGCTCTTTGAGAAAATTCTCCGTTGTTGGCTATTCTCGCTCCATGGTTAATCATGCTCAACATGATTTGCTGTTGGATATAAACAGAACCGTGATGCATTACTTCCACCATGTCTTCTCCGGAGAAACTGTTGGGTGCATAATAGATGACGCACATAACCTCATCTATTATGTTGTCTTTCGTATCCACTATAAAGCCATGTCGCAGTATGGACGGTTTGCTGCCTTTCAAAACACATTTCAATCCGTCTTTTGTAACGAATATTTCGTTTATGATCGCAATGGCTCTCGTTCCTGTCATTCTTACTATTCCCAATGCGGACGTTCCTCTCACAGTTGCAGGGGCACAGATGGTATCTGTTTGTCTGATTTGTGGGTTTTCCGCTTGTCCGAACATTTGATTCGGTTCGAATACGAAATTTTGCACCTGTTCGCTTTGTGATATTTCGGAATTTACTTCCTGTTCCGTTGTCGGATTCTCGACCTGCTCGACTGTCGGGTTTACTTCTGTCTCCATGTTTTCCATATTTTATGATTTTCTTTCTTTTTTCAATTCGTTGATTTCGTCTCTGTACTTGGCTGCCTCCAAGAAGTTGAGTTCTCGTGCTGCTTGTTGCATCAGCTTTTCCAGTTGTTTTATTTGTTTCTCTATATCCTTAGGCTTGTTGTGATAAGCGGATTTCTTTTCGGATACTACATTTGCCCTTTCTTTCTCCTCTGACATCTCGTACGTTGCAGTCATGCGATTATTCAGTCCTCGCTTTACCTGTTTCGGTTTTATGCCATGTTGTTCGTTGTAGGCTTGTTGTTTTTCTCTGTTACGGGCATTTTCCGCCATAGCCCTTTTCATACTGTCTGTTATGGTATCGGCATAGAGTATTGCTTTACTGTTAACATTGCGGGCTGCCCTTCCTATGGTCTGTATCAATGCCCTGTCGCTACGCAAAAAGCCTTCTTTATCGGCATCCAAGATGGCGACAAGGCTTACTTCCGGTAAGTCCAAACCTTCTCTCAACAAGTTTACGCCAATCAAAACATCGAAAACACCTTCTCTCAATTCCTGCATGATTTCAACTCTTTCCAATGTTTCTACGTCGGAATGAATGTATTTGTTCTTTACTCCTACGTTTGACAGATACCGGCTCAGCTCTTCTGCCATTCTTTTCGTCAAGGTGGTAACCAAAACTCTTTCGTGTTTATCAACCACTTTGCTTATTTCTTCCAATAAATCGTCCACCTGATTTTTCGCATGGTGAACCTCTATCGGCGGATCCAACAGTCCCGTGGGACGGATTATTTGCTCCACAACAACGCCTTCGGCTTGTTCTATCTCGAAATCGGCAGGGGTTGCGGATATGTATATGGTTTGGTTTTGCAAGGATTGAAACTCTTCAAATTTCAAAGGTCTGTTATCAAAGGCAGATGGCAAACGGAAACCGTATTCTACCAAAGAACTCTTGCGTGAACGGTCGCCTCCATACATTGCTCTTATTTGCGGAACGGTAACATGGCTTTCATCTATCACCATGAGGTAATCATCGGGGAAATAGTCGATGAGACAGAATGGTCTGGAACCGGGTTTCCTGCCATCAAAATAACGCGAATAGTTCTCTATTCCGCTGCAATAACCCAATTCCTGCAACATCTCGAGGTCGTTGTTAACTCTTTCTTCCAACCGTTTGGCTTCAAGATTGCGTCCTTCGTCTCTAAATTCTTCGCACCTCAAAAACATGTCGCTTTGGATTTGTCGCAAAACGGCAGGCAACGTATTTTTATTTGTAATGAAGTTGCCGGCAGGATATATGACCATTTCATTGACCGACTCTATCTTTCCTCCACTGACAGGGTCTATGATTTCCATTGCCTCTATCTCATCGTCCCAGAAAATCAAACGGTAGGCATAATCCAAATATGGAGGAAAAATATCTATGACATCTCCTTTTACCCTGAATTTCCCTCTTCCGAATTCTATTTCGTTTCTCGAATAGAGGCTGTCAACCAAATCCAAAAGGAATTTGCTTCTCTCCAAGGTTTGTCCTTTATTGAGATATATCGTGCCATTGGCAAAGTCCTCCGGATTTCCTATACCATATATACATGAGACAGAACTTACGACTATGACGTCCTTTCTCCCTGAAAGCAATGCGGAAGCGGCTGAAAGTCTCAGTTTTTCCAATTCATCATTTATGGAAAGGTCTTTCTCGATGTATGTATTCGTTTGTGCGATATAGGCTTCGGGTTGGTAATAATCATAATAGGAGACGAAGTATTCAACTGCATTTTCGGGGAAGAAGTTTTTGAACTCGCTGTACAACTGGGCGGCAAGGGTTTTGTTGTGGCTCATAACCAAAGTAGGCTTGTTCATTTGTTCTATCACATTCGCTATGGTAAAAGTTTTTCCGCTACCGGTTACACCCTGCAAAACTTGTGCAGGCTCTCCTTTGCGTAAACCTTCAAGCAACTGTGCAATGGCTTGTGGTTGGTCTCCCGTTGGTTTGAAATCCGATTGCAATTTGAAATTCATGATTTACGATTTGAAATAATGATTATCCTATTCGTACTCCAAGTTGTTTTCCACCTCCGTCAGGATTTGTTCCACTTCTTCGTAACTGTCCGCTGTTACAAGTCTAATCCTATAAGGTTTGAAATTCTTCAATTCTCTGAAATATCCGGAATAAAACTTCCGCATTTCCAAAAGAGCATATCGTTCCGTTCGCCAAGCCTTCAAGCCTTCCAAATGCTCCCTACAAACCGCTGCTCTTTCCTTTACGGATATTTTTCTCGGTATTTCTCCGTTCAAAGCCTGTTTGCATTGCCGGAATATAAACGGATTGCCCATGGCAGCCCTGCCTATCAATATTCCATCTACTCCGTATCTGTTTTTATATTCAAGCAGTTTATCGGCAGAATCTATATCCCCATTGCCGAATACAGGTATGTGCATTCTCGGATTGTTCTTCACCTCTCCTATCAAGGTCCAATCGGCTGAGCCTTTATACATCTGAGCCCTTGTCCTTCCGTGAATGGAAATCAACTGCACTCCTACATCTTGCAAGCGTTCGGCAACTTCGACAACAGGCTTTTCATCTTCACCGTACCCGAGTCTTGTTTTTACACTTATGGGAATATTCACAGACTTGACGACAGCTTCCGTAAGCCTTATCATTTTCGGAATATCGTTCAATATACCGCTTCCGCAACCTTTACCGGCTATCTTTTTAACAGGACAACCCCAATTTATATCTATGAAGTCCGGATTTACACTTGCTGCCACCTGAGCAGCCGAACATAAACTCTCTTCATTGTTTCCGAATATCTGTATCCCCAAAGGGCGTTCCTCCGCTTCAAAATACATTTTCTTGAATGAGGAATCCACGTTACGGGAAAGAGCATCTGAAGAAATAAACTCGCTAATCAAAACATCAGCGCCATACCTTTTACATATTTTACGAAAAGGTGGCGTTGTAACGGCCTCCATAGGTGAAAGCACTACCGAAAACGGCGATAGTAAATCTCGAATTGCCAAGTTTTATGCTGTTTTGCTTGCAAAGATAGTACATTTACTTCAAGCAGCAAAGTGATTAAACATTTTTTTCTTTATTTGGAGGCATTTTCCCGTTGTCGCACCACCTCATAAAGGAGTACCCCAGCCGCAACAGACACATTCAAACTCTCTATATCTCCTTTTATGGGTATGCTTATCAACTCATCTGCCATTTTTATAAGCGAAGAGTTTATACCTCTCTCCTCATTACCCATTATTATCATCAAAGGCTCTGTCGCATGCATTCCCGTATAATCGTTTTTTGCCTTTTCGGTTGCCGCATATACTTTTAATCCGAACGATTTCACCTGATTTATAAGACTTTTTGTATTTGCCACCCTGCAAACAGGGATTTTCAGCAAAGCCCCTGCCGATGTGCGAATGGCATCTTGGTTTATCGGAGCCGTGGATTGTTGCGGTACTATGATGGCATGTACTCCCGCACATTCGGCACTTCTTGCTATTGCACCAAGATTTCTGACATCCGTAACTCCATCCAACATCAACAAAAACGGAACCTCTCCTCTTTGTTCGGTTTCTTCCAACACTTGTTCCACATCTCTGTACTCTATCAATGAAAGTTGAGCCACAACCCCTTGATGATTTTGTCTCCCCACCAACCTGTCAAGCTTTTCCAAAGGAACATACTGGCAGGCTATCGTTCTCCCCCTTTGTGCCAACAAGACCTTCAACTCTCCGAATAATTTGCCTTGCAAATTACTCTGTATGTAAATTTTATCTATCTCTCTACCGGATTTGACTGCTTCCATAACCGGACGCAGACCATATACCAAATGTTTACTATCCATAAAACTCTATATTATTTTTCCGTCCTGCATTTCGATTTTCCTGTCCGACATCTTTGCAAGTTCTTCATTGTGCGTTACTATAAGGAATGTTTGTTTGTAGCTCTCTCGCAATCTGAAAAAAAACTCATGCAATTCCCTTGCATTCCTACTATCCAAATTGCCACTCGGTTCATCTGCCAATACTATGGAAGGCGAATTTATCAAAGCTCTCGCAACTGCCACTCTTTGTTGTTCTCCGCCGGAAAGCTGATTCGGCTTATGAGAAGCTCTGTCATATATCTGCAAAACATTCAAAAGTTCTTTGGCTTTCTGTTCGGCTTGTTTTCTATCAGTTTTCGCTATCAAAGCCGGCAACATAACATTCTCCAAAGCCGTGAACTCTGATAATAGGTGATGGAACTGATAAACGAACCCTATTTCCTTATTTCTGAACTTGGAAATCTCTTTATCGTTCAAACTCGTTATCTCTCGATTGTTTATCAGAACGCTGCCGCTATCCGCCTTATCCAAAGTACCGACTATCTGCAAAAGAGTCGTTTTTCCCGCACCGGAAGCTCCCACCAATGCAACTATTTCGGACGGCAATATATGCAAATCCACATCTTTCAACACATGCAGGTTGCCATAAGACTTATTCAGTTTATTCGCTCGTATCATCTACTTATCTATGTTTCTGTTGTTGAATATCAAATATCCGAAATTCACCGATATAGACCACGGATTGCTATCATTATCTCTTTGGTGATACGACATTATGAAACTTAACGGACCTATTGGCGTTCTCAACACTATCGAACCGGACGCAATGAAGTATAGTTTTTCAAACACCTCTCCATAATACGGCACTTCGTTTTTATCAGTCATTATTTGTTGAACGGGAGCATACAAATAAGCCGCACATCTGGCAGATAGATTTATCCCGAGCAAAGAAGACAAAGCATATATATTCTCCAAACCGAATGCAACATATTTATTGGCTCTATACTCGGGCATATATTGCGTCAAAGTCTCCATGGTAGGCATATAAACACCAGCATTCAACAAACTCGGCTTGTATGTTTCAAATAAATCTTGAAAAGAATAGAACACATCGCCCCTGAAACCGAGTTTGAAATTCTTCGTGATGTCTGCATAAAACCTCGACAGCATCTTAAACTGCACCCAACTATGGTCGGCGGAATACGGCGAATCAACTTCTGTCGTGTTACCCGGTTTACAAGTTTCTTTACCATTTACATACTGAACCGACAGCTTGTGATATTTCCCTTGTGTAGGAAATTGGTCATCGTCCAAACTGTTATTTTCCTCTTTCAAGCCTATGACGATGTGTTTGAAACTTGTTCTGTCGCTTATATCCGATTGAATTATTCCGTAATCCCGTCCGAAGTAATCATCTGTTATTTTACCTATTCCGACCGAAGCCACCAATTTATCCTTGACCCCCAAAGGGAAACCGACGTTTATTTTTGCATTGACTTCCGATTGCTCCAAATAATTGATTGGAGAATACGAGAACGTCTTGTTCCTCAATCGGTAATAGTTCCATTTGTTGGAATTAAACTCGGTCTCGATAAAAAGAGGAAAACTATACGAGAAATCCACCCTTGCTCTTGCAGACCAAGAACCATAGTAACGTCCCAAATAAGCATTCGCTTGAAAGAAATACGCATGCTTATGAAGAATGTTATAATTCACACCGAGATACAAATAGCTCGTGGGATTGGTTGAAATATGCCCTCCCAAATCAAAATTCAGGAAACTCTTTGTCTTAACGTTCAAGTTCAATACATAAGCATTGTAATAATCGTTATACGTCAGGTAAGGCTGAACATTATGAACATTTCCATCGGAATAAAGCGATATATAATTCTTCTTCAAAGATTTTGTCGTCAACACACTATCCTCCTCCATCAACTTGTTGTTATGGTGCATTATCGAAGAAACATAATACTTCTGAGTACTCGTAACGCCCTTTATCCCCATGGAAACAACGTTTAGATTAGGCTTCTTTGCATTGAACCGGCTTCTTTTCTCCGCAACATCTTTCTCACTCACGCTATCGATAAGAAACTCCCTTATCTGTGGAATTTGAGCGACAGCAGCTTCATACCCGAGCCTGTCGCATTCCTTCATTTTCTCAAACTCCATTACACCTATCCCTGTCAAATTAGGCTCTATCAAAACGCTGTTTGAACAATACACGTTATAATCCGAAGAATTGGTCAACATGTTTTCCAAATACGATTTCATGTTACCCTCCACCGGAGGCGGGTAATTACCGGCGACCTTCACCCCTATTATAATATCAGGATGATAAGTCTTCAAAAGTTCCTTGGACGGAAAGTTATTGTACATGCCGCCGTCAAACATTATTTTGCCGTCCAATTTTATAGGAGAAAACACAAACGGAAAAGTCATGGAAGCACGCACCGCAGGTCCCAAATCTCCGTTCTTTCTCACACTTGCTTTATTGTCTTCTATATCCGAAGCGACACAAAAGAACGGTATCATCAAACTATCGAAATCCCGCTCGCAAGCCTCTGTGGCAGGAGAAAAAATCTCCATGAAAGCATAATCCATCTGCACAGGATTGATTATGCTCGTAGGTAGTTGAACGGAAAAATTATTATCCACATCAAACGAAACCGTCAAACCCGTCGGCACAGGCGGCTTTACCTTATAATAATATACGTAATCCTCCTCAATCTTACCCGTCAGCCAATATTGAAACTCTTCCGAGAAAAAAATTTTCTCTATCTCGTCAACCGAATAACCCGCGGCATACAAACCACCGACTATCGCCCCCATAGATGTTCCGCATATATAATCAATCGGAACCTGTGCCTCTTCCAACGCTCTCAAAACACCAAGATGCGCAACGCCCCTTGCTCCTCCTCCGCTTAATACCACACCGACTGTCTGACGACGCACGCTCTCCTGTTGAGCAAACACAGGAGAAGCATACTGCAATACCAGCAAAAAAAGTAAAAAAGTAAAAACACACCTTACGGAACAAATCCGTACTCCGGAACGCCAAGCATACATATTTCTTTATGTTTAATTTGTTGAAACGGCAAAACAAATCGACATATTGCATCGTCAAGCGGAATAAAGCCTCCATACATGTAAAAAATCCTTGTTTATTTCCGCTCTTCTCAAAAGCCGAACCTATCAGACACAAATCGAACGCATATTTATGCCGTTTTTATTGGCAGGTTCAAAGAAAAGAAGTAATTTTGCAGACTGATAACGCCGTTAAGCATATCGGCGGTGTTATCTTCGGGTATTGAATAATAATAAATACTTCTGATAAATGAGACCAAATTTCACAAACATCGACTTCAAGTCCGTTGCTCCGGCAACAGATTTCGAGGAATGGGAAAAGGCTGTCGGCAACAACAAATCATGGCTGACACCGGAACAAATACCGGTCAAGCCGGTATATGGAAAGGCTGACCTTGAAGGAATGGAACATTTGAACTATGCCGCAGGTATAGCACCGAACCTTCGCGGACCTTATTCCACCATGTACGTCATGAGACCGTGGACAATTCGTCAATACGCAGGTTTCTCCACAGCCGAAGAATCAAACGCATTTTATCGTAGGAACATAGCAGCAGGACAAAAAGGACTTTCTGTTGCATTCGACTTGGCTACACACAGAGGATACGACTCCGACCACGAAAGAGTTGTAGGCGACGTAGGAAAAGCCGGAGTGGCAGTGGACTCCATATTGGACATGAAAATCCTATTCGACCAAATTCCGTTGGATAAGATGTCCGTATCCATGACAATGAACGGAGCCGTATTGCCGATACTCGCATTCTACATCATAGCGGCAGAAGAGCAAGGCGTTTCGCAGGATAAGTTGTCGGGAACCATACAAAACGACATCTTGAAAGAGTTCATGGTTCGTAACACCTACATCTATCCTCCTAAACCATCGATGAAAATCATTGCCGACATATTCGAATACACCTCAAAGAATATGCCGAAATTCAACTCCATATCCATATCCGGATACCACATGCAGGAAGCAGGAGCAACCTGCGACATAGAAATGGCATACACCTTGGCAGACGGATTGGAATACATCAGAGCCGGTATAAACGCAGGAATGAACGTTGATCAATTTGCACCGCGTTTGTCATTCTTCTGGGCAATAGGCATGAACCACTTCATGGAAATTGCAAAGATGAGAGCTGCGAGAATGCTTTGGGCAAAATTGGTAAAACAATTCAACCCGCAAAATCCGAAATCCCTTGCATTAAGAACACACAGCCAAACCTCCGGTTGGTCATTGACAGAGCAAGACCCTTTCAACAACGTAGGAAGAACCTGTATCGAAGCCTTGGGAGCAGCCTTGGGACACACACAATCCTTGCATACCAACGCATTGGACGAAGCCATCGCATTGCCGACCGACTTCTCCGCACGTATCGCAAGAAACACACAAATCTACTTGCAGGAAGAAACGAACATCTGTCGTAATGTCGATCCATGGGCAGGAAGCTACTATGTGGAAAGTTTGACACACGAAATAGCACACAGAGCGTGGGGACACATACAAGAGGTCGAAAAACTCGGCGGTATGGCAGCAGCCATCGAGAGCGGTATTCCTAAGATGAGAATTGAAGAAGCTTCCGCAAGAAAACAAGCAAGAATAGACTCAGGAAAAGACACCATCTTGGGAGTAAACAAGTACCGCTTGGAAAACGAAGACACAATCGATACATTGGAGATCGACAACACTGCCGTAAGAGAAGCCCAAATCAAACGTTTGGCAAAGTTGAGAGCAGAAAGAAACGAAGCCGATGTACAATCAGCATTGGAAGCACTTTCAAACGTAGCAGCCACAGGCAAGGGCAACCTATTGGAAATGTCCATCGACTGTGCAAGAAAGAGAGCCTCCCTTGGAGAAATCTCCTACGCATTGGAAAAACACTTCGGACGATACAAAGCAAAAATCAATCTTATTTCAGGCGTGTACAGTGCAGATACAAAAGACAACGCAAACTTCAAGAAAGCACAAGAACTATGCGATGAATTTGCGAAGATAGAAGGAAGAAGACCTCGTATAATGATAGCCAAAATGGGTCAGGACGGACACGACAGAGGAGCCAAAGTCGTAGCGACAGGTTATGCAGACATCGGATTCGACGTCGATATGGGACCATTGTTCCAAACCCCTGCCGAAAGTGCAAAGCAAGCCGTCGAGAACGACGTTCACATCTTGGGCGTAAGCTCCTTGGCAGCAGGACACAAAACATTGGTACCGCAAGTAATCGCAGAATTGAAAAAATTAGGCAGAGAAGACATCATGGTAGTTGTCGGCGGCGTTATCCCTCCGCAAGACTACGACTTCCTATACAAAGCAGGAGCCGCAGCAATCTTCGGACCCGGAACAATCATTGCCGAGAGTGCAATCAAGATGTTGGAACTCCTTTTGGCAGCAAGAAAATAAGAAAAACTTACGTGTCGAAGAGCGTTTTATTGCTTACGATAAGTAAAGTCCACGAAGCGAAGAGAGACGAAAGAGACCGTCTCTCTTCTTTTTTTATTTCCGTTACCAAATCTCCAATGTTTGCATATTGATATCACATAACATTGATGTAAAAGGTTATACACCATGCCTGTTACCTCTCTTCTCTTATTAAAACTCGACAAACACGACGCTACAAGATACCACAATCATCACAAAAAAGGACGTTGCTCACGCAACGTCCTTTAATAGTATCTGGCAATTTCAACTTATGCAAATCTACAACTTAGAAATGAAAGCCGATTTTCAATGTAAGCATTGAAGTTGATAGTTCTTTCCATTTGAAAGATTCTTTATTACTATCATAGTAGCTATCATCATTATATACAGTAACGTTAGTAATTTGCTCCATTTCACCTTTTACCTTGACCGAGCCAAGATTATACCAATGTAAACCTATGCTTACTTTATCGAATAGCACTCCGACCCCAAGTTGGTATGCAAAAGAAGTAGCATTATCATACTTAAAAGTCACTTCCGATCTTCCTGCATAATCATAATAGTAATATCCATCATAGATGCTACCCCTTTCTTCATTTTCGAGCATAAATTTAGTGGCTATACGTATATTAAGTCCGATCCCGAACTCTCCATACAACTTGACCTTATCGGTCAAGCCGAAAGAATAGTTCAAACCTGCCATCAAAGGAATGTTCAAGTAGTTTGGAAAAGTTGTATTTATATCCATATAGTCTGCTGTTTGATTTTTTGCCTTTTGTGTCTCTATAATTTCATCTATATAATCTTTTGCATCACTATTCAAAGGATTCCACATTACCTCCGCTCCTATCAAAAAGCGAAGATTCTCGATTTGAGGAATAGAAAATTGATATTTGAAACCAAGACCAAAACCCGTTCCGGCCGCACCGGTTTTCGACTGTTCATTAAACAAAGCCCCTATTCTTTTCTCTCCATCATTATTAACCTCATCAAATTCTCCGAACTTACCATTTGGGAATACGCCGCTGAGGTGCAGCGAGAAACCATCTTTTTGGGCGAATATTTCGCCACATGAAATCGACATCATCAATATCGATATTGCTATAACTATTTTCTTCATTGTGTATATTTTATTTTCTTGTTTCGCCTCAGTCCCGCGGCGGTTGAAATTCATTAAACCCCTCCTTACGGAGCGACACAAAAAAACGTGGGACTGTTACCGTATTCGTCATGTGAGGCTCCGAGAAATTGCCTAAACCATCAAATAGATAAAGCCCACGAATAACATTCGTGAGCGTTCTACTTTACCCTTGATGGTTTTTTAGTGTAAAATTTTCTCGGAATTTCACATGACCAAAGTTAAGCAAACGCTTTATTTATGTCTTATCCTCTTTATTGAGGACTTCAAAAGTCTATGTTAATCTGTCTTTTCATTCTCCTTTCTCCGTTTTTTGAAACGATTTTGCGGTTAATAAAACCATTCTATGCACTATTGCGATTGCAAATATAACCATTTTTCTTCTATCTGCAATAAACCCTCCTATATTTCTTCATAGTACTTTCAATTCATCAAACATCTCTTTCTCGAAACGCCGTTTCGCAAAAATAAAACGCCGGAAGAATTTTCTCTTTCGGCGTTCTATTTTCGTGAGATGGCGTTTCGTTATGTCGGTGTTGCTTGCGGGGTTTCTTATCTTTGCATTGTGTTTTAGTTCGGCGTTTTGCAGGCTTGGCTATTTTTCTGCTTCGAATTCCAAGAACCGCCTTTTGAAATCCTCTTCTATCGGAGCCGAGGCATTGGTGTCCCGATTGAAGCCCGCAAGGATTGTTCTGCACGTTCCTTTGACCACGCCTTTGGAATCGATGAGTCTTTGGTTCATGGTCATCGACCTGTTTCCGAACTTTACCAACTTGCTTTCCACAAAGATTTCCTCACCCTGTACGATGGGAGAGAAGAAATTGTTTTCCGTGTGGACGATAACCACAACCACTTTGCTCCAATCCAACCCACGCCCCATCACTTTCTCGAAATAATCGATCCTTCCTAAATCGTAGTACTGCGATTGGAAACTGTTGTTCACATGATTCAATGCGTCCAAATCGCTGAAACGGATTTGTACCTTTAATGATACTTTATAGAAATCCTTTTCCGGTTCTGTCATACCCTCTGTCATCGATTCAAATTTTCTGCAAAGGTAATCAATTCACCGCAATCCGCCACGCTTTCCATTAAGGCAGTACTTGGAAATGCTTGTTTGCACTCTGTTTTATCCAAAGTATGAATTTCGTCAAGAAATAACGGAATTATCATACCTGTACAGATATACATATAGTACATATAGCAGATACCAAGAAATGATTCACCTATTGGGAAGTAACAGAATCCGCGAAGAAATTTTGTAATGAGAAAAATGTACCTCTCTTTCTTGCCAATACCGACAGAATTCTCGGAAACAGCCGTTTGTTCCTTGCTGTGATACCGCTGCAGATTAGCTCTTCAAAGATTATTTGCGTATATAATGCTTCTGCTCTATACAGCAGATAAATATGCGTTGCAGATGCTATCAAGAAGCAAGTCTCTTTCCTAAAACATTGAACCGAATAGAGTAAGCGTCGATACCCGGCAACAGCCGACCGAGGAAACAATTCGACTTTCGATTTATTGCGAATACTTTCTCTTTCTGACTTTGCAACGCCAACAAATGTCTGACTTGTAAGTTGTATTTGTAAATTGAAGTCAGGTTCATTTCTTGGTCGAATGTAAGGACAGACTTCAAGCCATTTCTCTTTGTCAAAGTGTTGTATTATTATTTGATTAACTAAATTCAAATATATATCATTCCATTTTCTTGGTAATATGATGAGAATGTGAAACGAATGAATCGGCGAGATTTTTTCGTGTTTTGAGGTAATTTTCGTGTAAAATGGCACTTTCAAAATGATAAGAAGATTGCCTCGAATGAAAAAACGGCGTTTTGGTGGTAGGAAAACGGTGTTTTTTCAAGAAAACGAAGAGTTGGTGATGCTGAGACTTCGTTTTCTTCTGAAAAAACGCCGTGTTTTCAGCGTTGGCGACTTTCCCGCTCTGTGGAAGACGCTGTTTTGCTCGAAAATCACCTCAAAACATGGAAAATTTCTCATCGAATGACCTGTTTTGCTTTCTTGCTTTGTCGTTAGGAAAATGTTGGAATACGGCTTTGGGTTTTGTTAATTATGAGGAGATGACGGCCTCGAACTTTCGTCATTCTGATATTCATTATACCACAAACTGACTGATATAACAATACCCTCAAGGTTTTTCGTTTGAGAATTTGACTGATTGAAGACAGTATATTCATAAGAGATTGAACAATCGACCAAGCAAAAAAACTTGGCTTTCTAACACCTCTTGAGTACTTTTTCGCTAACTTTGCAACCATAAAAATGCTCTGACTGATAAGTTGCAGTCGTGAATTTCATCAACTAAATGTTTTGATTGTGGTAAAGTTAGTAATTAATAAATACATAGATACCTATATCAACAGCTATGTTCGGTCATTTCGTGGTTTCAATACGGACAAGTACATGGTTCGTATTGGTGGTCTTGCAAATTTTATTACAGCGAATGACTATGATTTGTCTCTTCTACTACATAAGTTACAAACGTATGGTTTTTAAGTGACGCTTTCTCGTGGGCAAGATACAATGGATGAGATTCAAGTGGAATGTCATCGTGAAGACAACACCAAGAAAGAACTTTTGGAAGATAAGTTTGGATATAAGATAGAAAATCTGATTACAACGATATTCTTATCAAGTAAGACTGGAATATCCATTGTCGGAATACTGGTTATGCAAATCATTTCACGGATTATTAGCAAGTCCAGAATCATGTATAAGGCGATTGTTCTGGATCTTGACGATACGTTGTGGAAAGGCACTCTCGCAGAAGATGGCGCTGATGCCATTATACAAAACCTTTGTTCAGATGAAGCCGCCCCTTTCATTTCGTTTATGCGTTTCATACAGGCAATGGCTAAAGAACTGGGATTGTATGTGGCGATATGTTCACGTAATGACACTAAAGATGTGCTGTCAGTCATTGAAAAACTCGATGAGAATAAATTTCCGCTTAAAGGTCAGATAGACTGTATCATCGCAAATTATAATGACAAAAGCGAGAACATTAAAATCATCGCACGGCAATTATCAATATTGACAAACGCCTGTGTATTTATTGACGATAACAAGATAGTCCGTGACGAGGTGAGAGAAAACCTGCCAGAGGTGTTTGTGCCAGATTGGGAAAGCCATGATGAACTGCTGACTTTGCTTATGACATGCTGCGTTTTTGACAGATTTGAACTTTCTTTGAAGTCAAGAAACCGTAAACGATGGTATGAAGTATTGCAGCAGGAGCGAGAGAAAAGTTATCTCCCACAATTATTCGTCAAGGCTAATGACGACATAAACCATGTGGAAGCTGTACGCCTCTATGCAAAGTCAAATCAATTCAAATTTACCACTCAGAAGGAGGTGTTCGATGGATGCAAATCTGTGACTTTTGAAATATATAGAGACAATGGCGAAAACTTAGGAATATGCTCTGCCATAACCTACACTGAGGACGAGCAGAATATACATGTGTTAAACTGGGCTATCAGTTGTAGGTATTTTGAAATCGGGCTTGAGGAATACATGCTACTCTATATTTCCACATTAGCAGGTTGGCGGAATATAACATTTGCTTTCAAAGACAATGGCTTTAATGGGAAAGCCGTTGCCCTGATAAAGAAATATAAAAGCCATTTTACGCAAGACAATGGAAATGGCAATATATGTTTCATTCCAGATATTCAGTTGATAAGTGATATGCAACTTAATACAAATCTAAAAGAATACAGTAATGGATAAAAAATACATATACACAGTCGGATATACCTTGTTTCAACGAGGTAATACCATAGATCTTAATAGTCTATTTGACAAATTAGGAGAGTATGATATAACGTTCTTAGTTGATGTGCGTTCTGTGCCATTTTCCAAACAATACCCACAATGCAATGCCGACAACATGAAGATTGCAGGAAAGAGCCTTGGCATACCATATATGAATATGCCGGAAGTAGGAGCTAAAGCAAGTGGTCAGCAAGATGTCTTTTCTGTTGCATCCGACATCTTCTTCGAGCAAAAAATTTTTCCCATAGCGAAAAGTTATCGCCCCGAGAAAACAGAATTGCTTGGTACAGATGAAATTGTGGACTTCCGTAAATTCAGACATGATGAATATTTTGTAAGAGGATTGAAACGCATAGAGGATGCTTATGATAAAGGCTTCGTATTGTGCTTGATGTGCAGCGAGAAGAACCCGATTGATTGCCATAGATATTTCTTGATAAGCAAAGCTCTTGAACAAAGATACTATGATTGGCTTGAAGTAAGGCATATCATCGAGAAGCCCGATGGCAACATCGGCTATATATCTAATTATGACTTGGATAAGCAACTTGAAAAACTTATTTGCGAAAAGAAGAGTGTGCAGAGTGTGTTGAATCCGATGTTCAAGAATGAAGTTCTTGACAATTATTTCGGAAAAACTGAACAAGAGAAACTATATGACTTCTGCGACAGATATTGGAATCTCTTGCACGGATGGAAAAAGTCTAACTATAATAATGAGGAATATGATTAAGTTGTTCAACATTGGTTTTACACAAAAAACAGCAAAAGAGTTTTTTGGAATTATCAAGGCAAATAGGATTAATTGCCTTGTGGATGTGCGTCTCAATCCTAATGGTCAGTTATCACGTTTTGCATTCGAGAAAGACTTGCCGTTTTTTCTTTCCGAATTGGCAAATGGTTGTAAATACAAGCATCGTATAGATTTGGCACCCAACAAAGAATTACTGAAAGAAGTTAGAGACAAGTCTTGCCCTATGAGTAAGGACTACAGATTGTTCGAGGTGGCATATAAAAAGCAGCTGAAAACCAAATCCAACATATCCAATTTTATAGAAGAGTTTGGAAAGTATGAAAACGTTGTTTTGTTGTGTTCCGAGCCAACAAACGAAAAATGCCACAGAAGGGTGCTTAGTGAGATGCTTCTTGATTTATTTGGGAACGATATTAAATTTGGAGGGAACCTATAATGAGAAAACGTGTGTTTCTTCTTGCTGTCAGTTGCAAGAATGGAGGGTTATGCCCTGGTGGTATAGACTTAGATAATCCAAAGGAATGGATTCGTATTGTTAGAGACGATGGTCATGCTGGTGCTGTGCAAGGACATGAGATTGATTTTGCCAGACCTCTTGACGTTATAGAGTTTGATGGTCGTCCGATGCCACAAGGTAAACAACGAGAAAACTGGGTGATTGACAATCATTCTTGCAAGAAAGTCGGTACAGAATCAATGAAAAGAGTAGTACAGGCTTTTAAGGAATACGGTTATCATGGCTTTTGGAACAATCGTTATCCGTATTTGAGAGAAGTTGAGTTGGAAAATGTATCGCAACCATCAGAGTCTGTTATAAATGTTTCTGATGTCAGACTTTATAAGAACGAACGGGGTAAAGCTAAAATTGATTTCACATGGGAGGGGTATCCTATGAAAAACGTGTCGTTGACAGACCAAGATTTCTACGACATATTGGATAATAAAGAAGTGTATTATAAGTACGCCATTATTGTAGTATCTATTCCAAAGGATGCTGACTGGACACATCCTGAGACAGGTGAAAAAAGAGCATATAAGTTTGTTAGCAAAGTGTATAGTATGGATATACTTTTGTAGGAGACAAAATAGTTCAAAATTCATTAGTCATCATACGTCTGATAGAAGGCTCTATTGCCTTCGGTAAGGCAGATTTACATTGTTCGTTTTCTTATCGTAACGTTGTCCAATAATAACAGCGTACTATTGATGTTCGGTATAACTCCTCTTGAATCGTACAGATTTCCGGTTGCGGGATATAAAACAAGTATCCTCTTGCAGGCTGTTTCTCAACAGTCTTTGTAAGAGGATACACACTTCTGATATATGGAAAATGCAATAATCGAGCCTTATTGCAGGGCTGTTACTTTCTTCGGGTTGATGAATGTCTCGAATTTGCATTCTAAAGTGCCATTGCGATTGAAGACAAAGCACTCTCCGTTGGTTTGGTAGTCTTTTGCGTCTGTTATGTAGATGTGTTCGTTGTCGGCGTTGATGTTATAGACGTATTTGAGTTTGCTTGGCTCGCCGTTGTCGGTACTGATGAAGGTTTGCGGGCTTGAGGCGAGGTTGTCGGTCGGTATGCTGTATATGTAATTCTTCATCGAATTGTCCATGTAAGCATATACGATTTTATTTCCGACCAATTCGTATGCGTTTGCGATGAATGGAATGCGTTCTTCTATTTGATATGTTGTGGCGTTTATCTTTGCCAATTCGGCATTGCTGTAACTTCCGGCACTGTAATCGTAAATGCCTCGTGCCTGAACGAAGACGTGATTGCCGCTTACTTTTATCGCTCCGGGGTTGAGCAATCCTTCTATTTTGTGCAGTAGGCTCAAATCATCGGGATTTATTACCGATATGGTACTGTCGAATTTCGGGTGATCCAAACCGCCGGTGTTTGCTACGAAGAGTTTGCCGTTGCAGACTGCTATGGCTTCGGGATTGCGTCCTTGTGTTTTTGCTGTTTTTTCTATTTTGTAAGTCGAAGCGTTTATCTTGTATATGGTACCGTCAAAGCATGTTAGATATATCCTGCCGTTGTAATAGGTCAAGCAACGCGGTTGAGGGTTTTCTCCTGCTGTTATCGGAATAAGTGCCAAGCGTTTGCAATCTGCCTTGTTGACCACCATGACGCAGTTGGAACCATTGACGGCAATGAAGAGTTTGCCTTCGGCTTCTATCATGTCGTTGGCTGTTTCGCCCAAACCGGCATTGTTCACTTCGGTGAAAAGATCTATTGTCGTTGTTTGCTTTTCCGAGTTGAAAAAGTCGAGAGAGGAATTGTTCCTTCCCCATAAGCCTTCGCACAATACGTAATAGCCTTTTTCAAATGCGTTGTTAGAAGGTTCGTTTTCATCGGGGTCTTCGTTACAGGAATAAAACATCATGCTTGCACATGCCATCATAAGCATTGTTGCAAAGAGCGAGAGTTTGTTTGTTCTTTTCATCTTTTTGATTGTTAGAATTTATACTTGAAATTGATTATCCATTGTCTGCCCGGCATAGGGTAGGATTTGATTACTTCGTATTGTGAGTTGGTGAAGTTGTTGCAACTTAGTTTTATGTTGATGTGTTTATATGTGAATGAGAGTGAAAGACAGTGTTCGCTGTATGCGGGAAGGCTGTTGCGAGGGGAGTTTTGGTTGTTGGTATATCGTATTCCAACGTATGTTCCGGTATAGCTGAGGTTGAGTTTGTCAAAGTCCAAACTCAAAATGGCGTTACCGCTGTTCAACGGGGTGTATTGTATTTGGTTTTTATATGAATTGCTGTTCGGGTCATTGTCTATGGCGTAAGAATGGTTGTAAGTCAGGTTCGCAGATATGCCGAAATCGCGACCGAACAGAATACGTTCATGTTTCCATGCTGCTTTCACCTCTAAGCCGTCAATGCGTACCTTGCCATAGTTGACCATGCTCCAAATAAAAAGGTTGTTTCTCGGAACGGCTACTATTTTGTCGGTAACGGAATTGTGGTACAGGTCTGCACTCAACAGAAAATCGTGGGTGCTTATTTCTCCGAAACCGTATTGTGCTGCCATGTGCAGGTTGTATTGCTTTGTTTTCTCGGGTTTCAGGTTTACTTCTCCGACGGCGTTGTAGTATAGGTCGTTGAAAGTCGGCAGACGGAAGATGTCCTTATAGAATACGCTTGCTTCAAAGTATTTTGTCTTTACGCCTACGCTGAAAAATGGGCTGAGGTGGTTTTGTGAGGAAAAGGCTTGGTTGCGTCCGGCTTCGTCTTTGGTATATGTATGCAGGATGTTGAAGTCGAAGAGCAACACCTTATATTTATATGCTGCGATAATGGCTGTGAGCGTGCTGAATCTCGAAGGGTCGAAACTGTAATTGTTTCGTGCTTTCAACTTCGAGGCAATCAGGTCGTTTGTCAAAGTGAGACTTGCTTTGTTTCCCTTGTGCCAAGAGATTATATTATTCCAATAAGCTTCGTTTTGTGTGTATCTGTCGTCTTGGAAGCCTTGTGCATTGTTGTAAAGAGGGTCGTAATATCGTGTATGCGAATAGGATAGCTTGACATGGGTTTTATAGTCGAAGAAATCGTTTATTCTTAGTTTATACACGCTTTGCAGAAAGGCATCTTTATCCCACAGGTGTTGTTTCGAGTTCTGGTAATACAAGGTTGTGGGACCCGGTAAGCCTTTGTCTGAATAGTAAAAATAAGCCTTGGTGCGTAGAGAACTGCGAGTGTTTATGTCGTAGAACAGATTGGCTTCCGCTTGAGCGGAGAAGAAAGAATTGTTTTGTCTTTTCTCTTTTGATGTGCTGTCATTGGCGGAAAAACCATAGTGAAGCGTATATGGGTATTCGCCTTTGCTCGAAACGATGTCGGTATATATGTTCGTGCTTACTTTATTGTTGAATTTATGATTGAGCATTACGGTGAATGTTCCGAGCTTGAAACTGCCTGTTCCCAAAGAGGCATAACCATCGGTATTTTTCCCTTTTTCAAAATATGGTTTCCGGCTTTCGATAACAAGGACGTTTGCGGAAGATAGGCTTTTGGCGGTTTGCATTCGTTGTATGCGATTGCCGTTGCTCAGCGATAATTCGTTGATGTTGTCGGTTCCGAATTTCGATAGGTCGATTTGTCCGTTTTGTGCGTTGTTTATGCTTAGTCCGTCGTAGATTACATTCGTGTGCATCGAACCGAGACCTCTGACGGAGACGGTTTTCAATCCTCCGATGCCGCCATAATCCTTTACTGTTACTCCTGAGAGGAATTTTGCCGCATCGCCTGCCGAATTGAATGAGACTTTGTCGAGTTGTTCGGCTTTTAATGCGTCTCCGCTTGTTTGTCTGTTTTCTTCTTTAAGGGAGGTGGCAACGATATCGACATTATCCAAACGGACAGTCTTCAAACTGTCTTGCCCGAATGAGACAAAACAATATAACAATACCGAATTTGCGATTAAAATCCTTTTTGCAATCATATATTTTTACTCTTTCCTCGAGAGTTAAACATCAAAACAACGGCAGGTCTTCTGACTCATTCCCTCGAACGACGCCTTCCCATTCTTTCTTTTCCGAAAGGACAGTGGCTTTTTGTCATCAGAGATATTAGGAACTCACAGCAGCGGGACTGTTCGGGATTTGCACCCGATTCCCTTTTAATCGAGAGTTACAGAGCGTAACTTCTCGAACCGTTGCGAGTGCAAAGGTATGACTTTTCCGTGATACGACGATAGTTTTTCCGATTTTCTTTCACCGATTGGAAAAAATGTTATAAGTTTGCAGCCGGTTTCCGTCACGAAACGGCGAACCGAAAAAACAGATCTTTAATACAAAAAATTCTTTTCAAATTCCGTCGCAACGAAACGGCGGAAGGTTATTCTAACAAAATGAAGAAGATATGGATAATTTGACATCTACCGAAATCCTCGCTTCTCAAAAGGAGCAGGAACAACAAGAGGAAAAGAAGGAACAGCGTTCCGATGAAGTGGCAGAGATATTGGCTGTCGAAACAGAAGAAGAGGTTGCTCCGCAGGAGACCGTGGAAGAGTTGACAAAGAAGGCGGAGGCTTTGACGAGGGAAGAAATCGTCGAACAGATGAGGCGATTATGCGATGCAGGCGATTTTTCTGCTTTGAAATCGAAAGCCGGTGTTTTGAGAAATGTGTTCAACGAGAAGACCTCTGCAATGAGAAAGGAACGTTTGGAAGCCTTTTTGGCTGATGGTGGTGCAGAGGAAGATTTTAAAAGAGATAGCGATAAGACGGAAGAGGAATTCAACAGGCTTTATGTCTCGTATAAGGAAAAGCGTCAAAGATATATAGAACAGCAGGAGAAGGAAAAAATCGATAATCTTGCAAAAAAGCAAGCCGTATTGGCGGAATTGAGAGAGTTGTTGCAGAGTGAAGGGTCGTTGAAAGAGATCTATGACAACTTCAATACCATTCAGGAGAAATGGAAAGCCATAGGAGCTGTTCCAAGAGCGGAAATCAATACTTTATGGGAGAATTACAGGTTTTTGATAGAGCAGTTTTTCGATAAGGTTAAGATAAGCCGTGAATTGAGAGACATGGGCTTGAAGAAAAATCTGGAAGAAAAGCTCGCTTTGTGTGAAAGAGTGGAGGGCTTGATGTTGGAGAGTTCGATAAACGAATCATTCAAACAGCTTCAGGAGTGTCATCAGCAATGGAAAGAGATAGGTCCTGTTCCGTCCGACAAGAGCGATGAAATATGGGAGAGATTCAAAAATGCTTCCGATGCAGTGAACAAGCGTCGTCAGGAGTATTACGATAAAGTGAAAGAGGAACAATCCAATAATCTTTTGGCGAAGATAGCCCTTTGCGAGAAATTGGAAGAGTTGTTGAAGAATGAAGTCTCTACTGTTAAACAATGGAATGAGATGACGAATGAGGTGAACGAGTTGTTCAATCTTTGGAAAACCATAGGAACTGTTCCCAAATCGGAAAACGAGTCTATATGGAACAGATTCAAGAAGCCGATAGATGCATTCTTCGCCCGTAAGAAAGAGGCTTTTGCAAAGATGAAAGCAGAGCAGGAGGTAAACAGTGAGAAGAAAACGGAATTGTGTGTAAAGGCCGAGGCTATTGCGGAAAGAAAGGATTGGAAGGCTGCGACGGCTGAACTGATAGAGTTGCAAAAGGAATGGAAAACCATCGGGTCTGTTTCAAGAAAGCAATCCGAGAAATTATGGACACGTTTTCGTGCAGCTTGCGATAAGTTCTTCGAAAGAAAAGCAGAGAATTTCAAAGAACAGAAAAGTTCCGAAGCAGAGAATATAGCAAAGAAAGAAGCCTTGATACAGGCAGTAAAAGATTTTTCGTTTACCGAGGACAAACAGAAAAATCTTGATACTATAAAGGATTTTCAACGTCAGTGGTCGGAAATAGGCTTTATTTCATCTGCCGAAAGGCAACGTTTATGGACTGAGTTCCGCAAAGCGATAGATGCACACTTCGAGAAGTTGCAATCCGAAACAATGGAGTCGAACCTGAATAATTTCAAAGCGTATCTGGAGGCGGAGGGCAAGAAAGGAAATTTCGCAAGAGAGAAACGAATAATCAAAGAGCAAATCGACAAGTTGAAGAACGACATATTGTTATGGGAAAATAACTTGGGCTTTTTGGCACACAGCAAACAAGCAGAATTGTTGAAAGCAGAGTTTGATAAGAAAATGGATAAAGCAAAGGCCGATATTGCTTTGCTGAATGCCAAATTGAAAATGCTCAACAAAGAAGAGGTAGAGAAAAAAGACGAAAAGTAAGAACTGATTTGTTCCGTTTGAAGAAAAAGTCGTATCTTTGCACGCTCGAAGCGAGTAGCGAAATAAAATATTGTTTAACATCCGTTTGGCGAAACCGGGCTTAACGGCAAAAAAGAACTAAGATGAAAAAAGGAATTCATCCTGAAAATTACAGACTATGTGTCTTCAAAGACATGTCTAATGAGGAATACTTCATAACAAGGAGTTGTGCAGATTCTAAAGACGAGATTGAAATAGACGGAGTAAAGTATCCGTTGATAAAGATGGAAATCTCGAATACTTCTCACCCGTTCTTTACGGGTAAAGTGAAACTTGTCGATACGGCAGGACGTGTGGATAAGTTCATGAACAAATACAAAAATCGTAAAACCAACTTGAAATAAGTCGATTGTAACATCGATTGAAAGCAAAAAGCGTTCTGCATTCAAAACAGAACGCTTTTTTATTTGTTAGTTGGCAATAAAGTTGTATCTTTGTATCGTTTATTGATATATTGATACGAACAACAAAACCATTGAAAACTATGAACTACATTCTTTTTGACGATGTATCACGCGAATCATTGAAACCGCTAACTTATATAAGACCTGTATGTGATATAAGGGTCGGAATATTGACCATAAGAGAGAAGTGGGAACGTTATTTGGGAGAAAAGACTTCGACAATGACCGAAGACTATCTTACTGTAAAGTATCCTTCCGAATTGTCCGATGCAATGATGTTGATAAACGGTTCCATTTGTCCGACACCGGCTTTGGTCAAGCAGGTGAAAGCCTTGAAGACGGGACAAACCCTTGTTTGCGGTGAAAACATTGTGGCAATGTTCAAAACCAAAGACGAGTTTATGTCGGAAGAGGACAATTCCGAAATGATAAAGACGGAGGAAGACTTCATCAAGATAATAAACCCATGGGATATATTCGTCTTCAACGACAGAGCATTGAGGGAAGACTTCGAGTTGATAACGAAAGGTCGCAAGAGTGCTGTATTGAGCGACACCAATCGAGTTTTTGCTCCGGAAAATATCTTCGTTGAAGAGGGAGCGGTTGTCGAATGTGCAACTTTGAACGCAAAAGAAGGACCGATATACATCGGTAAAGATGCCGAAATAATGGAGAACAGTGTTGTAAGAGGTCCTTTCGCCATGTGCGAACATGCGGTATTGAAACTTAGTGCCAAGATTTACGGAGCGACAACTCTCGGACCATACGTGAAAGTGGGAGGCGAGTTGGCAAATGTCGTTATTTTCGGTTACAGTAATAAAGCTCACGATGGATTTATCGGCAATTCCGTGATAGGAGAATGGTGCAACATAGGGGCTGATACAAATGCCTCGAACTTGAAGAACACATACGAAGAAGTCAGATTATGGAGCATAGAGAAGAATACGTTTGTTCCTACCGGTCAGACTTTTTGCGGAACAATCATGGGCGACCATTCGAAATGCGGAATCAATACCATGTTCAATACAGGTACGGTGATAGGCGTAAGTTCCAATATTTTCGGACACGGTTACCAAAGAAATTATGTACCATCGTTTGCTTGGGGCGGTCCGAGCGGTATGAAAACATTCGAACCCGATAAAGCAATAGAAGTGGCAGAGAAGATGGAGGCGAGAAGAGGTATAGAGATGAGCGACATCGATAAAAGAATACTGCTACACGTATATAGAAGTACGTTGAAGAACAAGAAACTAAGATAAAACGCGATGTTGAATAAAGATTTGATTGATTTGACACGGTTGATGGGGGACGGGGATACCGAAATCATACCTTTATTGACAGAGGAAGATACAAAAGATTTGACAGTTACGGACATGCCGGAAAATTTGCCCATATTGCCGTTAAGGGGTAATGTGTTCTTTCCGGGGGTCGTCTTGCCGATAACGGCAGGCAGGGAAAGGTCCGTGCAGTTGATAAAAACAGCCTATAAAAACAAGCAAATAATCGGTATAGTAGCCCAGAAAGTTCTGTCGGTCGAAGATCCGTCTGATGCAGAACTTTATCGCTACGGAACGATGGCAAGGGTTCTCAAAACCCTTAACATGCCCGATGGTACCACAATGGTGATTTTGCAAGGCTTGGACAGGTTCGAGTTGGAACATATCATAACCAACGAGCCATATTGGGTCGGAAAGGTGCAACCTGCACCCGATGGAGCCAAGGATATGCCTCATAATGCACAAGCAGTTGCCGAAGCATTGAGGGACAGTTACCTTAAACTTTTGAAGATGACGACCAACGTGCCATCGGATCCGGGTTTTGCCATTCGCAATATAGAAAGTCCTTATTTCCTTCTTAATTATGTTGCGGCACATTTGGATATAGATGTGCCGGAAAAGCAGAAACTTCTGGAGATGGACGACTTCACCAAGCGAGCGAACAAAGTCTTGGAAGCATTGAGCAAGGAGACCAACCTCCAAGAGTTGAAGATGAAAATACAGCGTAAGGTAAGTAAAGACATAGACAAGCAACAACGAGACTATTTGCTTACTCAGCAGCTTAAAACAATACAGGAAGAACTTGGAGGCAGTCCTTCCGAACAGGAAATCGAGGAATTGAAAAAGAAAGCCTCCAAGAAGCATTGGAATCAAGAGGTTGCAGCCGCTTTTGATAAGGAAATCGGTCGTCTTTCTTCAATGCACAGCAGTTCTCCCGACTATTCCGTCCAGCTCAACTACCTTAACTTCATGGTGGATTTGCCATGGAACGAATTTACCACCGATAATTTCGATTTGGACAAGGCACAAAAGACCTTGGATGCCGACCATTACGGCTTGGAAAAAGTAAAGCAGAGAATATTGGAGTATCTTGCCGTTTTGAAACTCAAAGGCAATATGAAATCGCCTGTGTTGTGTTTGGTCGGACCTCCGGGTGTGGGAAAGACTTCGCTCGGTAAGAGCATAGCGAAAGCGACAGGCAGGAAGTATGTCAGAGTTGCCCTTGGCGGATTGAACGATGAAAGCGAGATAAGAGGACATCGCCGTACTTATATCGGAGCCATGCCTGGCAGAATTTTGAAATCCGTATCCAAATGCGGCAGTTCCAATCCCGTATTCGTACTTGACGAGATAGATAAGGTTGCAGGCATGAGTGCAAACGGCGACCCTGCTTCTGCAATGCTCGAAGTCTTGGATCCCGAGCAGAATACCGCATTTCATGATAACTATTTGGACATAGATTACGACCTTTCGAACGTAATGTTCATTGCAACGGCGAACAGCCTTTCCAATGTACACCCCGCTTTAATAGATAGAATGGAGGTAATCGATATTTCCGGCTACATAGAACAAGAAAAATTACAAATAGCCCTGCGACACCTGTTACCGAAACAGTTGAAAGAACACGGCTTGGCAAAGAAAGACCTCGGCTTATCCGACAAGCTTCTTTCCATATTGATAAACCAATACACGAGAGAGTCCGGCGTGCGACAGCTTGACAAAACCATAGCGAAAATCGTTCGACACAGAGCCGTACAAATCGTGAAGGGTGAAGAATACAAGAAAGCCATCAAAGCCGAAGAACTGAAAGACATACTCGGTTTACCGATTGCCCAACATGACAACCAACTCAACAAGAATCATATCGGCGTTGTATGTGGTTTGGCGTGGACACAGGTCGGAGGAGAAATACTTTTCGTCGAGGCTGCCGCAGGAAAGGGTAAAGGGGGATTGAACCTGACTGGTAATTTGGGCGACGTAATGAAAGAAAGTGCAACCTTGGCATACGAATACATCAAAACGAATGCCGAGAGTTTGGGAATAAACGCCGACGAATTGGAAGAAAAAAATATGTATATACATGTGCCGGAAGGAGCAACTCCGAAAGATGGTCCGAGTGCCGGAGTAACCATGTTTACCGCAATGCTCAGCACATTGAAGCGTAAGGAAGTCAAGTCCAATGTGGCGATGACAGGAGAAATAACGTTGCGTGGCACGGTGTTGCCTGTGGGCGGGATAAAGGAAAAGATACTTGCTGCGAAGCGTGCAACAATAACCGACATCATTCTTTCGGAAGCTAACCGCAGAGACATAGAGGACATAAAGAGCGACTACCTTGACGGTTTGCAATTCCATTTCGTGGAAAACATGAGTGAAATTCCTTCATTGGCATTTGTTAATTAAATCCTAAAAATCGGAAGGTATGCAATTAAGATTGACTTACGATGAAATACGGGACTATGACTTCGGCATACCGCATGTCAAGAAATTAACGCCTGCGTACATTGACAATACTACTGTGAGTATTACCGCAGAGGTTGATTTCTTCGTCAGTCTCTCATATAAGTTCCGATTGAAAGTCGAGCAAATCATAGGAACTGATCTGCATTTGACTTGTGATGACGGGATGTTGAAGATAGTCGGAATGATACCTTCTTTCAAAGAACAACTGCAAAAGAAAGCAGATTACATTGAAATAGACGGATATTCAATCGTTGTCCGCCTTTCAAAGATAAAACAGTTGGACAAAGTACTCGAAAAAGTAAAGCCGGAGAATGTTTCATTTGACACTTCCGGCATTATAATCGATATGAAGTTGAAGTAAAAAATTGCTTCAACTTCTTTTGTTTCATCTTATCCGAATTTCTTTACATGAATCGGTCTCTTATGCAAACATCATGGCGAAACTTATCAGCCAATCGCAAATTGTTCAATCATGAGTACAAAATCGTAAATTGCATCTGAGCTTTTCAAACAATCCATACCGACAATGAATATATCGAAGCAACAAAGCCTCCAGCCTATAGTGATAAAAGGAGCGAGGGTCAACAATCTCAAAAACATAAACGTCGAAATACCGAGCAACAAACTCGTTGTCGTTACGGGAGTATCCGGAAGCGGAAAAACTTCCTTGGCTTTCGATACTTTGTTTGCCGAAGGACAGAGGCGTTATGTCGAAAGCCTCTCCTCATACGCCAGACAGTTTCTCGGAAAGATGAACAAGCCGGAAGTCGATGACATAAGCGGCATAGCACCTGCCATAGCCGTCGAGCAAAGAACCGCAAACCGTAATCCGCGTTCCACCGTCGGAACAAGCACCGAGATATACGAATACCTCAAACTGTTGTTCGCAAAGATAGGTCGCACTTACTCCCCCGTTTCGGGCTGTGAGGTGAAACGCCATAGTGTAAACAACGTTGTCGATACTTTGTCTTCCCTTCCCGAAGGCACGAAAGCAACCATTCTTTCACCAATCACTCTCAAAGAAAACGAAACTCTTTCCGAACGCCTTGAACTCCTGATGCAGTCCGGCTATATAAGAGTTATGCTTAACGGCGAAATCAAACGTATTGAGGAGCTCTTGGAATATCTGCCTTCAAAAGTGGAGACACTGAGCATCGTCATAGACCGAATAAGCATAGAGGGAGTGAAGGACAATGAGGAACTGCGTATGCGTTTGTCCGATTCCGTACATACAGCATTTAACGAATCCGACGGCTTCTGCAATGTACTTCTGCCTGACGGTAAACTCATGCAGTTCTCAAACAGATTTGAAGCCGACGGAATAACGTTCGTCAAGCCATCGGACAATTTCTTTTCGTTTAACAACCCGTACGGAGCGTGCAAAAGGTGCAGCGGTTCCGGAATGATAGAAGGCATATCCGAGGATTTGGTAATAACACGAAGCGACCTCTCCGTTTATGACGGTGCAGTCAACTGTTGGAAAGGCGAAGTAATGAAGAAATTCAAAGAAGACTTCATTGCCAAAGCCTACAATCGCTTTCCTGTGCATAAGCCCTACAACCAACTTACCGAAAAGCAAAAAGACTTCCTTTGGAACGGCGATGAAACCGTCGTGGGCATAAATCGCTTCTTCGATATGATAAGAAGCGAAAGCTATAAAATACAATTCCGCGTTCTCCTTTCCCGATACACCGGCAGAACCATCTGCCCCGATTGCAAGGGAACAAGACTGCGTAAAGACGCTTCCTACGTCAAAATAGCAGGAAAAAGCATTGTCGATTTGGTTCTTATGCCCGTCAACGAATTACTCGATTTCTTCAACAATCTCAGCCTGTCCGAGTACGAGCAAAGCGTTTCCTCCCGTCTGCTTACAGAAATCCGCACCCGTCTTTCCTACCTTTGCGAAGTAGGATTGGGCTATCTGACATTGAACCGTCAAAGTTCCACACTCTCCGGCGGCGAAAGCCAGAGAATAGCCTTGGCAACCTCTCTCGGCAGTCCGCTAATGGGCAGTATGTACGTATTGGACGAACCCACCATAGGACTGCATTCCTGTGATACCCGCAACCTTATAAACGTCCTTTTGAAGTTAAGAGACGCAGGCAATACTGTCATAGTTGTGGAACACGACGAAGAAGTCATCAAGGCAGCCGATTACATAATAGACATAGGACCATACGCCGGCAGACATGGCGGCACTGTTGTCTTCGCCGGCACATTCGCTGAACTGATGACCCGTGGCAAATCCCTTACGGCGGACTTCCTTTCCGGCAGACAGGTCATTCCTTTGCCTGCCAAGCGACGTCGTTGGAAAGAATACATCAAAATAGATGGAGCAAGCGAGAACAACCTGCAATCCGTAAGTCTTACTCTGCCTCTGCAAGTCATCACGGTCGTCTGCGGCGTGTCCGGCTCCGGCAAAACCACCTTGATAAAGAAAGTATTCTACAATGCCATGCGGTACAAGCTCGGAATGACGGTCGATGATATGCCTAAATGTTCCGAACCCACCGGAAGTCTGAAATTGATAGAAGCCGTGGAGATGGTCGATCAAAACCCCATAGGACGTTCCTCCCGCTCCAACCCCGCAACCTACCTTGGAGCGTTCGACGAAATAAGAACCCTTTTTGCCGAACAGCCTCTTGCCAAGAAGCGAGGCTTGAAAGCAGGGTACTTCTCCTTCAACATAGCCGGCGGAAGGTGCGAAGAGTGCAAGGGCGAAGGTACCGTAACCGTACAAATGCAATTCATGGCAGACGTAATCCTGCCTTGCGAAAGCTGCAACGGCAAACGATACAAAGATGAAGCCTTGGAAATAAAATACAATGATAAATCCATAGCCGATGTGCTTGCCATGACGGTTGAAGAGGCCATGGAATTTTTTGGCAAGGACGCAAACCCTCTCTGCAAGCACATAACACAAAAGCTGCAAGCCTTGAAGAAAGTGGGCTTGGACTATTTGCAGTTGGGGCAAAGCTCCATAACCCTCTCCGGAGGAGAAGCCCAAAGAATAAAACTTGCATACTTCCTCTCGAAAGGAGACACGGAGAAGAAAACCCTCTTTATCTTCGACGAGCCTTCCACAGGTCTGCACTTCCATGACATAGTCAAGCTGAACAAATGCTTCGAGGAATTGGTGAACCTCGGACACAGCGTCCTTATCATAGAACATCATATAGACATAATCAAGATTGCCGATTGGCTTATCGAACTCGGACCCGGCGGAGGCAAAAACGGCGGCATCATAATCTTTGAAGGCACACCTGAAGACTTGGTTACCAAAACCGACAGCCTCACCGCACAATACCTTAAACCCAAACTGCAAGCCCGATAAACCAAAGTTTGAAACCGGATTATCGTTCGGCCTTTACTTAAAGGGCGTTTTAGAAAATCGAAAGGGCGAAAGAAAAAATTCTTTCGCCCTTTCGATAAATTCTTTCGCCGTTTTATTTTTCTGTAATGCTGTTTCGGTATTTCCTTACTGCCTTAATTCGGCGGCTTTCTTCATGTCGGCAGCGGCTTTGGCTTGTTCGCCTTTCTTCTCGTAGGCTTTGGCTCTGTTGGAGTAGGCTTGCCAGAAGGTGCTGTCGGCTTTGATTGCCGAGGAGAAGCATTCTATTGCCACGTCATAGTCATGCTTGTATTCGTAATTGATATAACCCACGTTGTGCAAGGCATCGGCATGGTCTGGTTTTATATCCAGTATTCTCTTGTACATATCCAATGCCTGTTGTTGGGCATTGTGTTCTTGATAAAAGAGAGCCAAGGTGTACATTGCGTTGATGTTCTTCGGGTTTATGTTGATGGTACTCTTCAAATACTCCACAGCCAAACCGTCTCCCTTTACGGCATAAAGGTTTCCCAATTCCTCGAAAGCCTGTTCGTAATCGCCTTTCAGCTCCACGGCTTTCTTGAAGTCGGCAACGGCTTTGAGAGTGTCGCCCTGCTCTTTCATCGCCCAGCCTCTTATGAAATATGCCTTGGCTTCGTTCTTGTCCAAAAGCATTGCCTGTTTGATGTTGAACATGACCTTGTCATAATCCTTCATGTAAAGGCTTAACTCCGCCGATTTCAAATAAGCGTCCATGTATTTGCCGTTTACCTCTATTGCTTTCTGCAAAGAATTGAACGCAAGAGCGGTCTCGCCCTGTGCAAAGAGAATATCCGCCTGCAAAACGTAATATTCGGCACGCTTCGGCGACAAAGCAACGGCTTTTTGTATGTTCGACAAAGCCTCATGCGTGTCTTCCGATTTCAAAAGCACCTCCGCACGTTTGTAATACAGCTCACTGTTTTTCGGTTCCTTGCGGATTTTTGCATCCAAAAAGGCAATCTGTTCCTTCAAGGGCAGTTTATCCAAATCGACAGGCTTATCCGAGCCGCCGCAACCGACAAGCAAAGCGGCAAAAGCCGACAAAATAAAAGTTTTCTTCAAGTTTATCATGACATTACACCTATGTAAAACGCCTGCAAAGATAAGACAAAACGCCGTTTCGCACAAACAAAAAGGCGAATAGGGCGAAATTTGTGGCAAAAGCCCTTGGCAATCAAAAAAAATATGATAATTTTGCAAGGAATTTCGGGAGCGGAAAGTCCGCAAAGCCGAAGCAATACATTAAAATCAAATCAAAACATGGTTAAAGCACATAACTTTAATGCAGGTCCCTGCGTATTGCCCAAGAAAGCAATCGAATCTGCAATCGAAGCAATAAGAAACTTCGATAACACGGGAATAGGAATATTGGAAATTTCGCACCGTACACCGGGTTGGGAAAGAGTGATGGCGGAAACGGAACAGTTGTGGAGAGATTTGCTTCACATTCCGGAAGATTACGCCGTATTATTCCTCGGAGGCGGAGCTTCAACACAATTCTTCACCGTTGCAGCCAACCTTTTGAACAAAAAAGCAGCTTACCTTCAAACAGGAGTTTGGGCAAAGAAAGCAATCAAGGAAGCAAAGTTCTATGGAGAAGTCGAGGTTGTCGCTTCATCTGAAGACAAGACTTATTCCTACATTCCGAAAGGATACACAATCCCTACGGATGCCGATTACTTCCACATAACAACCAACAACACAATCTACGGTACCGAAATAAAATATGATATGGACAGTCCCGTTCCGTTGGTTGCCGATATGAGTTCCGATATTATGTCGAGACCTGTCGATGTCAGCAAATACGCCCTCATTTACGGCGGTGCGCAAAAGAACGTCGGCCCTGCCGGAGTAACATTCGTCATCGTGAAGAAAGACATCTTGGGAAAGGTTGAAAGAAAACTTCAAACCATGGTGGATTATCGCACACACATAGGAGAGGAAGCGAAGAATCGTTCCATGTTCAACACTCCTCCTGTATTCCCTATCTTCGTTATGCACGAAACATTGAAGTGGTTGAAAGAAGAAATGGGCGGAGTAGAAGGCATTCACAAGATAAATGAAGAGAAAGCCAAAATGTTGTACGACGAAATCGACAGAAACAAAATGTTCGTCGGTACGGCAGAGAAGGAAGACCGTTCCATAATGAACGTATGCTTCGTAATGGCAAAAGGCTACGAAGACAAACAAGACGCATTCATGGCATTTGCGAAAGAAAGAGGCATGGTCGGCATAAAGGGACACCGTTCCGTAGGCGGCTTCCGTGCATCCATCTACAACGCATGCCCTGTTGAATCCGTTAAGGCTTTGATAGCTTGCATGCAGGAGTTTGAAAAACTAAACGCATAGACTGAAAACACAACAACAGAACCGTAAGGCAAAATTCCGATTTCCTGCGGTTCTGTTTTTTTATTTTCCCTGTTCGAGCGAAACGCCGAAAGAAAAAATCGGAACGCCCTTTCGCAGGTGTCTTGACTTCCTTGTATGAAAATCGGAAAGCATTTCTGCTTCTCGTTTTTGCATAAGAAAGTCGCAGACAGGGAAAAGAGAAAAAGAAATCGGAAGAACAAAGAAACAAATTCGAGATATGACAAAAGTATTGGTAGCGACAGAGAAGCCGTTCGCAAAGGCGGCTGTCGATGGAATAAGAAAAATCGTTGAAGGAGCAGGATTCGAGTTGGCTCTTTTGGAAAAATACACAGATGTCAACGACTTCTACAAAGCAGTCGAGGACGCAGATGCATTGATAGTGCGTTCCGACAAAGTTACAAAGGAAGTCATCGACCACGCAAAGAAATTGAAAATCGTCGTTCGTGCCGGAGCCGGCTTCGATAACCTCGATCTTGCAGCCTGCACGGCAAAAGGCATAGTTGCAATGAACACTCCAGGTCAGAACTCCAACGCCGTAGCCGAGTTGGCGATAGGATTGATGATTTACATGGCGAGAACCACTTTCACACCTGCAACCGGAAGCGAGTTGAAAGGCAAGAAAATCGGTATTCACGCCTACGGCAATGTGGGACGTTTGGTCGCAGAGAAAGCAAAAGCAATGGGAATGCAGGTTTGTGCCTTCGACCCATTCGTACCTGCCGAGAAAATGGAAGCAGAAGGCGTGAAACCAATGCAAACAATCGAGGAACTTTACTCGAATTGCGATTACGTTTCATTGCACATACCTGCAAACGACCAAACAAAGAACTCCATCAACTACGCATTGCTTTCAAAAATGCCGAAAGGAGCATGCTTGGTAAACACTGCAAGAAAAGAAGTCATCAACGAGGCAGACATGGCGAAGTTGTTGGCAGACCGTCCGGACTTCAAGTACGTTACGGACATCGCAGCAGGCAACAGCGAAGAGCTTGCAGCCTTTGCACCACGTTACTTTGCAACTCCTAAGAAGATGGGAGCTCAAACGGCGGAAGCAAACTTGAACGCAGGTTTGGCAGCAGCCAACCAAATCGTCGATTTCATCAAGAACGGCGTAACCAAGTTCCAAGTAAACAAATAGAAATCGATATTACATGGCGGCATTCCTCAAAGAGTGCCGCCTTTATTGTACCCTGAAACGATTAACCGGCTTACCGAAAAAACATAATGGCTTCTTACCGGGAAGAAAAGGTAAATGTGCCATCAAACACAGGTGTAGAACTGAATGTATAAGTTGTAAATAATAACCGAATCGAACGTATCATGGAACAGGAAAATGAATTGTACGAGAAAATGAAAGCCTTGTACGAGGGTATCAAAGAAGAGAATGAACAGTTGAAAAGAAAAATGGAACATGACCGCAAGGTCTTTCAGCGGGGATTTTGGGTTGTTCTTTCGCTTTTCGTCATTACTTGGATATGGCAACGTCCCGTGAGGGATTATTTCGATTTCAAAATGGAGAATGAGAAAGAGGAGTGTCTCCGAAAGGGTATGCTTCCGAAGTTGCATTATTTCAGCGTGGAGTGTTTGGAATGCGATAAAGCAACGAAGGAATAAAACGTTACTTTATCGTTCATACCATTATTCTTTTCATACATCTACATAACAAATAAAGGTGCTTCCCTGCGAGGAAAGCACCTTTATTGTGTTTAACCGTTCTTCGACTTAGAACAAATACTTAACGCCGAATCCGAAACCTTTGAACCACAATCCGGTGTCAGGAAGTAATTCAAAAGATGGCTTCCAGTCCAAAGACAATGCAAATGGTGCGGAAGGTATTTTCCATTCCACTCCGATTACACCGTCTATTCCCAAGCCCAATGCCATATCGTCTTTTTCGTTGTTCCATGCTCCGATACTTGCACCGAAGCCGTAGTAAAGAGTAAAGCCGCTACCCAAACCTTGATTCCACTCATACAAACCGGAGGCGTTAAATCCGCCATTGTGGATATTCAATTGGAAATCCAAGTTGTTGGCACCCATGTACTTTTTTAGTGTTAAACCATAATCCCAACCGCCTCTGAGACCGATACCCCAGTTTTGGGCTTCTGCTTTTTGGAAAGGCAATGCAGCCAAAACCGCTACAACTGCCACGAAAAGAATTTTCTTCATTTCTTCTTGTTTTTTGAATTAGTGTTATTACCGATATTTTTTGCAAAGGTAGGCTTTTTCCGTCAAATAAAGCCGTTTTGTCGGTGGAAAAATGAGAAATGCCTCTTTTGGGATATGGTTTCCGAGTTGTATTTCTGCACTTTTGCAGAGTGATTTTAAGAACCGACAAAGTATAACGCCGTCTCGCAAAAATAAAACGCCGCAAAAATTTGCTCAATCGGCGATTCAAGAAATTATTTCGGCGATTGCTGCCGGAGAAAGAAGGGGTGTCGGAAATTGTTTCAATGGACAAAAGGAAAGTTATCCACATCGATTTCGCTGATATTTTGTCGAAAGGGATTTTCTTTCTATCTTTGCCCCAAATTATAATAATCTGAGTTCAACTCATAAATGCAACTTTAGGAGATAGGGGAAAGAGACAAAATAAAACTCAAACAAGAGAGTGGAAAAACCCTTCCTGTTCGAGTC
>SAMEA104315430__coassemble_102_pt1 | contig 52212 bp, 46 predicted proteins | sample SAMEA104315430__metabat2_low_PE_047 | metagenome-assembled genome bin SAMEA104315430 (sample SAMEA104315430) | gut metagenome | biome: Monkey gut; feature: monkey-associated habitat; material: faeces | place: China | collected 2013
TAACTCCTCTTGAATATTTTTCCGCTAATTTTGCGACCATAATAAATGGTCTAACTGATAAGTTGCATTTGTGAGTGGAATTCAGCACTTACCCTGAGACTTCGTCTTACGAGTTAAAAGGCGATGTTTCGTATCAAGTGGATGAACATTCGGGAAATGTATGAAGGCGTAAGGTGAAACATCTCTTGATTTTTTTTGCCGGTTTTGGACGATAAACAAACATATAAAGTTCGTTTACCTCTCGATTTCTTGTGAAAAGTGAGAGATTTCTGATGAAAGCGTCTTCAAGAATAACGAACCCCACGGTCAATCTTCACAAATAAAAAATGGGAAAGTCAAAAGACTTCCCCATCTAAGCGGAAAGTGAGGGATTCGAACCCCCGGATCCGTGAAGATCGACGGCTTTCGAAACCGTTGCATTCGACCACTCTGCCAACTTTCCGTTTTGCAAAGGTAGAATTTTTTAGCGATTTGGCAAGGTGCAAGTCTGTTTTTTTCTTGCAAAGAGCATTCTGTCCTTTCCGAAGAAATCTTTGCCCCTTTGGGTTTCGTAGTTCAAGGAAGTGAAAATCAACTCCGTTTCATGGCAAAGTGCTTCGTTCGTTTCCATGTATATTTCCCCGTTTTCTTTGAGAGAATATTCCGCTATCGAAGCAATGCTATGATAAAACTCCAATGGATTTTCGTCCTTGACAAACAAAGCAGTATGAGGTTCGTATTCCATCACGTTCGGCTTCATCATGCTTTTCTCGCTCTCCCTCACATACGGCGGATTGGAGACTATAATATCGAAGAACGTCTTTTCCGGCAAACCTTCTCTCATATCGGCTTTGCGAATGTTGATATTAACGCCGTTATGAGCCGCATTCTCTTCGGTTTGTGCAAGAGCATCATCACTGATGTCAAAAGCATAAACCTCACTATTCGGAAGATGTTTTGCCAATGCAATCGCAATGCAACCGCTGCCGCAACCGAGGTCGGCAATCTTCAAACTGCTTCGTAAAGAGTTCTCTTTGATTATGATACTTGTCAATTCCTCGGTCTCGGGGCGTGGAATCAATACTTTGCGGGACAGTAATATTTCAGTATCAAGGAAATCGCATGCTCCGATTATGTATTGCAAAGGTCTGTTCCGTTTTAAATCCTTTATGCCGAAGTGTATTTTCAGAAGTTCCGACTCACTCACTCCCATGCTTGGCTCGGACAATATTTTGTTAAAGGACAAGCCTGCAAAGTGTTCCAATAAGCGATAAACCATCGCCCGCACCTCTTCTTTTCCGTAAACATCGTCCAACTCCGAATGGGCAAAACGAACGATGTCCTGTACTTTGTTTGAAGGTATCCGCATTTTTCGTACTTTTGTCGCTGCAAATAAAGTTGCAAAATTAGCCAATTTGAATGTAACAATCAGCAAGTATTTGACGGAATCGAACATACAAGTATTAGAGAAAAGATGAAGAAAATCAGAGCAGGGAGAAACCGTAGTGTAGTGATTGAAGAAAATGAAATACCTAAACTTAAACATTGCATAATAGGAAAAGATGATATACATGACGGATTGGATTTTTACAATAAGGTGATAAACGCCGATTTATTTGAAGTTTTGGGCTTCTTGCCCAACGAATTTGCGGATTTAATCATCGTTGATCCACCATATAACCTTGATAAGAATTTCAACGGTTTCAAGTTTAATTCAATGAATGCCGAAAAATATGAAGAGTATGTAGAGTCTTGGTTATCTATATTGTGTAAGAAGTTGAAGCCGTCTGGTTCTCTTTATTTGTGTGGTGATTGGAAATGTACATCTTCTCTTCAAAGAGTATTAGAACGTCATCTCTATGTATTGAATCGAATAACATGGCAAAGGGAAAAAGGGCGTGGTGCGATGAACAACTGGAAAAATTCAATGGAAGACCTTTGGTTCGCAGTAAAAAATCCTAAGGATTATTTCTTCAATGTAGAAGCAGTCAAAATGAAACGAAAGGTAATAGCTCCTTACAGAGAGAACGGAGTGGCAAAAGATTGGAGTGAAACAGATGAAGGAAATTTCAGACTGACATACCCATCCAATTTCTGGGACGATATAAGCGTTCCGTTTTGGTCAATGCCCGAAAACACAAATCACCCGACGCAAAAGCCGGAAAAGTTGATTGCAAAATTGATTCTGGCTTCTTCCAAAGCAGGAGACTTAGTCTTCGATCCTTTCTTGGGTAGTGGTACAACCGGAGTGGTTGCAAAAAAACTTGGAAGAAACTTTTGTGGAGTGGAGATTAACGAAGAATATTGTTTCTACGCAGCAAAAAGATTAAATATGGCAGATGAGGATAAAGAAATACAAGGCTACAGCGATAATGTCTTCTGGGAAAGAAATACATTGGCTTTACAGAAGAAGATAAACAAGAAGCATTCAGCCAAACCTATACAATCAACAAATTTATTTGGAGATGAAGAATAGTATCAAAGACTTCATTAATCGTGTTTTATCGTTTAAGACCGACGATAAAGCAGAAATGATTAATTTCCTGAAAAATGAATTTTCCCTTAGTCAAGATGGAAAAGTTTATTTTTGCGATTATTTTTCCGTAAGAGTATCATACTCCAAGAATAAATCGTTTACCAATACTGTTTTGTCTCTTTCAAAGTTACAAAAGTACGATACGAAACCCTTTTTCGTCCTTTTGGTTCGAGCAAACGGGCTTAATAACAGTATATATCTTGCAAACACGACCTTTCTTTCCAAAGTCAGCCATTCTTCAAAGGAGCTTACGGAAACCAATATAAGAGGTAGCTTCAATGGAAGCGATATTATCAAGGTATATCAGGGATTGGAAAACTGCTTACCGGAGAATTTTGAGACTTTATTCGCATTCCATTCTCTTTCATGGGAGGAAAATCTTCGCAGACTTGTTTACAATACAAACAACATTGTTCCTGTTGAAAAGAAATTTGAAGTAACCGACATAAATCGGGCAAAGATACTTTCATCTGTCGATTTGGATCAAACTTTTTTGAAGAGTGGGGATTTTGATAACCTGTATCAAGATTTGGAAAGCAGACTCAAGAAATGCTATGAGGGTATATTATGTGCCGCTTATATAGAAAACACAAATGTAAGAGGTCGTCTGATAGAAGCTTTGATTACTTCCGATGAAGCGGAACGTAAAATGCTTTTGGAGGCTGTAAGAAAAGAAGAAATTCCTGATTATACCACAAAAAATACTCTTGGAGACTATTGTAAGGAATACCGAATAGGAAAGACATATACCGACATCAAGACCAAAATTCTTTATTTACATTCCAACCCAAAGGCTTACAATATCGACAAGTTCCTTGAAACCATGTCAGATGGTCGGAGTATATTGTTTTTCTACCTGATAGGAATAGATGAAAAAGGAATTGTTGCTGCGAAATTGGTTTCCGTTTATCACAAAAGTCTTATAGAAGCAACGTTTGTCCAATCCCATTGGTCTGGACGTAATTCCAGAGGAGTAACACAGTTTAATGGAGAGGCACTGAACAACATTCTTGAAAGCAAAGATTTTATAAATGTTTTAGATATAGAGAAAGCCAAAACTTTCTTGCTTGACATTATTTCGCTTTAAGGGTTTCTTGCGTCTGATTATCAATATAGAATAACGAAATGAGCGAACAAGATAATATATATATGAGACGTTGCTTTGAACTGGCACGTCTCGGTGCGGGTTCGGTGAGTCCGAATCCGATGGTGGGTTCTGTGATTGTGTATAATGGGGACATAATCGGCGAGGGCTGGCATAGAAAATGCGGGCAGGCTCATGCGGAAGTCAACGCAGTGGCTTCGGTAAAGGACAAAAGCCTTTTGAAAAACTCGACTATTTATGTGGCATTGGAGCCTTGCTGTCATTGGGGGAAGACACCGCCTTGTGCAAAGTTGATAATAGATAGCGGCATAAGGCGTTGCGTTATCGCCAACACAGACCCCAATCCCAAGGTGTCGGGAGGCGGCATAAGGTTGCTGAAAGAGGCAGGTATCGATGTCGTTACAGGCGTGTTGGAAAGCGAAGGGGCGTTTCTCAATCGCCGTTTCTTCACCAATCAAAACGAAAAGCGGCCATACGTGATATTAAAGTACGCCGAAACGGCCGATGGCTTCATGGCACAGGAGGGAAAGAGTGCTTGGATAAGCAATGATGCCATCAGGATATGGACGCACAAGCAGAGAAGTGAAGAGGATGCCATAATGGTCGGTTACCGTACCGCAATGCAGGACAACCCTCAACTGAACGTACGATATTATGGCGGAAGAAATCCCAAGCGTATCGTTTTCGACAAAGAACTCAGCCTTCCTGCACAAATGCACCTCAAAGATAATTCACAAGATACCTATATCTTCAACTTCAAAAAGGACTTCAAGGACGGAAGAAACACATACGTACGACTGGAAAGAGACACGCAGACGGTGAAACGCATGTTGGATTATTTGTATGAGCAGAAGATTTGTTCCATTGTCGTGGAGGGGGGACGAAAAACCTTGGATATGTTCCTGCAATCAGGTTTGTGGGACGAGGCAAACGTAATCACAGGCACAAACAGCTTCCAAGGTGGCATAGCAGCCCCTACCATACTCAAACAAGTGGCAATCTCCGAAGCCATAGGCAATAACACATTAAGAACATACTTCAATAAGTGATTGGTCAATGAATTGATTTTCAACAATCGCAAATTCATGAAATTCTTTCGCCGTTTCATTTTTATGGAACACCGAAAGAATTTTCTCGAACGGCGTTTCATCAAGTACGAAACGCCGTTTGGTTTTTGTGCATTCGGGTCGGTGGTTTTTAGGGCTGCGTTCTTTGGGTGGCAGAGTGGTCGGGCGATGTTGTTCGATTGCTGTTTTGTCATGGTGAGTTGCTTTTGCTATAATTAGAAGCGAGCTTGGGTTGCCGATTGAAAATAATTCGTTAACTTTGCAAGCGGTATTTACTCAAAGGAAAGGGTTAAAGCGATAATCATGATACTGATAGCGGACGGTGGTGCGACAAAGACGGATTGGGCTCTTGTGGACGGAGACGGTAAGGCGGTGTTCTTTTCATCGCGTGGAATGAATCCGTACAATGTATCGGCGGATACCATGCGTAGGGAGATAGAAGAGAGAATTGTTCCAAATGCTCCTGTCGATATGGTGGAGGCTGTGTTTATTTATGCCTCGGGCTGTTCGGCAAAAGAGAAGCAAAGGGAGGTGATTGATTGGTTTGCTCCTTTTTTCCCGAATACAAGGATTGAGGTCGAGGGAGATTTATTAGGTGCGGCGAGGGCTTGTTGCGGCAAAAAAGCCGGAATGGCTGCCATATTGGGAACAGGTTCCAATTCATGCCTTTATGACGGGGAACGGATTGTGGAAAATGTACCGTCTCTCGGTTATGTACTTTGCGATGAGGGAGCGGGAACAAACATAGGCAAGTTGTTGTTGAGGGATTATTTGCGAGGCAGGATGCCGAAAGAGGTTTTAGAGATGTTCGCTCAACGATATAAAGGAGAGGAAACAGACTTTCTGAACAGGCTTTACAAGGGTGAAGCTCCGAATTACTATCTTGCTTCGTTCGCAAGTTTTGCGATAGAGAATAAAACGAACTCTTATTGCAGAGAAGTGATATGTCGGGCATTCAAGGCTTTTTTTGTGCAACAGATAAGCACATATCCCTCGTATAATAACTATGCATTGAATGTCGTTGGAAGCATAGGCTTTTTGGCAAAAGAGGAATTGATGCATGTTGCGAAAGGTTTCGGGGTCGAAATCGGTAAGGTGATAAAAGCTCCTTTGAAAGCCTTGGTGGAATACCACATAAAGCAAGAGTCTTTCAGGTTTGGTGAAAATTAAAAGAATCATATAATGACTAAGGTAGATGTTCTTCTCGGTTTACAATGGGGAGATGAAGGAAAAGGAAAGATAGTTGACGTTTTGACTCCAAGATACGATATAGTGGCGAGGTTTCAGGGTGGTCCGAATGCAGGGCATACTTTGGAATTCGGCACAATCAAACACGTGTTGCACATTATCCCTTCCGGTATATGTCATAAGGATAAGATAAACCTTATAGGTAACGGTGTATTGGTGGAACCGCTTATTTTGAAACAAGAGGTCGAGGCCTTGGAAAAGATGGGCTTCACTCCGAAAAAGAACCTTTATGTTTCGAAGAAGGCTCATTTGATATTGCCTACTCACAGAATGTTCGACGCTGCGAACGAGAAATCGAAAGGTTCTCAAAAGATAGGTTCTACGCTTAAAGGCATAGGCCCGGCTTATACGGACAAGGTTGCAAGAACGGGTGTGAGAGTCGGTTCTATTTTTGAAGCGGACTTCTTTGAAAAGTATGAGAAAGCACGTGATGCCCATTTTGCTCAAATAAGAGCCTTGGGCTATGAACCGAAGGACTTCAAAATAGATGGCGAAGAGTTCGAGGCTTACGAGAAAAAGTGGTTCGAGTCGTTGGATACGCTTAGACAACTCACTGTGATAGACAGCGAATACTTCTTGAACGAGGCTTTGAACAACGATAAGAAAATTCTTGCGGAAGGGGCTCAGGGTTCGATGTTGGATATAGACTTCGGTTCCTATCCTTTCGTTACTTCGTCAAATACCATTACCGCAGGCGTTTGCTCGGGCTTGGGAGTGGCTCCATCGAAGATTGGTCGCGTATTCGGAATCTGCAAGGCATACTGCACAAGAGTCGGAAGCGGTCCTTTCCCTACGGAATTGTTTGATGCGGACGGAGAAGAGATGCGTCAACAAGGCAGAGAGTTCGGTGCAACCACGGGAAGAGCGAGACGTTGCGGCTGGTTGGACATACCGGCTTTGAAATACGCCTGCATGCTTAACGGGGTTACGCACCTGATGCTGATGAAGATTGACGTATTGAACCAATTCGAGAATATCAAAATTTGCGAACAATACGAGATAAACGGTGAAAAGACGGAACATGTGCCGTATGACGTGAATGCAAAGATAACCCCAATCTATTCCGACCACAAAGGATGGTGTGCAGGCACAGAGGGCATGAAGTCTTTCGAGGAATTGCCGAAGGAAATGCGGGATTATGTTCAAGAAATCGAGCAAAGAACCAACCTTCCTGTTGCAATAATTTCGACTTCTCCCAACAGAGACGACACGATAATAAGAGCAGAATTATAAAATCAAAAAACATTGAATTACATGAAGCAGATAGTTATAGCGGTTTTGGCGATAATGATTTCCTTTGCCGGATACGCACAGAAATTACGACCTTCTGATGTGCCGCAGGAGGTAAGGCTTGGATTGGAAAACACATATTCGGACTATAAACTCAAAGGCTGGTACTTTGAAACGGGACAATATGTTGCGGAAATAGATATCGACAAGCAGATAGGCAGGGTTTTCCTGACTGCAACAGGTAATTGGCAATTCACCATATTCAATATACAGGAACAGGAGTTGCCTACCTTGGTTGCTAACTATTTCATCAACAATTATCCGGGCTATCGCATCAAGAAATCCGAGTATGTTGAAGACTTCTCCGGCGACAATTATTATCGCCTTATCATTGCGATGAAGGGAATAGGTCAAACGGAGTACGAAATGATTTTCGACCCGAGAGGAAAGCTCACGAAAACGAACGCTCCCGACCCGGATTTCGTGAAGAAAGACTATATCGCAAGATTAAATCCCGAGGCCATAGAGTACAGACAAAAGAAGATGGCGGAAAGAGCCTCTTTGGACGGAAGCGGTTTGGAAATAAAAACAGGGGAAGACGGAGATGTGAAGAAAAACTCGAAATCCAAGGATGTGGATATTGAAGTACCGGAAGCCTTGGACACTCCCGTTATACCGGAAGAAGTAACGAAAGCATTCAAAAAGAAATTCCCTCGTTTGGAAGTAAAAGAGTGGAAAGAGGAAGAGGGCAATTTCAGAGCGTATTACGAAAACCGCGGACGGGATATGGAAATCCTTTTCAAGGCTGACGGAATGATAATGACAACAACAACATCTGTGGAAAAGGAACGCTATCCGCGTCTTATCATCAAGGATTTGACATCTCGTTATCCCGAAGTCAAGTTCCCTTCTGCCATAAATAAATTTCAAAAGGTGGATTACGACTTGAAATATCGCAAAACGGTTACTGACAGAAAGCTCAATACATATTATTATATAGAGTTTACTCAGAAGATAAAGGGCAAGAAGGACAAGAAAACGGTTAAGTTGACTTATGACAAGTCGTTCAAGTATCAGGGACTTGCCGGAAGCACCGACGAATATCAGGACGAGGATTAACGCAAATGCCTTTCATGAGCAGGCTCATACTGTTGACAATCCTGTTAAGTCTTGCTTGCGGTCTTGCAGCACAGAAACAAATAGATTATCAATCGGATTGGGGAGAGCGAAAGCCGTCTTTCCCCAATCAGTTGATATTATGCCGTAATGTTGTCTTTCATCATGACGATATGACAATGAATTGCGATTCCGCCGTCTTTCATACGGAAGATAACTTCATAGAAGCCTTCGGCGAAATCCACCTTTATCAAGACACAATCCACCTTTATGGAGATAGAGTGTATTATGACGGTAATACAAAGACTGCCGAAATTTTCGGAGAAATCGTAATACTTCAAGAAGGCGGGACGACGCTGGAAACGGACTACATGGTATGGGACAGGGTGGCGGAAACAATCCGATATACCAATTCGGCAGAGATTTGGGATGAGGAAAGCACTCTCCGAAGTCTTATAGGAACGTATTATACAGGTAAAAAACGATTTGAATTTACCGACAAAGTGCAAATAACAAGCCCTCGTGCAAACATAGACTCCGACTCACTTGCATACGATACCCGAACAGATGTGGCGTACTTCTATTCTGCCACACGCATATTTACATCGGACAGCGTACTTATACTGACAAATTGCGGCAACTACAACACGAAGACCGACCAATCGGAACTTTATCTCAACAGTCGGATCAGACATAATGCCGAATACCTGACAGCCGATACCATATATTATAATACACAAACGCAATGTGGCAAAGCATTCGGCAATGTCTTCATAGAGGATACTGCAAATAAGGTTCAAGCGTATGGTCGGTACTTGGAAACAGACAGAACTGCAGGCTTGAAATATGCCTTTTTGACAGGTCAGGCTCTTTTCAAACAAATAGACAAGGATACCCTGTATTTACATGCCGATACCTTGCGAACGGATTTCGACAGCACCGACAAAGCGGAACGAATGTCGGCTTTCAAACATGTAAAAGTCTATAAGAATGACATGCAGGCAGCTTGCGAATATCTCGATTATTACGTGAAAGACAGCGTTGCCTATATGACCGAACGCCCTGTGCTTTGGCAGGATGAAAGTCAGTTTACTGCGGACACAATTCGCTTTCTTACGCAAGGCAAAGGCATAAAGCAAATGCAGTTGTACCCGAACCCGATGATTATTCAGAACTCAGACACGGCAACTGCCGAATACTTCAATCAGATTTCGGGCAAATATCTCATGGCCGACTTCAAAGAGAATAAGATAAGCTACTCTCAAATCGATGGAAACATAAATATCGTGTACCATGTTTGGGAAGAGAAAAAGGATAAGCCGAAACAGCATACCGGCATAAACATCGGCACATGTGCAAGCCTGAAAATGTATTTTGAAAAGGGCAAATTGAAAAAGATGACGGCAGTTCAAAATCCTGATTTCTATATAGACGACATGGAACGCATAGATGAAAAAGACAAAACGCTGAAAGGTTTTATATGGTCTGACGATATACGTCCTCGAAATCCGCAGGACATTTTCCTTCATCGCGACTGACTTTTTGTCATAAAAGCATCAAAGGAACGAAATTTGATAGCAAGAAAACGACCAATCATTACAAAGCAATGAAACGGGAAGTCGAATCACACAAAACAAAGAAACAGAAAAACAAGGCAAAGCATATAATTCACAAACTATTAAAGAAAGATAAGACTATGGCAGAGAATATCGAAGATAAGGACGAAAACGTAAAGCAAAACGAGCAAGAGAACTTGGATAACAGCGAGCAAGAAGCCAAAGAAAAAGAAGCCGAAATCCGTATAGAGGAGGAGTGGAAAAGCAAGTTCGAAGATTTGAACAAGAAATACCTCTTGCTCTATTCCGATTTCGAGAACTATCGCAAGCGAACGGCAAAAGAGAGAATGGAATTGATAAATACGGCTGCCGAAAGCACGATAAAGGACTTGCTCCCCGTGATTGACGATTACGAGAGAGCGTTGCAGAACTTGGAAAAGCAGGAAGACGAGATTTTCATCAAAACGAAAGAGGGCTTGGATTTGATTTACGGCAAACTGATGAACACTTTGAGCAAACAGGGCTTGAAACCGATAAATGCCAAAGGTGAGAAGTTCGATGAAAATCTTCATGAAGCCATAGCAAGAGTGCCGGCTCAAAAAGAGGAAGAGAAAGGCATGGTAATAGATGAGACGACCAAGGGATACTATCTTAAAGACAAAGTAATACGTTATTCCAAGGTTGTAGTGGCAATGTAAGAGAGGAGTAACAATGGCAGAAAAGAGAGATTATTATGAAGTCTTGGGCGTATCAAAGAACGCCACGGACGAAGAATTGAAGAAAGCATACAGAAAATTAGCGATAAAATATCACCCCGATAAGAATCCGGGTGATAAGGAAGCGGAGGAAAAATTCAAGGAAGCCGCGGAGGCATACGATGTATTGAGAGATAAGGATAAGAGGGCAAGGTATGACCAATTCGGACATGCAGGCTTGGACGGTCAGGCAGGCTTCGGCTCCGGCGGTATGAACATGGATGATATTTTCTCCATGTTCGGTGATATTTTCGGAGGCAGAGGCTTCGGCGGATTCAGCAGTTTCGGTGGTTTCGGCGGCTCTCGCGGAGGCAGAAGCAGGAATGTGAACCGTGGCGGCAACCTCAGAATAAGGGTAAAGATGACTTTGGAGGAGATAAACAGCGGCGTGGAGAAGAAAATCAAAGTCAAAAAGTACGTACCCTGCAAGACATGCAACGGAAGCGGTGCAAAACCGGGTTCGGAAAAGACCACATGCCCTAATTGCGGCGGTAGCGGTGTCGTGGTTCAAGTTCAGAGAACCATTTTGGGCAACATGCAAACCCAATCCACCTGTCCGCATTGCCACGGTGAGGGAACGATAATAAAGGAAAAGTGTCCCGATTGTGGCGGCGAGGGAATCGTTCAAAGCGAAGAAGTCATCGAAATCAAGATACCGGCAGGCGTTGCAGACGGAATGCAACTTTCCATGCAAGGCAAAGGCAATGCAGGAGCAAGAGGCGGCATAAACGGAGATTTGATAGTCCTTATAGAGGAAGTGCCGCACGAAATATTCGAACGAGACGGCAATAACCTCTGCATGCAAACCTATATAACATTCTCGCAAGCCGTTCAAGGCACCACAATAGAAGTACCTACCTTAGACGGAAAGGTCAAATTCAAAATAGAACAAGGAATGCAAAGCGGTAAGGTTTACAGATTGAAAGGCAAAGGCTTGCCGGAATTCAACTCCTACGGAAGACGTGGAGACCTTTTGGTCAGAGTAGATGTCTGGGTACCGAAAAGTTTTACCAAAGAAGAGAAAAAACTTCTTGATGAACTTGACAAGCACCCTGCATTCCAACCGAAACCATCATCAAAGGAGAAAAGTTTCTTTGAAAAGATGAAAGATATGTTCAGTTAAAGAAGACTTCCACTCATCGGAAACGAAGACTTCACGGAGTTCGAACTGCATATAATCGTTACGAAACGTTTATATGCAGTTCTTTTTTTTGCGGTAATCAATCCCTTCTCATCCTTGATTGTCCGTTATTTCAGTTCGGTAAAACCTCGACATGCAGATAAATCCTGAGACGCTGCACTGTGAGGTTCGGTAATAAAATCATCGCAAGAACGGTGTTACGAACGTTCTCCTTGGGCAAAAGTCCGATAAATCCTCATGTAAAAATTTTTTCCTCGGTACTTAAGTGTCGAAAAAACCTTTTTTTGCCTAAGAAAAACGGTTTTTTCATACCTTCTCCTCCGAGGAAAATTTCTTCCGCACCGCTCTTTTTGTTTTCCGATGAGGTTTTCGCAGGCTTATCGACCTCATGTTCAGGTTAGAAAGCGAAAAAATCGAGGTGAGGTTTGTCGTTTCGACAATGAGAAAGGTTTCTGTCCGGAGTTATCGGCTCGGCACCCCCGGTTTCATTGCATAAATAGTGTAGAGAGCATGGAAACGAACATGCCCCATTATTTCCAATCCGTGCTTGCGGGTACTTTCTTTACGCTCTTTACATTCTTTATCATTTCGCCTCTTTCGCAAGCGTTGCCCGTTAACGATTTTCAAAGTCTTTAACTTCATGGCTTGCGAAAAATCCGTCGAAAGGAGGAAAGTGAAATTCTTGCGAGTATTTGAACGCTTAATAAATTCTTGTGTTTTAGACTGTTGTGAATATATCGAGGATTGCTTGAAAAAAGACGGCGTTTTTACGGTCGGAAAACGGCGTCTTTTTCCGAAAAAACGAAGAGTTAGAGGTGCTAAGACTTCGTTTTTCGAGTCAAAAGACTTCGTTTTCTTCTGAAAAGACGGCGTTTTTTCATTTGAGGCAATCTTCTTATCATTTTGAAAGTGCCGTTTCGCACGAAAATCACCCCAAAACATGGAAAATTTCTCATCGGATTACCTGTTTTGCTTTCTTGTCTTGTCGTTAGGAAAATGTTGGAATACGGCTTTGGGTTTTGTTAATTCAGAGAGAACAATAATCTCGAACCTTCGCCTGATAGAACACACAATGCGAAATAGCTCTGTTCGCCGCTTTACCTTGACTTTTTTTTGAGGAGTTCATTATTCTTTCTCTCACCATGTAAAGATACTGATACAACTGCCACTTAATCCACAATCCCGACCGAAGCAGTTTCGATGGGAAACCGAATGAATGTGTTGCAGAATGTGATTGAGGAGAGGGGCGAACACGCCGACTTTTTGATATGCTTCGGAAATTCGTTACCACCCTTGGTCGAAATATTATAACTGTTAGGCTCATCGGTCGAGGTCTCATACAGGTAGCTGATGGCAACGTCGAGGGCCGAACCATGTCTCAGAGTTTTTCAGGTCGCGAGATATCGAAAATAAAGCACAATCTTCTTCTAATGACCGGTAGCGTTCCTAAAAAGTGTGTAAGCATACTTTTGGGGAACGGCACCATTAAATATATATGTACCGAATTTTTTCCTATCTTTGTAACCGACAAAAATGTAATCATATTGTGGGACTGAATAATAAAAGGTCATGACAACAAAAGAAATAGACGAAAAGTCATTAGAGAATGCGTACCGTCTTTTCGAGTCCGGCGATATCAATGGTATTCCTGTCGGCACAACAGCGGGGCTTAAACGAATACATCTGTATTTGTTTAATGGTTTATACCCGTTTGCCGGCGTTATCCGAGACAAGAACATTGCCAAGGGTGGATTTCGCTTTGCAAATTCTCTTTATCTTCGGGCTGCTCTCGAAGCTATAGAGAAAATGCCCGAAGATACCTTTGAGCATATCATCGAGAAATATGTTGAGATGAATGTGTGTCATCCTTTCATGGAAGGTAACGGTCGTTCTGCACGCATTTGGCTCGACATGATGTTGAAACGTTCTCTCGGCAAAGTGGTCAACTGGCAGTTTGTAGATAAAGGTCAATACCTGTCAGCCATGGAACGTTCCCCGATAAACAACCTTGAGATACGCTATCTGCTCGGTCAGAACCTTACTTCCGATACAGAAAATCGAGAGATTATTTTCAAAGGCATCGAGCAAAGCTACTATTATGAGGGATATGAGAAATGATTTCACTATTTATTGCCGTCCGCTAAACATGGGCTTTCTTGCGAATGGGTGAATGAACTGTTTTTCGGCATTGCTTGTTTATCGTTTTATGGAAATGTGCTATCTTTGCAGACGGAAATAAATAGTAAGTAATTCAGAAGTAAAAAAGGAGAAGAAGATGTCTCAGATTATTGGAATTCATTCAAGGCAAATCCTTGATTCAAGGGGAAACCCGACTGTTGAAGTGGAAGTTTATACCGATGCCGGTGCGTTCGGAAGAGCAGCCGTACCTTCGGGGGCTTCGACAGGTGTGCATGAGGCTTGCGAGTTGAGAGACGGAGACAAGAGTTGTTTCGGTGGCAAGAGTGTGTTGCAGGCTGTGAAGAACGTAAACACGATTTTGTCCGACGAATTGAAAGGCATGATGGTCAACGAGCAGGGTGCCATCGATGCCAGAATGATTGAAATAGATGGCACGGAAAACAAATCCAAGTTGGGTGCCAATGCCATTTTGGGAGTTTCTTTGGCTTGTGCGAAAGCGGCTGCCATGGAAACGGGACAGGAGTTGTACAGATATGTGGGCGGTGTTAATGCCAACACATTGCCTATTCCGATGATGAATATCTTGAATGGCGGTTCTCATGCGGACAACAGCATAGATTTTCAAGAGTTCATGGTAATGCCTGTGGGTGCGGATTGCTTTTCAAGAGCTTTGCAAATGGGTGCAGAGGTATTCCATAATCTTAAAGACGTGTTGAAATCCAAGGGATATTCCACCAATGTAGGAGATGAGGGCGGTTTCGCTCCCAACCTCGGTTCCAATGAGGAAGCCATCGAGGTTATATTGACCGCCATCGAAAAAGCGGGATACAAACCGGGCAGCGACATCTGCATTGCTTTGGATCCGGCTTCGAGCGAATATTATATACCGGAAGAAAATGTTTATCACTTGCACAAATCCTCCGGAGAAAAACTTACCCCCGAGCAAATGGTTTCTTATTGGAAGGAATGGGTGAACAAATACCCTATCATTTCCATAGAAGACGGAATGGCGGAAGACGATTGGAAAGGTTGGAAAGCCTTGACCGATACTTTGGGTGATAAGATACAGTTAGTGGGCGATGACTTGTTCGTAACCAATCCTTCTCGTTTGAGAATGGGCATAGAAAAAGGCGTTGCAAACTCCATCTTGGTTAAGGTTAATCAGATAGGCACGCTTACCGAGACGATAGATGCAGTTAATCTTGCATACAGAAACGGTTACACAGCCGTCATGAGCCACAGAAGCGGAGAAACAGAGGACACGACGATTGCCGACTTGGCTGTTGCTTTGAATACGGGACAAATCAAGACCGGTTCTGCTTCGAGAACGGACAGAATATGCAAGTACAATCAGTTGTTGAGAATAGAAGAAATGCTTGGAGAACAAGCTGTTTACTTGGGTACTAACTTCAAATTTGCAAGATAGGCTTCAGTCTGTCTGCATAAAAAGGGTTCAAAAGTTTTGTCAAATCAGTAAATTTTCCGAACTTTGCAACCCGAAATACGTGAAGTACGAATATAATAACGGTATAGAGATGTCAAAAATTTGTGAGATTACAGGTAAGAAAGCATTGGTAGGAAACAGAGTTTCTCACTCGAATATCAAAACGAAGAGAAGATTTTATCCTAACTTGCAAATGAAGAAATTCTATATTCCCGAAGAAGATTTGTGGATAACCTTGAAAGTTACTCCTGCGGGAATGAGAACAATCAACAAGAAAGGTATAATGGCTTGTTTGAATAATTCCATAGAAAAGGGGATTATCAAATTCTAAGCAGATTATATTGTTTTGATTAGAGGAATTTAGCTTGGGAGTTCGATTTTGTCGAACTCCTGTTTTGATTTAAGGCATGGCGGAAATTTACGGTTTCGATACAAAGGTGAGGGTAGAGTATGTGGACACAGATAAAATGGGCGTTGTTCACAACAGCAACTATTTCCGTTTTTTTGAACGGGCAAGATGCGAAACCATGCGAACTCTCGGAATCAATTACAAAGACGTGGAGGCTTGCGGAGTGCGAATGCCTGTCATCGAACAGTATGCCAAGTATATTTCACCTGCCGAATATGATGAAATTCTGACAATCAGATGCAGTATAGAACGCCTGCCAAGCGTCAAAATGAGATTCGATTACCGTATTTCAAAGATTGAAAACGGAGAAGTCAAGGTCTTATGCAATGGATATAACATATTGGCGTTTATAGACATACATAGCGGAAAGCCTGTGGGGTGTCCGAGTTGGATAACAGAAAAGTTACAGAAAGTTTTGCAGTTACAGGGAAAATGAATACCTTTGCAGGACAAAAATACAGTTCAATCAATTACTAACAACAAAACAGAAAGAGGTATTAATTATGATTATTGTTCCTATTAAAGAAGGCGAAAACATTGAGAGAGCTCTCAAAAAGTTGAAAAGAAAATTTGAGAAAACCGGTGTGGTGAGAGAGTTGAGAAATCGACAAAAATTCACCAAGCCTTCAGTAGTGGCAAGAGATCGTAAGTTGAGAGCGATTTATATCCAGAAGTTGCAACAGCAAGCGATGGATAAATAGGTCTCCTCAAAAAAAATGAGAGGCTTGCAACAACATTGCAAGCCTTTTTTCCGTTGTACTCTTAAAATAGAAAACAAAGTTTGACTAAGCTACATTTTTTATGCACACAGACAAATTCGTAGAATACCTTAGAGCAGAAAGAGATTACTCTCCGCATACTATATTAGCTTACACTGCAGACATAAACCAATTTGCTGCATGTATGCAGAGAGAATGCGGCATTTCGGACGAGAAAGATGTAACGGCTGCCATGATTAGGCTATGGCTGGTGAATTTGAAAGAAAACAATGTTTCAAACCGTAGCATAAGCAGGAAAGTTGCAAGTTTGAGGACTTATTTCACTTTCATGGCAAGAGAGGGGCTTATAAAACAAAACCCGATGTTGAAAATCGTTGCTCCCAAAGTTACTCGTAAAAACCCTAACATCGTATTGACCGATGACATGGAAAAAGTACTCGCAGAAAAGCAACAGGATACAAGTTTTACAGGCGTGAGAAACAGTTTGATTTTGGAATTGTTGTACGCAACGGGAATGAGACAGGCAGAGTTGTTGGAGATAGAGGAAAACGATATAAACTATGAGGCCAGTGAAATAAGAATCGAAGGAAAGGGTCGAAAGGAACGAATAGTACCGATAAGCCGCAGTTTGTTGGACAAACTGAGAGAGTATATCGACAGAAAACATGCCTTGAACATCACGGCACCGAAGTTGCTTATCAACAGAAAGTTCGAACCTATGACGAAGAAGCAGCTTTATACTTTGGTATGTCGGGAATTGGAAATCGTTTCATCGCTCGGACAATACTCTCCGCACGTATTAAGGCACAGTTTTGCGTCCAACATATTGAAACAGGGTGCCGATCTGAACTCCGTAAAAGAGATTTTGGGACATTCGAGTCTGGCTTCGACGCAGGTTTATACGCACACAACCATAGAAGAATTGAAAAAAGCGTACAAATTGGCTCACCCGAGAGCCGGAGAAGACGCGGACGAACAAACGGAAAAGCAATAAATCCGATGGATTTGCATGAACAATCCCTATAACGGATTGTTCAAACGATAGGAAAGTCGTTCCCATGTAAAATCATGAACTTAAAAACAAAAAGGAGGTCATAATGAAAGTGGTAATCAATGCAGTGAAATTCTCTCCGGAAGAGAAATTGCAGAACTTCGTGAATGAAAAGGTCGGAAAGTTGGAAAGATTGTTGCCAGAGGCCTTACAGGCTGATGTTACCTTGAAAGTGGACAAGCCGGAAACCAATAACAACAAGATAGCTGACATAAGGCTTGTGGTAAGAGGCAACGACTTGTTTGTAACCAAGCAGGCAGATAGTTTCGAGGAAGCTGTCATGTTATCCGTTGACGCCTTGAAAACTCAGATAGGTAAGTTCAAAGAAAAGAAATAATCTACACCAAATCGAGAAGACGAAGAGGCAATCGTGCAAACGGTTGCCTCTTCGCTTTTTTCTACAAACAAAAAAGCGAGGGACAGAAATCAATCCCGTCCCTCGCCGATAGTATCATCTTGCCATGTTAATGGTTAAACATATCCTTGTTGAAGAAGTTCAATATTTCGATGCAACTCTCCCTCATAGCAAGAGCAGGTGATTGCGGATTGAGTTCTATCGCCCGCGTATAGCTGTTGATTGCTTCTCTCCAATGATTGCCCCTGCGAAAAGCATTTCCGCGGACATAAAACGCCTCGTCTTTCAACATATCTTCCTCATCTGCAATCAGCATATCCAGCAATTCTATTGCCTCCTGCACCTTTTCTGCCTCCAAAAGCCCTTTCGCTCTTTCTATATCCTCTATCCTTATCATAGCTCGAAAATTCAAAATCCTAATTGTAAATCATGAACGTACCCGTCTCGCTTTCCAACCTGTTAGGTGCATCGTTATGTCTGTACTTTACCTTCCAAACATAAACGCCCTGCATAACCGGTTCACCCTTGTAAGTACAATTCCACGCCTTTTCTATGTTACTCGTCTTGAACATCAATTCGCCGTTGCGGTTGAATATCATAAGTTCATATTCCACGATGTTATCAATCCACAGACGGAACACTCTGTTCGCAGGATTGTTGTCATGAAGATAAATGCCCGTCGGAGCCCAAAGGAAATGGTCTCTCTTCACCCTTATGAATGTGGAGATGGAATCCACGCAGCCGGCATTGGAATAAGCCACGAGGTTTATGTCGAAACGCATCGTGGTGTCCGTCAATGGGAATGTATGAACAAAAGACTCATCATCGGAAGTAAAGCCATCGGACAAAGTCCACATTCTGGAAACATTGCCTCGCGAACCGTCTGTTATGATGGTCGTAGGATCCAATGCGTCGAGTACGCCCGGATTCAAATGGATGATAGGCGTAGGCTTAGGTTCCACCGTTACGGTCAGCTCATCTTGCGAATGACAATTTATTTCATTGTAACCATGCACCCTGTACAAAGTCGAACTATTCGGAGAAACGACGAAGTTGGCGGCGTTGCTTCCGTTCACTGCAGGATCCGATGTCTCCCAAACCCATAAGGTTGCATCTCCGTTCACATTTATCTCCGCCGTCTCACCTTCGCAAATTAACTTATCCTCGCTCAATACTATCGTTGGCAAAGGTTTCACCTCCACCGTGGCAGTCTTCACCGTCTCACACATCGCAGGAGGCAGCTTAACATTCACCGTATAAGTCTCATCCGCAGCAGGGGTTACCACTATCGAACTCTCCGTGCTGCCATCGCTCCATTCGAAAACGCAATCCGCAGGATTTGCCGTTGCTGTCAGCCTTGTCGAAGTGCCGGCACAAATAGCCATCGTGCCGCTTATCGTAACCTCCGGCGAATCATTGACTGTTATATGGATCGTATCGCTTGCCGTACAACCCAAGTTATCAGTCTTGACAAGGATATAGTTCCCCGTTTCTTGAGGAGCAAAATTCAGCGTATCGCCCGTGGCTCCCGTACTCCAAGAAGACGTACCCGGGTGTTCTTTCAAAATATCCGTCAACATCACTTCATCGTTCCTGCATATCGTCAAATCCTCCCTCAACTCCACATTGAAACTCCTGTTCATCACAACGCAGGAATCATATCTTGTACATACCAATACACCATGTTGATCGTAGTTCTCTATCTTGAAAACATACTTCACCGAATCCACATTGCGGTTGTTCGCTCTCGTGAAAGTCGTTTGCAATTCGACATTGGTATCCTCCGGATTTGCAAACGGGGCAATCTGATAATACTTTCCGTTCTCTCCGCCTCCGCTGAGCTGGAAATTCACATTTTCACCCCTGCACACCGTATCATAATAGGTAACCTTATCATTATGCGAAACAACAATATCCGGCATATCGATAGGATAATACACGGCGGAAGAGTCCCAAACCTCAAACTCATTGCCGTCTTCACGCACGATTGTATTCTTACAAAAATATCTGTAAGGACCATCTTCTGCCGTAAGGTTCACCGTAACAGCACCCTCTGCGTCGGAAACCACAGGTTCCATTGCTGCATCATAATCAAAAGCCTTCCTTCTCGTCCACTCGACACCGTAAGTACCCAATTCTCCCGATGGCTTTATTCTCCATGCTTCGTTTTGTGCAGTCCATTGCGTTGTGTTGTAGCTTTGTGTTCCATTGGTAATGGTTACAGCCTGTGTTCCGTCTGCATTATGTATTCCAAGCGTTGCATTACCTCCATTGGTTGTTGCACAGCATGGCTTGTTCTGCATGTAGAATTCAATGACGTTGGTAGTTTCATAAAGCACCATCATATGCGTTGCAATCTGACTGTTATTGCCAAATAACGGCACTTCATAGAAACTCAAAACTATCTTTCTGCAAGGATATTCTCCTATGATTTGAAAATACATGTGTCCCGGGTATGTAGGACGAGAAGCAAGGAAGTGTATATCATGGTAAGGACCGTAAACGCAGTTTTTATACCGATTAACACTTGGCAAAGGGCCGGATGTGGAACCTTGCGAAAAACTACAAAAACTTTCACAGTTTGTTGTTTGGGATGCAACGGACAAATCCCAACTGAGTAGAGCATTTGACCCTATTACACAGTGTGTATAAGAGTTGCCATAGAAAGAAAAACTGAAAGCCGGTGTCCCGGCAGGTTCGGGTGGTCGGTTATAACCCAAGCTCATCGGCAGTCCCCAACAGTCGTCACGCGGAAGGATGTATTCAGTTCCGGAATTGAACTCGTATGGCGGTTCGTATGGGATACGTTCATAAACATAGTTGCTCGAACCTCCCGGAGCAAAAGTTATCGCTCCTAACATGTACGTTTCTCCGCACTGCATTTGTATTCCGTTGTTCAGTTCCTGAGCAGAGAAGTCGATAGTGTCGGTAACGCCGTTTTGAACCTTGATTTTCTTTGCATAAACGGCAGCACAGCCCTGTCCGATTGCCAAATTAAAGCTGAATAAACAGCAGATGAAAGAGATTAAAGCGATTTTTCTCATAGTATCATATATGTGTATGTTCGTGAAATCCGTTCGTTGCCACGCCTCGATACGAAACGCTTTGGCGAAAGTACCGTGCAAAGCTACTAAAAAATCAACAAACAGACACTGTCAATCGCCGATTTGTTTATCCTTTGCCCTCGGAAAAAATCGTATGCAAACAGCATTCCTTGCTTCCGACGAAATGAAATGCCGAAAAAAAATTCACGAAACGCCTATTGAATGAATTCTTTCGGCGAACAAATTTTGCAAAATGGTGTTTCGGGTTTGTGCTTTGCAAGATATTGATTTTCAAAATTACCCATGCGGCATGGCAATAGCGGTTATGGAAGACTTGCATCGAATATTGCCCGATGTCGATTGAAGTTTGAACACTTGCATGCCTTTGTTCGTTTTATCCTGACAACTAAAACGAGTTCTCGAAGTATTTTTCCGCAGGCTGCATGCCTGAATGCGAAAAAATAACAAGGACTTCAAAAATGCGAAAGGCTCACAAGGCATTGTAAGATAAACATAGCCAAGCAAAAAACAGCAAAAAGATTGACCGGAGTACCGTATTTTTTGGTATCTTTGCAAACTCGTTTCGGCAAAGACGGCTCTCGGGTTCGTTCACAAACCGGAAAATGTTCATTGAAAGAGTTTTATATCAATATATTATTCACTAATTTCAGAATGAGACAATGACAAAGAAGTATGTTTATACCTTTGGTGGAAAGACTGCGGAAGGTAAGGCTGACATGAAAAACTTGTTGGGCGGAAAAGGTGCGAATTTGGCAGAGATGTGCTTGTTGGGTCTTCCGGTTCCTGCCGGTTTGACGATTACAACGGAATGTTGCACCGATTATTATGACCATGATTGCGAACTTCCAAGCGGTTTGATGGATCAGGTTTGGGACGGAATGAAGAGAACGGAAGAGATTATGGGAATGAAATACGGAGACAAAGAGAATTGTCTTTTGGTTTCCTGCCGCTCCGGAGCAAGGAGTTCCATGCCGGGAATGATGGATACGGTCTTGAACATAGGTCTTTGCTCGGATACAATACCCGGATTGATAAAGAAAACGAACAATCCTCGTTTCGTTTATGACTCTTACAGGCGTCTTATCATGATGTACGCCGATGTGGTTATGGAGAAAGCAGAAGGCTTGGAGCCTGCAAAAGGTGTGGGTATCCGTCGTTTGTTGGACGATATGTTGGACGAGTACAAGCATTTCAAGTCTTACAAGTCGGATACGGATTTGACCACGGAAGATTTGAAATTCCTTGCAGAGGAGTTCAAGAAAACGGTTAAGGAGAACCTCGGAGTGGAATTTCCGGATAATGCGGCAAAGCAGTTGGAGGGCGGAATAAAAGCCGTTTTCAAATCATGGAACGGCAAAAAGGCTGTCTCATATAGAAGAATAGAAGGCATACCCGATGATTGGGGTACGGCGGTTAACGTTCAAGCCATGGTATTCGGCAACATGGGAGATAATTCTGCGACAGGTGTTGCCTTCACTCGTAATCCTGCAACGGGCGAGAACCTTTTCTATGGAGAGTGGTTGGTCAATGCACAGGGCGAGGACGTGGTTGCCGGCATAAGAACGCCGAACCCGTTGAATGACGATACAAAGAACGAACAGAACAAGCACTTGCACTCTATGCAGGAGGCAATGCCGGAGACTTACAGGGAACTTTGCGACATCCGTGAGATATTGGAAAAGAACTTCCACGATATGTTGGACATCGAGTTCACCATTCAGGACGGCAAACTTTATATGTTACAATGCCGTGTGGGCAAAAGAACCGGCGTGGCTGCTTTGACGATGGCGATGGATATGCTTAAAGAGGGCTTGATTGACGAGAAGGAAGTCATAAGAAGAGTGTCTCCTACCCAACTCGATGAGTTGCTTCACCCTATCTTGGATACGAATGATGAGAAGAAACATAAGGTTATTGCGAAAGGTCTGCCTGCCGGACCCGGCGGAGCAGTCGGCGTGATAGCTCTTACGAGCGAAGAAGCCATGAGGCTCGAAAGAGAAGGCAAAGACAATATATTGGTAAGAGAAGAGACCAATCCGGAGGATGTGGAGGGAATGCGTGCCGCCACAGGTATTCTTACAGCCCGCGGAGGTATGACTTCTCACGCCGCATTGGTCGCAAGAGGCTGGGGAAAGTGCTGTATAGTGGGTTGCGATGCTTTGCAGATAAACACAGATGCCAAAACGATAACGATAGCAGGCAAAACATATAAGGAAGGCGATGTTTTGAGTTTGAACGGAACCAAAGGAATTGTCTATGACGAACCCGTGGCAATGATAAACGCAACGGAAAATCCTTTGTTCCAACAATTCATGAAGATAGTTGACAAATACCGCACCATGGGTGTGAGAACCAATGCCGACACTCCGGAAGATGCTCAACAGGCTCTCGACTTCGGTGCAGAGGGTATAGGATTGTTCAGGATAGAACACATGTTCTATGGAAAGAACTCGGAAACGCCTCTTGCTTTGTTGAGAAAGATGATTCTTTCAGGCTCTACGGAGGAACGCAAAAAGTGGTTGAACGAATTGCATCTTCATATCAAACAATCGGTTAAGGGAACGATGAAGATAATGGACAAGAAGCCTGTTACCTTCCGTCTTATCGACCCGCCTTTGCACGAATTTGTTCCTCACACAAAGGACAAGATAGATTTGCTTGCCAAGGAATTGAACATCAATTCCGCCGAATTGGAGGACAGAATAGAGGGATTGAACGAGGTGAACCCTATGATGGGATTGAGAGGAGTAAGACTTGGCGTTATCTATCCCGAAATAAGCGAAACGCAATTCAGAGCCTTGTTCGAGGCAGAGGCAGAATTGAGGAAGGAAGGCTTCGACCCTCGTTTGGAAATCATGATTCCGCTTACCGTTTCGGTTACCGAGTTGAAGAACCAAAAGGAAATATGCGACAAAGTGCATGCTGAGGTCGAGAAAGCGATGAATGCAAAAATCGAATATATGTACGGTACCATGATAGAGATACCTCGAGCAACTTTGGTGGCAGATGAAATTGCCGAAGTGGCTGATTTCTTCTCTTTCGGAACAAACGATTTGACGCAAATGACGTTCGGATTTTCCCGTGATGATGTCAACGCTATCATTCACGAGTATCAATCGAAGAAAATACTGCCTGCCGATCCTTTCCAGACCTTGGATCAAGAGGGAGTGGGGCAACTCGTAAAGCTCGGTGTCGAGAAAGGTCGTTCGACCAAGACTTCGCTTAAAGTAGGTGTCTGCGGAGAACACGGAGGCGACCCTGCATCGGTCGAATTCTTCTTCCGCACAGGCATGAACTACGTTTCTTGTTCGCCGTTCAGAGTTCCGGTTGCACGATTGGCAGCAGCACAGGCAGCAGTCGGCATGTAAAATCTGTTAAATCACATAAAATACGGGGGAGTCTTTTCTTGGGATTCCCCCTTTTGCAAATAATAAGGATACGACATGAAAAGAATTATCGTAACAGGTATATTGATTTTATCAGGCATGCTTTCGCAGGCTCAGAGCCTCGATGAAATAATCGCTCGTTGCAATCAGACGGCACGACAAACCAATTCGGCTTACTATGAAGCCATGGTCGAGGTAAAGACTCGGCAAAGCAAGCATAAATATCTGCATAAAGTGAGCTTCAAAAAGACAAAGACGAGACAACATCTGCCTAAGTTCAGCATAATGCAGCTGCATAACAATCTGCCTGACTATCGACAGTTCTACGATCAAAGAAACTTTACTGTTATCGACTATGCCACCAATGTGGCGAAGCAATACAAAAAAGAAGACGCCGATATTTTTGAACGGGAAATAGAAGTTCATGCTCTGCATCCCTATATGATGAAGTCCAAACTTTTCGACAAGAAAAAGGAATACGAACAAATCGCTCTGTTAAATGACACCGTGATAAACGGAGAGATATGCTGCAAAATCGAAATAAGAAAACAAGAAAAGAATAAGACGACTTGGATTGACAAACACGAGGTTTACACCATCGGTTTGTCCTCTTATCAACCCATGGCCGTGCAATCGGAAATCAAAACCTGCAAACAGGGGACGCATGATACCGTTCAAAAGAGTTATGACGTGCATTTTCTGCGTTTGGACATCAATGCCGCATTCTCGGACAATCATTTCGATTTCCGTTCCGATAAATCGCCTTACACATTGCAGTACATGTCTTATTCGGCTTTGAAAGAGCAATGGAAAATGCAGGAGAAAGACCAAAGCACCTTTGCTTATGGCAATCGGGCTGTGTCGTTCCGCTTGAAGGACTGCAATAACGAAGTGGTCAGCCTTGAAGAAATGAAAGGGAAAGTGGTAATCCTTGCTTTTTATTATAACAGCTGTTCGCCATGTATCCAAATGCTTGCCGACTTGGAGAAGATTTATCAAGCCTATAAGGAAAAAGGCGTGGAGGTAGTGGCGTTAAACCCGATAGATAACGGATCTGACAACGAGCAATTCAACAAATTCGTAAAACGAAACCGCTTGAACTACCATGTATGCAGCGTTCAAAGGAATACCATAGAGGAAATATACTTGGTTTACTCTTATCCAACCATCTTTTTGGTCGATAAAAAAGGAAAGATTCGTTTTTCGCATCAAGGATACAATGCTTTGTTCCCGTTGGAAGTGGAAAAGGCAATCAGAAAAGCACTTTGATAAATCTTGCTTCGGCGTTTACCGAATTTGGAAGTTAGTTGCTTTCAAACAAAAATGCAGACGGCAGAACTTCTTACGTTGTTCTGCCGTCTGCATTTTTATATTGGTATGACTTATTCCGGAATTAAATCTTTGAAGCTAAGTCTGCCGTTATCTTTGCAAGCTCTTCTTTCGTAGGAACGAAGTTGATATTGTATTTTGCTATGGTTTCAATATAGCTTTCATCAAAATATCTCTGCATGAACTTCATATTGAGCGGAGCCCAGCCGTAGGAACCGAATAAAACGCCTTTCTTTCCCTTGCATATAAGCCCTTGTATATATGTAAGCATGGCGGCAACACTCGGCATGATGTTTTTGTTAAGCGTAGGACTGCCTACGCAGATGTACTCTGCGTCCAAACAATCCGTAATCACATCGGAGATATGGTTTGCCTTCAAATCGAAGAAACGGAAAGAGTAATCTTTCTGCTCAAAAGCGTTTCTGACGGCGTATGCCATGCTTTCCGTACTGTGCCACATGCTGTCAAATACAATCACTGCTTTTTTCTCCATCTCGCCACGGCTCCATTTCGTATAGTTCTCCAATATTGCAGGAATATTTTTCCTCCAAATCATTCCGTGCCCCGGTGCTATCATCTTTATATCCAAACCTGCTGCGGCGTTCAAAGCCGTTGCCACTTGGGAAGAGTAAGGCATTACAATATTTGCGTAATACTTCTTTGCCTCCGAAAGAATCAGGTCAAGGCTCAGCTCATCGTCAAAATTCTCCGACACAGCCAAATGTTGTCCGAAGGCGTCATTGGAAAATAAAATCTTATCCTCAGGACAGTATGTAAGCATATTGTCCGGCCAATGCACCATAGGAGTTGTCAAGAAGGTCAACGAACGTTTGCCTATGGAAACGGTGTCGCCTGTTTTGACGGTTTGCACTTTCCATTTGCTTGTATCGTAGTGCATCTTATGCTCTTTCTCGGCTGCTGCGGTTGTTAGAACTGTTGCATTAGGCAAATGTGCCATTATCTGCGGCATGCAACCGGCATGGTCTTGCTCTACGTGGTTTGAAATCACATAATCTATTTTCGATAAGTCGATTACCCGGGATATTCTCTCCAAAAATTCTTCACAAAAAGGTGCTTTGACTGTATCGATAAGCGTTACCTTTTCATCGATTATCAGATAGGCATTATAAGTCGAACCTCTCTGAGTAAGATAACCGTGAAAGTTTCTCACGTTCCAATCTTTTACTCCCACGGAGTAAATGTCCTTTGCTATTTCCAATGGTTTCATATTATTTATTTTTTTGATTACTGTCTTCCGTATTGCTGTCTCATTACGTTTTCTATCGCCTGAGTGTATTCCGCTGCCGCTTTCTTCTCACCAATCTTCAAATAATATTGTTCAAGCAGCGAATACAACTTCACGTATGCGTTTGCATCGTCCAAGCCTTGGAATTTGAAAATCTGCAACAAGGTCTTAACAAGATTATCGCTCAATCGTCCCGTATTCAAAAGTCTTGTCAGATAATCCTCCGCTCCGTTCAAATCTCCTGTTTGCAACTTTGCCTGTGCTGCAAGCATATAAGCACCTTCGTATTTATAGTTATCGAAAATCACTTTCTCGCAAAGGGCGAGTGCTTTGTCCGTTTCATTGTTCATGAGATAGTAATGTGCTTTCATATAATTGGCAGTCTCATGATTTGGATTGGCAGCTATGAATGTGTCCAACAATTTTGCCGCTTTCGGGAGCCTGTCAGCCCTCAAACTATCCGTCCTCGCTTCCGTCAGATATATTTCCGCAAGCCCCAAAGCCGCAGTCTCATTGGTCGGCTCGACAGCCAATGCCTTTGCATACAATTCCTTTGCCTTGTTCACATCTTTCGCTTTCATGGCTTCAAATCCCTGCCAATCATATTTTTGTTCCCGTTTCAATACGATGGCAACAGGTACGCCGTCAACCTTGATTTCATGTACAGTGTTCTTTGGCGGATATGTCCCGTTCTGAATGGTGCCGGGTTCAATGCCGGTTGTGCAAACTATTGCGTAATCCCAATCCGAATTTCCACGTTCCGACCAACGAACAAAGGCTGTTTGAAACTTTGCGGTGTCATCTTTGAAGTAATAATTCGCAGGGTGGATATGCCAACAAGCCACTATGATTTTATCCCCTGTCGTCAAGCTGTCTTTCTTTGCATTCTGCTTTACCCAATCGGCTGCTTCACGTAAGGAATGATAGTAATAATCCATTTCATATTTGCCGTATGCATCTTTGGTCGAGCCTACGAATTGATTGAAATAAACGTATTCGTACGGGTGATTGCGAATATAATGCGATATAGGATTGATGCAGAGCAACAAATAGGCAAGTCCTACCGCATATCGAGCGTAAGGATTTCTTATAAGGTTCAAAAGACTGTTCAAACCCAAAGCCGCAAGCACCACCATAGAAGGATAGGTGAACAAAAGGTGTCTCCAACCTCCATAGACATTGGAACGGTCGAATACTATCCAACATATAGGAAATAAAGCCGTGAAAAGCACCACCATATAATAGAACCACTGCTTTCTGTTGTAATGCAGGAATATCAGACTCAACAAAAATCCCAATAGAACGATAATAGGGGTTGTCATCAGTATGAATTTAGGAGAGTAATAAAGCGGAAGATTATCCGACCATTGCATTCTGCCCTCAAACACCTGCTTTATGGCAATTTGGAACTTGCTCATATTGGTGAACGCATCGTAAACGTTTGACACAGGTCCCTCCAAAGCATAAGGCCAAGTAAGGATGCAGAGAATATATGCCGCAACGCATATACCCAACGACCATAAGAGGGTTTTGAAGAACACAGGCTTCAATGTCTTACGCTTGTATATATAGTATATGATGGCGAACAAGCCGAAGTAAGCGACCATCAGCAATCCTCCCACACGAATGGAAGTCGCAAAGGCTATGGAAAGACACAGCATTACGGCAGTCGATATTTTGATTTTCGGCAGATTGTCCAAGAATTTGACTATATAATAAATCGACATTATACATGCAGAGGCGAAGGGTATGTCTTTCAGATTATTGAAAGAGTGTCCCAAGAACCTCGGAGACAGGAAGAGCAGCACGCATGTGAAGACTGCGGCTCGCCAACCGCCTATTCTGCGAGCCAAGAGGCTCGCATACAAGATGCCCAACCAGCCGAGAATGTTGCAAAGCAAATGCCTGTAAGGCATATAGTCGTCTATGTTGAACGCATTTATTATCAGATGAATGAAAGTATCGGGAGACTGACTGTAATACGGCAGGTTGTTTGAAGCGGTAGGCGTTGCAGCAGCTTTATCCGCCCCTCCTGTCTTATAATAATTGATTACGTCCTTGGAATGAAAGACATGAAAAAACTCATCACCCGAAATACCTGCGTCCCTCGCAAGAAAAATCAAACCGAAAAGCGAAAGAATAATCGCAAATATGAAAATGGGACGCCAAGCAAGCCATTCCCCTTTCTCCGTCAAGCTGTTTTTGTTTTTCAAAGCGGAGAACGGTTCTTTGAAAAAGTAGTCTGCAAATCTTTTCAGTGCATTCATCATGTCAAAATCTTATTTGGTAACGTTTGCAAAGGTAGTGTTTTTTTTGAAACCGCTGCCAAGCTGTTTGGTTTAGAGCAAGCAAAAGAAAATTTATAGTCCTTTCTCCGATTTTTCACTCCTTGCAAACCGATAAAACGAAACCCTGCATTCACCATTCAATCACAAATAAAATCCGAACGCCGTTCGGGTAAAACGGAATTGCAGAAGTGATGAGGTTTTGCGGGGTTTTGCGATTTTGAAATGGTGTTTGCGTGGCAAAAATGTATCCTTTTTCTCTTTGTTCCGTAAAGTAGGAGGTAAACAGATAAAGAAATAAGGACAAATCATGCTGATAAACGTTTTCAAGAAGAATTATCCGTTGCAACTGCTTTTGCTTGTAATATTGCCGTTGATACTTTGGATTCCTGCTTTTGTCAATCCGCCGGAGGTCTTTGCCTCCAAGTTCGATATGCCTTTGTATAAGGTGATTTTCTATGCCGTGAAGGATATGCAGAGCGTGGCGGTTGTGTGTGCCTTTGTTTTGGTCGTGTTGCAGGCTTTGGCGGTCAACTACCTCTTTACGAGAAATCACTTGTGCCAAAAGACCACTTTCATTCCTGCTTTCATATATATATTGCTCATGAGTTGCAACGTGCAGACCATGACGTTCAGTTCGATTTTGTTTTCCAATATCTGCCTTATCATAGCCTTGCATTTCTTCTTCAAATGCCATGATAAGAACGAGGGAATAGATGAGATTTTCCAAGCAAGTTGCTTTCTCTCTTTGGCAAGTTTGTTCTACGCTCCGTCCATCTTCTTCATACTCTGGATTTGGGGTGGGTTGATTGTTTATAAGCTCTACAAGTGGAGAAGTTGGAGCATGAGTATTCTCGGATTACTCACTCCGTTTCTTTTGTTGACGGTCTATTATTATTTGAAAGATATATCGGTGGAGGAAAGATTGCTTTCCGATGCAGGCGAATGGCTGAATATAAATTTCGATTTTCTGAACGTACCCATACAAGTGGTTTACATGTCCCTGTTGGCCATATATCTTATCCCGTCTTTGTTTTACACTTTAAGTTCACGGTCGAACAGAATAATAGAATACAGAAAGAAAAGCGGCGTTTTGGTTACCATGTTCGTCGTTTCGCTCATACCGTTCGTGTTAAGCAAAACGCAAGAGAACATGTCCTTTGTATTTGCCGTCCCATTCACCTTTTTCCTCTGCAATCTCTTCATGAACCAACCGAAAGAAAAGCATGCGGATACGTTTTTCATCATATTGATACTTTGTTGCATTGCCAAGGTTTATCTGCCTTTGTAAACATGGAAGCATTCGCACGGAACAAGAACGTGGTTCGGGATTATGTTGCGTTCATGCAGGCAAAACAGACTTGCATTTGCAATCACATCGATGGAAATTCGTAACTTTGCAACCTTGAAACAATCAAAATGATAAAGAAATGAAGTTCGGAGTTGTTGTATTTCCCGGTTCCAATTGCGATCACGACATGGTATATTTGCTAAGGAACAAATTAAATCAGGAAGTTGTGGAGTTGTGGCACAAAGAAACCGATTTGAAGAATTGCGATATGATTATACTTCCCGGAGGTTTCTCTTACGGGGACTATCTTCGTTCCGGAGCGATAGCAAGCCTTTCTCCGGTTATGGAAAGCGTAAAAAAATTTGCCGATAAGGGCGGTTACGTGTTAGGCGTTTGCAATGGCTTTCAGATATTGTGCGAATCCGGTCTGTTGGATGGAGCGTTGCTTGCAAACGATAACCGTAAGTTCGTATGCAAGAACCAATACATAGCAACGCAAACCAATTCCACCGTATTCACACGAAAAGCCGTAAAGGGCAAAGCCTTGAACGTTCCGATAGCTCACGGAGAGGGCAGGTTTTTTGCCGATGCCGACACCATAAAACGCCTTAACGACAATGAGCAAATCCTGTTCCGTTATTGCAATGCGGAAGGAAAAATCGCTCCGGAGTTCAATCCGAACGGAAGCATCGAGAACATAGCCGGCATAACCAACAAGACAAAGAACGTATTCGGCATGATGCCTCACCCCGAAAGGTGTTCGGACGAAGAATTGGGCAATACGGACGGACGTATCTTGTTTGAAAGTTTATTGGAGAACATATAAAGATAAGCGACTTTGTTAAGAGCGTTCTTTTCCGAAGAAAAGATTGTGGAATGCGGCTGCGATGAAGCCGGCAGAGGCTGTTTGGCCGGTCCTGTTGTGGCGGCTGCGGTTATTCTTCCGCAGGATTTCAGGTGTGAAGAACTGAACGACTCCAAGAAATTGAGCGATAAGCAACGCAGATTACTGCGTCCGATTATAGAAAAGGAAGCCGCGGCATACGCCGTGGCTTTTGTCGATAATGAAACGATAGACCGTATAAACATATTGAACGCTTCGTTCCTCGCAATGAACAATGCAGTCAAGGAATTGAAGATAAAACCGGAACTTTTGCTGATAGACGGCAACAGATTCAAGAACGAGACGGATATTCCCTTTGAATGTATCGTCAAAGGGGATGCAAAATTCATGAGCATTGCCGCAGCGTCGATACTCGCAAAGACATATCGGGACGATTTCATGCTTGAAGCACACGAAAAGCACCCTCGATACCATTGGAACAAGAATATGGGTTATCCGACCAAGCAACACAGGGAGGCAATCAGGCAATTCGGACTTACACCCTTGCATCGCCGAAGTTATAACCTCTTGGGGCAACTCTGTCTCTTTTAATCCGTACGCCGTAACGGCATTACAACCGTTACAACCGGTTCAAGGCTCGCTTTATTCTTGCAATGCTTTCCGTAATCTGTTCATCCGTGATAATCAAAGCAGGTTTCAGGCTTAGGCATTGAGAATCGAACAAATGCGTCCCTGTGATTATTCCCTCCTTGAAGCATGATTTCAGAGCCGTTTGCCAATTCACCTTTTCCGAAAGTTCTATGCAGTTGAACAAACCCTTGCCTCGCACCTCCTTAATCAAAGGGTGAGCCAACTCTTTGCGGTATCTGTTACCCTTTTCCTCCACTTTATCCATCAGATTGCCTTCCACAATGCAGTCGAGCGTGGCAAGAGCAGCCGCACATGAGACAGGGTGGCCTCCGAAAGTCGAGGCGTGTCCTATAAGCGGGTGATGGTTGTTCAATCTCTGCATTATATCTTCACGACCTATGAAAGCACCGATAGGCATTCCGCCACCCATTCCCTTCGCTATGCAAAGTATATCTGGAACCGCCCCTTTGAAATGTTCGAAAGCAAACAATTTACCGGTTCTTCCGAAGCCTGTCTGGATTTCATCGAAGATTAAAATCGTTCCTGTTTCGTTGCAACGCTTCCTTACCGCTTCCATATATCCCTCTTTCGGCAATTCCACTCCTGCTCCGACCGATATGGGTTCGATGACAAGGCATGCGGTTCTTTCGCTTATCTTTTCCAAGTCATCGAAATCGTTATATCGTATTTTGTTGCAGTCCGGTACCAAAGGGCGGAAGCCTCTTGTGAAAATCTCTTGCGAAAGCATCGATACCGCACCGAGGGTCGAGCCGTGGTAAGAGTTGTTACACGAAATCACTTCGCTTCTTCCCGTGAACAACTTGGCGGTTTTCAATGCACCTTCTATCGCTTCCGAACCCGAATTGACGTAAAAAATCTGAGAAAGGCTCGCCGGAAGAAATTCTTTCAGGCGTTTGATATATCTGTATTGCGGACTCTGTACAAATTCTCCGTAAACCATCACATGCATGTACTTATCCAACTGTTCTTTCACGGCAGATAAGACTTTGGAATTGCGGTGTCCCACATTGCCTACGCAAATCCCGCTCAACATATCCATGTATTGCTTTCCCGAAGTGTCCCAAACGTAAATTCCTTCCGCCTTTTCGACGTCTATCATTATCTCGTCTATTTCTCCCACTTGGGCAACGACCTGTCTGAAATCCTTTACCGATGTTTTCATTCTTCAATATGATTTTGTCTGCAAAGGTAAAATTTATTCGGCTTTGCGGTTTACTTTTTCGTCCTTTTGTTGTCCCTTATTGTGTCGAAGTACTAACTTTGCAAAGTTTTGAAAGAAAAATACCGAACGTATGAAGAGAAAAACAAGTCTGCTTTTGATTGTCGCCTTGCTCGGTTTCATTCGAACCGTAAAGGCTCAGTATGAGATAAAACTCGAAATAAGCGGTTGCAAGGACAGTTGCCTTATCTTGGGACACTATTATTTGGACAAGACCTACGCAATCGATACCGCTTGGAACAAGAAAGGTCGCTTCGTATTCAAGAAAAAGGATAAGAAATTGGAGAGCGGAATATACTTTTTCAGCACTTTGAAAGGTAAGTTCTGCGAGTTCATGGTCGATAAGGAGCAAAACTTCACTTTGAAGACAGATGATAAGGACTGGACTTACGATATGAAGGTAAAGGGTTCGCAAACCTCTGCAATTTATTTCGATTACATGAAGTCCAACAAACTCCTCACCGAAAAGGTTACGCAGCTTTCGCATGATAAGGCTTCGCTTTCGGAAGAGGAGTATGCGGAAAGAATGAAGCAATTACAGCAATACGGCGACAGCTTGAAGAACGTATTCATCGAAAAGCACCCCGACCACCTGTTGACCAAGGTTCTGACTGCCACGAAGCCCGTTGCAATTCCCGATATGCCCGTTCCGACAAAAGCCGACGGCTCTCCCGACAGCATCGAATGGCAGAACGAACGCTGGTATTACTACAAACAACATTATTTCGACAACATCGACCTCTCTTGCAGCGGCCTTTTGAGAACGCCTTCCGCCGTTTTCAATCGCACTTACGAGTATTTCTGGAACGAAGTCATGAAATACGAGCCTGTCGATAGCATTCTCGTGTATGCGGACAGGGTGATTGAAAGAGCGAACGGCTCGAAGGCGATGAACCGCTTCCTGATACACAACATCACGGAACGCTATCTGCAAAGCGGAATAATGGGTCAGGACAGGATTTACGTCGAAATGGTGAAACGTTACTTCAAAAGCGGCAAAGCGGATTGGCTTTCACCCTCTTCGATAGAGACGGAAGTTTTGCGTGCCGAGAAATGGGAGAACCTTTTGATAGGAAAGACTGTTCCGAACCTTGCCTGCCCCGACCAAAAGGGCGACTGGCACGACCTCTACGGCTTGGATAAGAAATACAAGATACTTGTTTTTTGGTCTGCAGACTGCGGGCATTGTGTCAAAGAGGTACCCAAGTTTCATGAATTCTACAAAAAGTTCAAGGATAAGTACGATTTGGAAGTCATGGCGGTGAATACCGAAAGCGATACGGCTCATTGGAAGAGTTTCGTAGCCGAGAAGAATTTGGATTGGATAAATCTGAACGGATTGGTCGCCAATTTCGATTGGAGGGAATACTTCGACATCGTGAAAACTCCCGTTGTCTATATTTTGGACAGACGAAACGTCATAATAGCAAAAAACATACAGGGAGACAATATCGAAAAGGTTATGGAGTTGTTGGATAGTGGAAAGTTGAAACTTTAATGCGATGGAAGCGAATTTTTATTCAGGCGGAACAAATCGCCGTTTTGTCGAAACGTTTTTTTGCTTTGTTTTCGTCGTCCTTTGTTTCGGAAAATCATCTGCCCAATTCGTCGGTTATGAGGTGAAGTTGTGGATACATGATTTCGAGGACAGTATAGTCTTCATCAAGGGGGCATACGGGCAGAATGCCGCCATGCTTTTGGATACCTTGAAGATGCAGAAGGACGGCAGTTTCGTGATGAAAGGGAATTATCATTCGGGCATAGTCATAGCCTCTTCCTTGCAAGAGGACTTGTTCAGTTTTCTTTTGGATAAGGAAAAGAAATTCACGATAGACATCTTTCCCGACGGCTTTTACGAAGTCAAAGGCTCGGTTGAGAACGACCGTTATTTGGAATACCAGAAGATGAACAAGGAATACAGGACGGTCATGTACGAATGCAATGCCGTTGCAAAGGAGCAGCCTGCGAAGAAGGACAGCTTGCAAGCCGTTTTGCTGAAAGCCCGTAAAACCTTTTCGGATTACCAACAATCGTTCTACAAGTTGTATCCCGAGAACCTGATGAGCGTATTGGTCAGAGCCGTTACGGCTCCTCAGGTCGATGAAAAGTACATCGATGAAAACGGAAACGTCAAAAAAGGCATGGAAGCGGAGTATGCTTATGTTTATCGCAGCAAGTTCTGGGATAGTTTTGACTTTCGGGACGAGCGGATAATGGGAACGCCGTATTTTTACAAGAAGTTCCAAACCTATCTCGATAAAATGACAATGCAAACGGCGGATTCCGTATTCTCTTCGCTCAAATACTTCATCGATTACGCCAACTCACGGGGCGGGGAACTTTATTCCGATTACATAATAGACCTGTATCTCGGAAGGTATTCGAGGCTTCCGTTCTCGTTCAACGAGGCAATATATGTCAAAATGGTCGATTCGCTGCTCAACGACGAATACACGCCATGGCTTTCTCAAAGCGAAAAGGATTTCCATCTTGCGAAAGCCGAACAAATACGCCCGTTCCTGCCTGCGAACCCTTTTCCCGACATAGCGGCACGAACTCTCGAAAACAAATCTCTGCGATTGTATGATTTGAAGCACCGTTACACCGTGGTATTCTTTTGGAGTGCCGGTTGCGAAAGCTGCAAGAAGAATATCGAAGAGTTGAAAAATTTCTACAAAGACAATAAGGACAAATACGACTTCGAGATATTTTCCATAGAAATGGGTGGCAATATCGAAGAGACGAAGAAACAGTTGCAGCAAGAACCGTTCGATTGGATTGTCGTGCAGTCCAATCCTACGCAAATAAACAAACTGTATGGTTTGGATATAGATCACACGCCCGAAATCTACATATTGGACAATGACAAGAGAATACTGAACAAGACGGCGGTATATCAGCATGTCAGGGCGGTAATCGAACAAGAAGAAATGCAAAGAACGAAAGCAGAGCCTTGATTCGAACCGGTTTGTAAGGCAGAGAGAAAATTATTTAATCGAGATGAGAGTACATTTTATAGCCATAGGCGGAAGTGCGATGCACAATCTGGCAATCGCATTGAGTAAGAAAGGTTACACGGTAAGCGGAAGCGACGACGAAATCTTCGAGCCTGCGAAATCACGCTTGAAGGCATACGGTCTTCTGCCCGAAAAAGAGGGTTGGGACGCAGACAGGATAAACGAAAACATCGATGCCGTAATTCTCGGCATGCACGCAAAGGAGGATAATCCCGAGTTGCAGAAAGCAAAGGCTCTGGGGTTGAAGATTTATTCCTATCCGGAGTACCTGTACGAGTTAAGCAAGGACAAAATCAGGATAGTGGTGGGCGGAAGCCATGGAAAGACGACAATAACCGCCATGATACTGCATGCTTTGCAGAACATGCACATAGAAACCGACTATATGGTCGGAGCGAAGTTGGAAGGCTTCGATGTAATGGTCAAGACGGATGAGCGTGCCAAGTATATGGTCTTGGAAGGAGACGAGTACCTTGCTTCGACCTTGGACAGACGTCCCAAGTTTCACCTTTACAAACCGAACATAGCCATCATAAACGGCATAGCTTGGGATCATGTGAATGTCTTTCCGACTTTTGAGAACTATGTCGGGCAGTTTAAGATATTTGCCGATAAAATAGAGCCGAACGGAACATTGATTTACTGCGATGAGGACGAGAATGTGAGCAACATAGCGATGAATGCGAGAAAGGATATACGCCTTTTGCCATACAAGGCTTTGGATTACGAGGTCGAGAACGGCGATACGGTGGTTTCTTACGCAGGAAAGAAGTATAAGATGCAGGTTTTCGGACATCATAACATGATAAACATGCACGCAGCCATGCTTGCATGCGGGTGTATAGGCGTTAAAAACGAGGATTTTCTGCATGCGATGACCTCATTCAAAGGAGCGGCAAAGCGATTGGAACTTTTGAAAAAATCATCTCTCCGAGCGGTCTTTACGGACTTCGCTCATTCTCCGTCGAAACTTAAAGCCACGATAGCCGCAGTGAAAGAGCAGTTCCCGAACAGGCGGTTGCTTGCCTGCATGGAACTTCACACCTTTTCTTCTCTTTCACGTGGTTTTCTGCAACAGTATGAGGGTTGCATGGACGAGGTGGATGTCGCAGCGGTTTACTTCGACAAGCATGCGATAGAGTTGAAGCGTCTTGCAGACTTGGATTGCGATGAGGTTGCAAAGGCATTCGGTAAAAGCGGATTGAGAGTTTTCACCGATAAAACGGCACTTGAAGAATTTATAAAGGCAAACACAAAAGATAATACCAACGTTCTTATGATGAGTTCGGGCAATTTCGGAGGCATGAACCTGAAAACACTTGCCGAAGAGCTTATCGAAGAAAAACAATAAAGCAAATAAAAAATGGGAAAGTTCAAAATAGGAGACAAAGTCAAGTTTCTAAGCAGTCAAGGCGGCGGAATAATACGTTCTTTTGCGGCAACGAATGTCGCAAACGTGGAAGACGAGAGCGGATTCGAGATACCGACATTAGTAAGCGACCTTATACTCGATGCATGCGAAGATTCGGCAGGAGCATTCTTTTGCTCTCCGCAAGAGAACGGGCAGGAAGAAAAATCGGAACCTAAGCAAAGTTTTTCGGAAAAAGATTATTATCCGTCGGAAGAGGAAGACGATGATGCGGAACAAAGGATAAGTCCGTTGTATCTCAATAAAATGAGAGACCAAACGAGCGAAGGGATTTATCTTTGTTTCGTTCCCCATGAGCAAAGGTGGCTTGTGTATGGAGACATAGATGTTTATCTCATCAATCACACAAAACACAGAATTATTTATTCGATTCTTTTGGCTGATGAGGAGAAAGGATTTGTTTCGGAAGATTTCGGAACTTTGGAAAAGGCAGAGAAAATACTTGTGGAAACCATTTCGAGAGAGAGACTTGAAGCATGGAAAAAGGCTTGTGTGCAGTTGATGTTCCATGACGATGAAGCGGAACAAGTATTCATGCCCGTAAATTGCGAATTGAAGATAAGAACGAACAAGTTCTTCACCGAAGGCAGTTTTATCCATACCGCATTTTTTGAAGAGAAAGCAATAATGTATCCTGTCTGCTCCATGCTCGCCGTAGGCACTTTCTTGCAGAATGCAAATGTCAAGAAAGATGAGGCAAACGAAAAAACGGAACAACAAATCATCAATAAGGTAAGTCGCAACATTGAAGACACTTTGTTAAGCAGGCATAAGTTGGACGCAAAGACTGCCGAGGTTGATTTGCACATAGAAGAACTGACGGAAAACGAAGGGAACATGAAGCCTGAGCAAATGTTGAAATTGCAACTCGACTATGCCGTGAAATGCCTCAACGAAGCAATAACGGAAAACCTCGATAGAATTATCTTCATTCACGGAGTCGGTCAAGGGGTTTTGAAGAAGGAGTTATGCAAAGAGCTCGACAAGTACAAGGGAATACACTATTTCGCCGCCTCGATGGCAAAATACGGCACCGGTGCGACGGAAGTATATATAGGAGCAAGTTCTGTAAAAATACGATAAGCGGAATGTCTGAATAAAACGGCATTTTATTCCACGGAGTTTGTTTTTGCTTTTCGGAAATCGGTGCTTTGCTCAAAAGCAATCTCTAAACGTGGTGATAGCTTGCCGACTTACCGATTTTTTTTCTTGTCTGCATGACATTAGAAAAAACGGATGTGCGGATTTATCTGTTTGCTAATTCTGTCGCATCCGCTTTCTTGGCGGTTTGTATCCTCTTTTCTTTTTCTTCCGAGCGGATTTTACTGCACAGCAAAAAAGTTTGACGGATAACGATGCTTTTGAATAGGAGTATAGGCGTGGAAAGAAAAACACCCCTGTCGTTGATGGCAGGGGTGTTTCGGTTATGAAGAATTGTTATGTTTATGCTGTGTTATTCTGTTATGCGTTTCTCGATTTCATCCAAGTCTGCTCGGAAACGACGGTCGGTTTCGTAACTGTTCTTGACAGACTTACACGCATGGAGAACGGTTGCGTGGTCTTTGTTGCCACACTTTGAACCAATGACGGCAAGGGATTCGTGAGTGTGTTTACGAGATAGGAACATGGAGATGTGGCGTGCTGCAACAACGTTGCCTTTACGGGTTTTTGACAGCATGACACTGACAGGTACCGAGAAGTAATCGCAGACTACTTTTTGTATGTATTCTATCGACATCTCTCTTGCGGAGTTCTTGACGAATTTGTCTATAAGCTCTTTTGCCAAATCGATGGTTATTTCTTTCTTGTCAATGGAACTTTGGAAGAGTAGGGAGATGAGAACGCCTTCCAATTCCCTTACACTGCTACTTACGTTATATGCAAGGTATTCTATGACGTCTTCCGGCATGCTTATGCCGTCTTTTCTCAGTTTACGCTTTATGATTTCCACCCTTGTGGGTGCATCAGGTATTTGCAGGTCGGCACTAAGTCCCCATTTCAGACGTGAAATGACCCTTTGTTCCAAGCCTGATAGTTCGGCAGGAGATTTATCTGAGGTTATGATTAACTGTTTGCCTGCGGAATGCAATCCGTTGAAGATTTGGAAAAAGATGTCTTGGGTGGCTTGCTTGTTTGCAAAGAATTGTATGTCATCTATGATGAGAACATCTATCATCATTTGATAGAATTGCAGGAAGTCGCTCGTCGTTTTATTCTTTACGCTATCGATATATTGTTGGAAGAATTGCTCTGCACTGATGTAAAGCACCGTTTTGTCGGGATAGCGTTGCTTTGTCTCCAACCCGATTGCATGAACGAGGTGGGTTTTGCCCAAACCTACGGAGCCGTAAATGAAAAGCGGGTTGAATGATGTCTTTCCGGGATTTTGTGCAACTGCATAACCTGCGGAACGTGCCAATCGATTGCAGGCTCCTTCCACAAAGTTCTCGAAAGAGTAGTTTTCGTCCAGCTGCGAGTTGACTTTGACTTTTTTCAATCCCGGTATCACAAAAGGATTTGGAAAATCTTTCACGTTTGTATCTATATTTACAGGTATTGTCGTCGGACTGTTTTGTGTGGCTGTTCTGTCGCTTGAAGGCAGTTGCACATCTTGTCCGACAGCCGAGCCGTCTATGGCGATGGAATAAATAAGTTTACCTCCGTCTCCCAATTCCTTTTTTATGGCTGCACGCAATTCTCCGATATAATTTGCTTCCAACCATTCGCAAAAGAACATGCTGGGAACTTTAAGCGTCAAAGCACCGTCTTGAAGGGCAAGAGGTTTGAGTGGAACAAACCATGTTTCAAATATATGCTTATCGGGCAATATGTCCTTGATGAAGTCCAAACAGTTCTGCCAAACTTGGTTACAATCTTTTTGCATTTAATACCTCAGTTACTTTGTCTAATTATACCAATAGTCTTCTCTAATAGGAGAAATGATGCTTTTCTTGATTTTTGAGAAGTGAACATATCTTCCTCCTTTTTGCTTGGCAAAGTTAACTCTTTATTGTGGAAAATATTTTCCGATTTCATTTTGGAAATGTCGAAAAATATTCTTATAGAAAAGCCGAGCAAAGTTGTCCGTTTTTGCAGCCGAAGAGAGGGAAAGGCGATTAAAAGGCAGTAATGTTTGAGTTTAGACAGCTCATGAGCCATGTTTACGTACGCTTTACAACTCCATTACAAAAAAAATACCATTCAAACAATTTTCAAGCGATTTTTCTTCACAGGAAAAGCATATCTTTTCAACAAGAACAAAGTTATGGCAATCAGGCTTTTGATTTCAAAAGACAGCAATATGAACAATCACAACCTTGCCAAAAGAGAAAAATTTGTTTTTTCAATCTTTGAAATTGCGTCCTCGAATTTATTTTGTTGACTGCTTTCAACCAAAACTTCCATACTGCATTCCGTTTCAAATATATGCTTTGTCTGTTCTGCTTTTATTTCTTTCAACAGACTCATTACGGCATTCATTTTTTTGTAAGGAAACATCACTTTATATGACAGCCGTACTTTTTTTTCAACAATCATTGCCGCCGACAAGCATTCCGCAGCAGCCGTTTTATATGCCTTAATCAATCCGCTTACACCAAGCTTTGTTCCTCCGAAATAACGAATCACTACAAGTAATACATTGGTAAGATTTTTCGATTGCAACTGCCCGTATATCGGTTTACCTGCCGTTGAAGAGGGTTCTCCGTCGTCGTTCATTCGGAAAGTCTCTTTCTCGAAGCCCAATATATATGCGTAACAATGGTGTGTGGCATCGTAGTATTTCTTTTTAAGTTCGTCCAAAATGCTTTTCACTTCGGTGAGGTCTTTCACCGGAAAGACGAAAGAAAAGAATTTGCTGCCTTTTTCCTTATATAATGTCTCGGCTCGATTTTCAACGGTCAGATAGCTGTCTGTCATTCTCGCAGAACTTTTATGCCAACATTTTTATTACTCTTTCCAAGGCGTTGACGAAAGTGTATATTTCTTCCTTTGTGGTATAAAGAGCAAAAGAGGCTCTTGCCGTACCGGGTATATCGAAGTGTTTCATTACCGGCTGGGCACAGTGGTGTCCTGTTCGTATTGCCACACCCATTTGATCCAAAAGCGTACCTACATCGAAAGGGTGTAAACCCTCCACGTTGAAAGAAAGACTGCCTGCCTTTGGTGCTTTTGCTGCATAAACCTTTACGCCTTTTGTATTGCTCAAACGTTCTTGTGCATATTCCATTATGACGTTTTCATGAGCGAAAATATCATCAAGCCCGATTGTTTCCAAATAATCCAAGGCGGCACCTAAGCCTGCAACATCTGCCACGGCAGGAGTTCCGGCTTCGAATCTGTAAGGAGGAACGTTGAATGTCGTTCCCGAAAAATCTACATCCTTTATCATTTCTCCCCCTCCCTGATATGGCGGCATGTTTTCCCAAAGTTCTTGTTTGCCACAGACAACGCCTATTCCCATCGGTGCATACAACTTGTGGGCGGAAAAGCAATAAAAATCGCAATCCATATCCTGCACATCGACCTTTCTATGCACTATTCCCTGAGCTCCATCGACAATGGTTCGCACTTCTTTGCCGCATTTGTTGCGAACTTTCGAGAAAACCGCTTTCACATCATTGACCACTCCGAGGGAATTGGAAACATGTGCAACGGAAACTATTTTTGTTTTCTCACCGAGCAATTCGTCCAACATATCGTATCGCAACATACCCTCATCGTCGATAGGTAGTACTTTGATGACCAAACCGCGTTTTTGAGCAGCCAACTGCCATGGTACGATATTCGAGTGGTGTTCGCTTTCGGAAATCAGTATTTCATCGCCCGTTTTAATGGATTGTGTAAGTGTCTCTGCCAAAAGATTAAGCCCTTCGGTTGCACCTCTTGTGAAAACGATTTCGCAGCTTTCTCGTGCATTCATGAATTTGCACACTTTTCCCCTTACGGTTTCAAACAAATCCGTTGCCGTTTGGCTCAAAGTGTGAACACCTCTGTGTACATTGGCATTTTGATGACGATAGTAATAATCGATGGCAGCGATTACCTTATCGGGTTTTTGAGTGGTGGCAGCATTATCGAGATAAATCAAGGGCTTGCCGTTCACCTTTTCTTTCAAGAGCGGGAAATCTTCTCTTATTGCACTTATATCCATAAACTTTACTTTTATGCAGTTCTTCCAACCGCTTTGCAAAGATACAAATAAACATACTCTTCGGATTTTCTCGAAGTCCGAAAACAATCGAAATATCGTTTTTCGATATATTTTTTTCGCAATCTCTGTAATAAATCCCTTTGCAAGTCGTCTAAGCATACGAAGTCCAAAAAGTGAGAGACATGAAGTACAGATTTATTTTTGTTATGCTGTTGAGTTGCTTGTTCTTCGATGCTGCGGCTCAAAAGATAAGCGGAAAGGTTTTTGATGAAAAGACAAAGGAAACTCTTCCGAGTTGTAATGTTTATTGGTTGAACGGCGGCGGTGGAACCATAACGGATGTAGATGGAGTGTTTACGATAGTCCGCAAGAAACCGGAGCAACGCAAATTGATATTCAGTTATACGGGTTATGCTTCCGATACGGTGGATGTGGAAGAAAAAACGAACATAGAGGTTGCCATGAGAGCGGTTGGCGAGATGTTGAACGTCGTTGAAATAAAGGAAAGAATGAAAAGCAATTATCTTTCCAAAATGAGCCTCGAACAAAAAGAGATAATTTCCTCCGAGGGTTTGAAACACTTGGCTTGCTGCAATCTCGGGGAGAGTTTTGAAAATTCTGCTTCGGTAGATGTCGGTTATTCGGACGCCGTGAGCGGCAGTAAGCAAATCCAGTTGTTGGGATTGACGGGAGTGTATTCTCAGTTGTTGCTCGAGAACATGCCGTTTTTGAGAGGTTTGTCCGCTCCTTTCGGATTGGGATACGTTCCGGGTAATTGGATGGAAAGTATTTCCGTCAGCAAGGGCGTTGCGACCGTAAAGCACGGCTATGAAACCATTACCGGAATAATAGATTTGGAATACGAGAAGCCTAACAAAGGAGACTTGTTTTCTTTGAACGCTTACGTGAACAACGAGTTGAAAAGCGAGTTGAGTGCCAAAACAAACATAATGTTCAACGACAAGTTATCGACCGGATTCTATGTTTACGGAACGACAAACCAATTCAAGGCTTACGACCATTTGGGAAACAGGGAAGGATACCACCACGGAGACGGATTCATGGACTATCCGAAGCAAACTCAAATCAATGTTGCCAACCGTTGGACGTACGAAGTTCCGGACGGAATTTGCTCTCAGACCATGATTAACTACACTCACGAAGAGAGAGTGGGCGGTGATATGAATTTTGAAAAGAGTATGAGAGGCAGCGACAGCATTTACGGTCTCGGAGGTACGACAGACCGTATTCACTTCTTCACAAAGAACGGAGCTCCCATAAATAACGCTTCTTCTTTCGGTACACAGGTTTCCGCAACCTATTTCAAACAAGACGCATACTACGGATTGACAAACTATAAAGGCACAGAGGGCGATGTCTATGCCAATGTGCTTGTGAACAGCGAGATTTGGGGCGGACACAGCGTCGATTTCGGAGCAAGTTTCCGTTATTCCGATACGAAGGAAGACCTTTTCAGCATGCCCTACCTCGGTGCGACTGCTTTCCAATCCGATATAGAGGGAATGAAAGACAATTTCTTCAAACAGGAAATAGTACCCGGCGTTTTCGGACAGTTCAGTTTCAAATACGATAAGAAGTTCGTTGCAACCGCAGGGGTAAGATACGATTACAACTCTTTCTATGAGAAACACATCATCACGCCCCGTTTACACTTCCGTTGGAAGATAACCGATGATTTGATATTCCGCGGAGCCGGTGGAAAGGGTTACAGAAGTGCAAACATCATTGCGGACAATTTCGGAATACTTGCATCGTCCAGAAACATCAAGGTAGATGGAAAACTCGACATGGAAGACGCTTGGAACGGAGGTTTGAATATTTCCCAAACCATCAAACTCGGAGGAGATAGGGAAATGACCATAGCTTTGGACTATTATCATACTCGTTTCGTCAATCAGGTCGTAATGGATTTGGACAAGAGTGACAATGAGGTTTGGTTCTATAATCTTGACGGCAAGAGTTATTCGAATGCAGCACAGTTGGATATCAACATAGAACCCTTTGACAGGTTCAATATCACCTTGGCAGGAAGATACAATGATGTGAAGACGACTTATCACGGCGAGTTGATGGAGAAACCTTACGTCGCAAAATGGAAAGGCTTGGTTGTCTTGTCCTACAAGACCAAGTACGACAAATGGATGTTCGATTTGACGACACAGTTCAACGGTAAGCAGAGAATACCTTTGAATGTGGGTTACAAGAAAGACTATGCGGACGCATACATATATATGTTGGCACAGATAACTCGCAAATTCAAAAATTTCGATGTTTATGTCGGCGTGGAAAACCTCACGGATTACAAACAAGACACCCCTGTTTTTGGAGCCGACCAACCGTTCAGCCAACATTTTGACGCCTCTGTGGTCTATGCACCTGTGATGGGAAGATTATTCTACCTTGGTTTCAGGCTTAATATCAAGTAAGCGGTCTGATGAAACGTCGAAAGAAAAATCATTAGACCGAAAGAAATTTTTCAAACGTCGTTTCGTTACTACTGAAACGTCGTTTGGGAGAAACGAAATAATTAACGAGAAAAATAAGAAGCAATGAAGAAAGTTTTGATGTTTTGCCTCTTTGCCTTTATTGGAGCAATAGGCGTAATGGCACAGGAAAGAACAGTGCAAATATCCTTGCCGAGGTATTGTTGCGAGGAGTCAGACCCGATTATAGAGAAGACTCTTGCATACGAAAAGGGAGTGGAGAGTTTTCAAATCAACGGTGTCACCAAGTCTGTCTTGGTAACGTACAAGGAAAACAAGACAAGTCAGGAAAAAATCGAGAAAGCCTTGGCAAAGGCAGGCTTTGAAACGCCTAATTTCAAAGCAAACAAAAGAGCAATCGAGAAATTGCCTACGTGTTGCAAGAATACAGCCAAGGGAATCGAAAGCGGATGTTCGCATGGTCATTCCCATGAACATGGAGAAGGTTGCGAACACAATCACGACGAGAAATAATCATTATTCTTTTCAGATTGTAATTTTTTTAGTGAGACGGGAGAAAGGCGAGATGCTTTTCTCCCGTTTTTTCTTGACTTCGTGAACGCACTATTCAAAAGCTGCCGGCAAAGAACTTAATGATTTTCCGAAACCGGTTTCGGTATCCATTTGCTTGTTTAAGCAACAGTCAAATTTGTTTTCTCCATAATATTCTCCAAATTTTTGACAGACCACAATAAATTACTGATTTTTATTCTGCAACATAGTTCATACATCGCAATAAAAGTTCGATAGTTTATGTAAGGTTCTTATCGATTTACTCTTCTCAACAGATTCGTACTATGAGATGTACTATGAAATATTGTTTTGTCGAATATGATTGTTGTGAAGTGCAAAAAAATGACGCAAAATGCGATTAAGAGTGTGAAAGAAAGATTTCCATTTCAGGACAAAACGATTGGAAAGAAATTAAGAGACGAATACTATATGATATAATGGATTATTTTTTTTACAATAGTCGATGACTACCTCGAAACAAAAAAATAGCCAACGAACTTTATCTGAGGCAAATAGTCTTTTGTTCAGCATAAGAAATTGGTTATTTGTTTTCTGCTTTTGGTATTTATTGTGATGTGCGTATGTTCAGAGCGTCTTTATTCGATTTTTCCCATCCTATGCGGTTCTTAGGTATGTGTTCAAATGCTTTCATCATGTTGTCGTATTCTGTTTGTTGATTGTCGGTCAAGTGCATAACACCTCGTGTTATTTTATGCATCCATCGGCGGAGAGAACATTCGTACTCACTGCTGCCGGCAAAAGGGAAATGACCGTTTTGTTCAATGAATTGCTTTAATTGTTTAAGACCATCTTCGAATGAGTTACATCTCAGAGAGTGTACCGGGTTTCCATTCATGTCGTATTCTATGCGTAGAGGTATTTCCACCCATTGAAAATCCGGAGAAACCGTTACGGCATAGACTGCGGTGATAATTTCTGAAAAACGTTTCACAACTGTATCACGATTATCTGTGTCTTGGGGTATATACCTCGTCATCGGGTAATAACTATTTTCCCATAAATTGTAATACATATCTTTGCCTACATGCTCGCAAGCCTGACGCCATTTAATTGAATAAAGTATCGAACTGTCAATGTAATACTTTGTCCCTTGAAATGTGATAAAGTCCTTTTGTAATTTGGATTTTGAAGTTGTAATAGTTTTTTGTGTATCATCCGATAAATTATTCCACTCTTCAGTTTCATCAATGGAGAGACCTTTGTATGAACGAATGAATTTGACAAAAGTTGTACCGAAAGTTTCTTGTTTGTGTGTGTCGACACCCACGATTGAACTAAATGCAAGGCGTGTTTCGGGTTTTAATGTAGCTAAACTGTGCAGAGTGTTATCTCCAAATATAATGTATGGAGGAACGTTTCTTTCTGTGGCTAATTGCCTGCGCAGTTGTTTCAACTTTTCAAATAATCTCATGTTCTCGTCTTCATCCGAGGCGGAGAAGTGTTCGGGTCGAAGTTTATGTTTTTTATCTTTTGTGGAGAAGTCTTCGTGAGTAATAACCGCAAGTTTTGCTCGTGTTCTGCCGTAGAGTACATCTTCGCCTTGTGGGGTTGTCTTGATGTGTGATTTGTTTTTATAATCAATTTCAATATATCCCAAATGCAGCATTTGCATGAGATAGTCCTGCCAATCATTAAAAGAAATGTCGTTACCACAGCCGTAAGTTTTTAACTTCTGAAAGTCGTATTGAAGTAATTCTTGAGTGTTTGAACCTCGCAGAATGTTGATGAGAAGACGGAAGTTGACTTGCTGTCGTGTACGCACTATTGCCGAGAGGGCTTTTTGTACTAATATTGTGCCATCGAATCGCTGTGGCGGATTTTTGCATACATCACAGTTGCCGCAGTCGTGGTTCATTGTTTCTCCAAAGTAATTGAGAAGTATTCTTCTTCGGCAGATTTGGCTTTCAGCATATTTTTGCACGTATTTCAACTTTTCTTCGTTGATGTATTGTTGTCCGTTTTCTCCTGCAAATTTTCTCAATGTTATGACATCGCTAATGTTGTAAAACAAGACTGTTTCACACGGCAGCCCGTCTCTGCCGCCACGACCTATTTCCTGATAGTAGCTTTCAATGCTTTTTGGAAGATTGTAGTGTACAACATAGCGAACATTGCTCTTGTCTATGCCCATACCAAAAGCAATGGTAGCGCATACAACGTCAATTTTATCATTGATGAAATCTTCTTGCACTTCATTTCTTTGAAAAGAGGAAAGACCTGCATGGTAAGCCTTGGCTCGAATGCCATTTCCTTGTAATTTTCCCGCTATATTTTCTGTGGTCTTTCTGCTGAGACAATAAATGATGCCACTTTCGTGTGGGTGACGATTGATAAGAGCCAACAAATAGCGAAGTTTGTCTTTTGCAGAATAACCTCTGCGAATGTCAAGTGAGAGGTTCGGACGATCAAACGATGAAATGAATATTTTCGCTTCGTTTGTTAGACTGTCGGAGATATGGAGTTGTTGAACAATGTCTTCTTGCGTTACTTTGTCTGCTGTAGCGGTGAAAGCTGCAATAGGTACATTTGGAAAGTTTTCTTTCAGTCGTCCTAGTTGTGTATATTCGGGTCTGAAGTCATGTCCCCACTGAGAAATACAATGTGCTTCATCTATTGCAAACATATTTATTTTCAATATGCTCTCTGTTGAAGGTCTCAAAAAGCCATATTCCATTTCGGAAAGCAATTTCTCAGGAGAAATATACAATAATTTATATTCGCCACGTATGGCATGTATGGCAATATTTTGATTTTCCATTTCCGAAAAACTGCTGTTCATTGCGACAGCTGCTATACCGTTGGCACGAAGTCTTTCAACTTGGTCTTTCATAAGAGAGATGAGTGGCGAAACAACAACAGCAGTTCCTTCCATCATCAATGCGGGCAGTTGATAGCAGATGCTTTTTCCTCCGCCTGTCGGCATTAAGACAAGACAGCCTTTATGGTTAATGATATGTTGAATGATGTCTTCCTGTAATGGTCGGAAGTCGTTGTAGCCAAAATATTTCTTTAATGCTTCTTGTGTTGTCATGGCTTTTTGATTTCTGCTTTCAAGGTGTCGAATGTGTTATATTGCTCTTTGAGACAGGGTTCGTTTGCGTTTGGAATGAAGTATGTGGTTTTTAATTTTTTCTCCCATGGAGACCATTTGCCACAGATGATACCTTCATGGGCGATGACGGGGAAGAAAATGCCGTTGTTGGTATAGGCGTGGTGGAAATGTTCCGGCTTGATGGCGAGTTCTCGGCTTTTGTAACCTATAAGATATTCATCGTATGGAGCCAAGAGAAGAGAACTGCCTTTTCGGAAGCCTCTTGTACGACATGAAGTATGCAGATAGAAATTATAACCTTTCCATTGTTCTTTTGTCAGTTCGTTTCCGAGCAGCGATACGGCTTTTTGACAGTCCGAAACGCTCATTCCCGACCACCGGACAAAATCTTCAAACGTGGCAGGCGAGTGGCTGCGGAAATATTTGTCGGCAAGGAGTTGAAGCATTTCGTCTCTTTCCAAAGCCGGTGTATGTTTTATCTTGTTTTCTGCCAAGGTATAGGTTGCCTGCATGGGAGAAAGGTCTCCGCTGCACAGCGTTCCGCTAAGTTCCGACATGCGTATGTGGTATGAAAGCCTGTGGTTGTCCATCTTGATGTCTTTTTCAGCCAAGGCTTCGACCAAGTCGTTTTTGGTTACGTTGCCTTTCGCTTCGGCTGTCCGAACAAATATTTCACGGATTGAGTACAACTCCTTGTCTTCTATTGTTATCTTGTTCGACTTCATCCATCCTTTGATTACGGCTTCCGCCCTTGATGCACAGAGTGAGAGTAACCACCAATAATCCTTACCCGAAACGAGTTGCCAAGTACCCCTGAGCAAATGCAGATGTATGATTTCACCGCTGTCGTATGCCTTTCGGAATGTTTCCGCCGAAGCATTCTTGGTTCTCGAAAGCACAGCCCATCTTACCATGCGGTAGTCCTGAGCCTGCATTGCATAAAGATGAGATACCACTTCGGAGGGTGTCAAGAACTGCGGGCAGGCAAGTTGTTGCGAAAGGAGACGTATGGCGATAGGATTCATTGTTTAATATTTTGTGAAGCGGTATTTGTCCCTCAACACGGCTTTTTCATCTTCGTCAAGGTTTGTGAAATATGCTTTCCAACCCGGACAGAAGTCGATATGCCAACGCCAAAAGCGTCTGAGGAGAGACTTCGGTGAGCGGTCATACTTTTTTCTCATTGCACAGTCGGCACAGTGTTCTTGTTTCTTTCTCATTTCGAATTGTTTTGTTCGGTTATTTTTCAAGACCGGCTTTGAGACATCTGATGACGGCAGAATTGAAGCCTGCATGGTCGAGTTCGTTCAATCCTCTGATGGTTAAACCTCCCGGTGTTGTTACTTTGTCTATTGCGACGGCAGGGTGTATGCCTGTTCCTTCAAGGAAGGACACAGCTCCTTTCATGGCTTGCATGGTAATCCGCCGAGCCTCTTCCGTGTATAGCCCCATCTCGACACCGCCTTCGGTCATGGCATGAATGAACCGCATGATGTAAGCGATACCGCAGCCGGAAAGCATGTTGCCTGCTGCAACCTCTTGTTCTTTGCACACTTTCACCTTACCCAAAAGCAGCAATAACTCTTCTATTATATTTATGGTATCAGCCCTCACTCCTTCGGCAGGAGCAAGAAAGGTCATACTCTCGTTGAACTCCGCAGCAATGTTAGGCATGACATAGAATACCTTTGTTGTCTTGTTCCCGAAGTATGAGCGAAGAGTATCGGTGAAGATATTTGCCGCAACGGACAATATTATTTGTTCATCGAAGTTAATGGAATCTCGTATCTGCATTATCACTTCTTCTATGAGCCAAGGCTTGACCGCAAGCACAATAACGTCGGCTCCCTTTACCGCTTTCACATTATCGAGAGATGTTTTGATATTCGGAAAATCGTTTCTGAAACGACTCAAAGTTTGTTCTGTGCGAGCAGTGATTGTGAGCGAATGTTTACCGGTCTTAGCCCAACCTTTGATTAAAGCACCACCCATGTTGCCTGCTCCGATAACGGTTATATTCATTATGATTGCATCTTGATTTTTCAGTTGCAAAGATAAATACTTCGTGGCAAGTATGACGAATAATAATATGTTATTTGTTCTTTTGAAATCTCATTGTGATACCGATGAATACGAAGTATCGGTATGGAAAGCCCGCCGAGTGAGATAAAAATCGTAGATTTGCAGAGTTGAATGTAAGTTCAAAATAGAAGTGCATTTTTTGCGTCGGTGTTATCAGGGTAAGCTATCGTTTTTCTGCAAATCGGTTATCTTTTCGGTTGGTTTGTCTATTTTTTCTTCCAATCGTTTGACTTCGGCTTCTAAGTCGTCGTTGTTGTCGCTTACCATTGCATCTATAAATATGGAATTGATAAGCGACATTTCCAAAATACTGCCGATTATCAACAGAATGGAAAAGCTTTCACCAAAATAATTATTGACTCCGAACTATCTAATAGGTAGAGATGGCATCGGAAATTTCATACCAGCCCTCCGCACAGTGAACAGTCTGAAGACAGAATAAATGCTGTTCATCGGATTGCAGAAATATTCCGGTGCAGCCTCGCCGAACATGATGCAATTAAAGAGCGAAAATACAATTAATAAACAAACCGAAGAACACACTGTAAGAATCTTTGATTGCTCGCTTCAAGCCCACGGTAATAGCTCCTATATTAGGGAAAAACTTTATCATTCTGAACATCTTGAATGCACGAAGCACTCTTAATACCATTAAAAATGATAGATTCATATTCATGGAAATGAACATGTTCAACAATGAAGATGTTGTTACCAGAACAAGAATACCATCAAATCTGTTCCAAGCATCTTTTCAATATTCCTTTATTCCATAAACATAATGCTTGACAATCATTTAAATCAAAAATATCAATGATATTCCGCAATCTATGTATGTTAGCACGGGAGAACGCTACCCGCTCTCTTGCACAAAGATGGTGATAAATTGATGACGATGAAAGTCAGTATGATTTTATCGTTAAGAAAGAAATTGATTACTCGTTGTTTCATTGCAGCTATGTGGCGTGTCAATATGTTTTTGAGAATATTCTCTATAAGAAGAAATAGAAGAGTTCTTCAAAAGAGGTCGGAAAGTGCGGTAATGGCTATTGTCGAATTGGCAAAACAAGAATATATACATCATTATTTCCTTAATAAGGAAACAAGAGTATGAAAAGAGAATTTCGACGGAATTTTTTCGTGTTTTGAGGTGATTTTCGTGTAAAATGGCACTTTCAAAATGATAAGAAGGTTGCCTCGAATGAAAACACGGCGTTTTTTCGCAAGAAAACGAAGTCTTTTGACTCGAAAAACGAAGTCTTAGCACCTCTAACTCTTC
>SAMEA104315430__coassemble_116_pt1 | contig 46272 bp, 44 predicted proteins | sample SAMEA104315430__metabat2_low_PE_047 | metagenome-assembled genome bin SAMEA104315430 (sample SAMEA104315430) | gut metagenome | biome: Monkey gut; feature: monkey-associated habitat; material: faeces | place: China | collected 2013
TATTTTGTCTCTTTCCCCTATCTCCTAAAGTTGCATTTATGAGTTGAACTCAGAGGTCTTTAATTGCATCATGTTCGGCGAGGCTGCTCCGGAATATTTCGGCAATCCGATGGACAGCATTTATTCTGTCTTCAGACTGTTCACTGTGGAGGGCTGGTATGAAATTCCCGATGCTATCTCTTCCTATTACGATAGTTCGGAGTCAATAATTGTTTTGGTGAAAGCCTACTTTTCCATTCTGTTGATAATCGGCGGCATTTTGGGAATGTCGCTTGTCAATTCAATATTTGTGGATGCAATGGTCAGCGACAATAATGATGACTTAGAAGCCGATGTCAAACGATTGGAAGAAAAGATAGACAGACTAACCGAAAAGATAACCGATTTGCAGAAAAACGATAGCTTACGCTGATAACACCGACGCAAAAAAATGCACTTCTATTTTGAACTTACATACCGATGTTTTCTATCGCTTTTCCGTAACGGCATTTCGCTGAAATGAATCGCCGAAAGAATTTATTCAAACGGCGATTTGTTCTCATGGAACGGCGTTACGGAAAAGTATTGCCACGAAGTGTCTTCTCTGAGTTTTATCTCAATTTGTCTCTTTGGTAGGTTTTGCGTATGTTTGTAAAGAAGAATATGACACCTGCGGCATTCACGAAGCCGGCTGTCCAAAAGGCAGAGAAATAGCCGAAGTATTCGACAAGCATTCCGCCTATCATTATGCCCAATCCCACTCCTACGTCCCAAGAGATAAGGAGCGATGAGTTGGCAGTTCCTCTTTGTGTGTGCGGAGCGAGGTTGATGAACATGGTTTGAAAAGCCGGGAACATGTGTCCGTTTCCCAAGCCTATTATGAGGGCTGCTCCGTAATATCCGAAGTAGTTATGTACGCCTGCAAAAAGGAAATAACCGCATAGGGAAATAAGCAAGCCCAAGGATGCGTTCCAAATCAACATGCCTTTACGTAATGTGCGGCTTCCGATGAGCCTCGATAGTATCAATCCGACGGACAGCAGGAGAAAAAACACTCCCGTACCGCCTGTTATGCCCAATCTCTCTTTACCGTATATGGCTATATAGGTCGAAATCACTCCGTAACCGAAAGCGAAACAAATCATAGCCACAGCTTCCCGCCATGCTCTGACAAGGAAGAACCTGTCCAAACTTATCTTATTGGCTTTCTTCACCAATTCTCTTTTCTTTAATTTCAATGTGGAGTTGATTACAAAGCCCAAACCTGCGAAAAGCAGGGATAGAGAGAATATGATATTGTAGTTATGGCAGGCATCGTAAATCCATAAAGCCACAGAGGGGCTTATTGCCGTCGCTATGTTGTTGCTCAATCCGTAATAGCCTATGCCCTCTGCCCGACGCGAGGGATACAATACGTCGATGGCGACGGTGCTGTTGGCAACGGTTGTTGCTCCGAATGGGGCTCCGTGCAGGGTTCTGATGATTGCGAACAACAGAAGCGAGCCTGCCACCATATAGCCTGCGAAAAAGAGAAAGAAAAGGAACATGCAGAGCAACAGAACTTTCTTTCTGTCGAAACTATCGACGAAATAACCGCTGAAAGGTCTGATGAGTAAAGCCGTCAGAGCATATCCGGAAAGCACAAGCCCTATCGTATGTTTGTCCGCACCGAAAGTCTCGCTCAGATAGAGCGGCAGCAGCGGTGTAACCAACATGAAAGAGAAGTATATGGCGAAATTCGCCAACCATGTCTTCAAATATTCCGCATTCCAGAGCTTTTCTTTTTCCATTTCTCAAATTCTTTTTCATCATGCTACCGAAAAATCGGGAGCTTTCATCTTCTTAATCTGTATTTTCAGCATTATCATCGTTATGACGAAAGCAGAAAAATCAGCAACGGGGCAGGCAAACCAAACACCGTTCAATCCCATGAACAGAGGGAAGATAAGCAATCCCGGTATCAGAAAGATAAGTTGACGTGTCAGCGAAAGAAATATTGCTTTCTTTGCAAATCCGACAGATTGAAAGAAACTGGCTGCCACGACCTGCAATCCGATAACGGGAGACATCGCCATAAGTATCCGGAAACCGATGACGGAAAGGTCTATCAGTTTTCGGTCGGTTGTAAAGGCTGATGCCAAAAGTCCGGGAATGAATTCCGAAGCCATAAATCCCACTGTGGTTACCAACCCTCCCAAAACCAATGATAGTTTCAAGCATTTCAAAACCCTGTCCATGCGTTTCGCTCCATAATTGTAGCCGACTATGGGTTGCATTCCCTGCGTTACGCCAAGCACAACCATAAGGAACATAAAGGCCACCGAATTGACTATGCCGTATGCACCTATCGCCAAATCGCCTCCGTATTTCTTCAAACTGATATTGAAGATGATGACAACCAAACAGCCCACAAGGTTGGTCGCAAAAGGAGAAGCACCTATGGCACAAGCCTGTGCAACAATCTTTCGCTTCAAATGCAGGCATTCTTTGGTGATATATACAACTTTGTTACGCTTCAAAAGCATAAAAATCAAAACGAACGTTGTCATTGCCTGCGTCAACACCGTCGCCCATGCCGCTCCGGAAATTCCCCAATCGAAAACAAAGATGAAGAGTGCGGCAAGAATGGCGTTCATGACAACCGAGCCGACCGTAACCCACATTGCTTTTTCCGGATAGCCGGAAGAACGCAAAACGGAGTTCAATCCGAGGTACAGATGGGTGAAAACATTTCCTATAAGTATGACAAACATATAATCCTTGGCATAAGGCACTGTCTGCGGACTGCCTCCGAGTGCATATAATATAGGTTCCAAGAACGGAAGGCAGACAAGAGTGAAGCCTACACCGAAAATGATGTTCAGAATAATCACATTACCCAACACAAGCCTTGCCGTATCATAATCCTTCTCGCCCAACTTGATCGAAACCATGGTTGCAGCACCTACACCCACCAATGCACCGAATGCAGCCGCAAGGTTCATGAAAGGAAAGGTCAAAGCCAAGCCGGAAATAGCCATGGCATCGACACCCTGTCCTATGAAAATACGGTCGATTACATTGTAAAGCGAAGAAGCAATCTGTGCGACCACCGCAGGCAAAGCATAGTTGATTAACAACCTGCCAATCTTTTCCCGTCCCAAAATCAGGGCTTTCTCTTCATTCTTTTCGTTCATATCGAAACGCAAAATTACTACATTTAACCGTAAGGCGAAGCCGGCAAAAGCGGAATTAACATACCGCATTCACCCAATCCGCAACGCATCACAATTAAAGCAAAATACCAAGTATCGTTACACTCCGACGAAAAGCCGTTTCAATTTCGTGAAACGGCATAACGATTTTTTCTTTCGCCGTTTTATTTTTCTCAAACGGCGTTCTATGAAAAGGAAATGCAGTTTCATTTTTGAGCTTATTCGATAATGATTTGCAGGGCGAGTAACGAAAGCTATCACAGACCTGCAATATCTATATTCTCCCCTATTCCTCGAAAGATTTCGGCTTTTTACTTCTCAGCATAAAGTCAAAAGATGAAATCAATAATCGAAATGCTGTTTTTCAATGCAAGAAGCAAGTAATCAAATAATTTTTCTTACTTTTGCCACGTGTAAACCCTTGCTGAAAGTCCCTTCGGATGGAAGCGGGGTCGGCATACATGTAAAGGCGTAACTGTACGCTTTGATTTTGACGGTCTGTGAATCTCGCAAATTCGGCTGCTTGTCAGAACAAAGCAACGGGAACGCCCCTTGGGTGTATTTATATCCCCGTTCGTTCGGCGTGAGTGCCAAGCACTTCACACGAACGCGGGATTATTATAAACACATCTTCGTGGGGCTTTCAGCGTTGCTCGTTTCGACAAGCAGGGGCAATGCGAGAGCCTACAGATCGTGGAACGGGTAACAGAATCGGCTCCACGTTTTTTATGTGTATGTCTCCTGTAAGGTTTTGATATTTTGCCGAAGAGCCGACGGCGGTAACTGTAATGAATGGAAACACGGCAAGAATTACCGGAATGGCTCGATGATTACATCTTCAATGAGTTAGGAGCAAAATATTCCCGTACCAACACCAATATGACGGTTATCGATTGGGGTAAAGAGGATATGCTTTCCTACCTCGGAACTTATTTTCCGAGAAGTTACACAGAGGCTTATTGCATTTTCTCCGATTACTTCAAGAACAATTTCACGAAATGGACAAAGCGGAACAGTTTATCCGTTTTCGATTTCTGTTGCGGCACAGGCGGAGAAATCATAGGACTGTTGACTGCGATGGAAGACAGTTTGAAAAACATCGAATCCGTGAAAATATATGCTCATGACGGCAACCGTAATGCTCTCAGACTATTCGAAAAAGTCATGTCGAAGTTTGAAATACATACATCGCTGAAAATAGAATACAAAACCTCATGTATAGAAATAGATGACTTATATGATTTGGGCGTTATCGGTGAAATAATCACGGATAAGTTCGACATAGTGATGTCATTCAAAGCAATATGCGAATTTGTCGATCAAGAGCGTCTTGAAGACTGCAACGCATACGCACAAGTCGCAAAGTTCTTTCTCCCGAAGATGAACGAAAGAGGAATAATGCTGCTTGAAGATGTAACGACAAAGAGCAAGATTGTTCACGAATGGTTGACCCAACTGATGGACAAAGGTTTGCAAGAAGCCGATGTAAATATCGTAAACCGCAATCCCGGCTATAATCAAACCTTTACGGTTTCTCATTCACGAAAACGAAACGACATAAGCAAAGTTGCTTGGAGAATAATAACGGAACGCAATCAAACAATAATATAAAGATGAAAAAAGATTGGATGATTAAAGAGTCGGAATTAGATGACGACCAAATAAAAGTATTGACGGCTACATTGGACAAATCATGTATCGTATCCGGATGTGCAGGCAGCGGCAAGTCCGTCTTAGCCTTGATAAAAGCCCAGCGAATCCAAAAGGAACGCGGCAATGATTACGAAATCATTGTCTATACCAAAGCTTTATGCAGATATATGGAATCCGGAAGAAAAGCCTTGGGCTTAAACAATCCTTTTTATTACCATTGGAAGTGGAAAAATAAGGATAATAAACCGATGGCAGACTATATTATCGTTGATGAAATACAGGATTTCACGTCAGAAGAGATACAGGAATTCATCAATGCGGCAAGAAAGAACTTTTTCTTCTTCGGAGACACTGCACAATCCATCTATGACGGTTTGAAAGTAACCGTTGCATTGGAAGATATAGGCGACTTACTTCCACAAGGTAACAAACCGAAGGAGTCGAAACTATACAACAACTATCGTTTGCCCATACAGGTAGCCAAATTCGTTCAATATGTAGGCGTCGACTTGGATCCGTTCGAAGAAAACACTTATAAGAATGCAGGAGGAGACGACAGCATTCCTCACGTATTGCAATATGAAAGTCCGATAGAACAAATCGAAGCAATAAAAAGAATAATCGGCGACAGGCTTACAGATGTTGCTATCCTGCTTCCGCTCAATGAACAGGTTAAAGAGGTCGGAAAAATTCTTACTTCATTGGAAGTGAATTACGAACAACAATATAGAGATAGAGAAGATTTCAGAAACTCAAAAGATAACTTGGAATTCGATAATTCAAACTTGAAGCTCATGACTTATCACAGTGCAAAAGGTTTGCAGTTCGAGACTGTATTTCTTCCTTTACTGGAAACTTCCGACGTAGAAGCAAAAAGAAAAGCTCTTTATGTGGCGATGACTCGTACATATAAGCAATTATATATAATGTATAGCGGCAATCTGCCGAACGTTTTGGCGAATATACCTGCCGAACTATACACACAAAAGGAAGTAGAGGAAATAGAAGACATTTAATACCCGACGAATCATGAAGAAACTATATATACCGACATCGACTTGCAACTTCAATAATATTTTGTCGAGCGAAAGCATTTCTCCAAAGGCATTCTATTCACTCCGAAAGTTCGGTTATTCTCGGTGGACGAATATTCCGGAGAATGATAACGACAATGTAATCCTTTTATATGAAGAGCCATTTGCTTTTTCCCGTCCGAAAAGCGATACAGAAGACCACCCTATGTTGGTGGAAATCGAAACCGATGAAGAGTTTCCGCAAACAAGAGTTAAGGGTGTACGTTATAGCGACCATACGATTTATTTGGTGCGAAGATGTACTCATTTCGTATTTTTCAACGAGCAGGATAAGAGAACAACTCTTTCTATGTCGGAAACAAGTGCAGAAACCAAATTGGTCGATCTTTATAAACGGCAAATATACATTCGCAATTTTCGACGCAGAACGCAGCAACAGAACATCAAAGTTGAAACCGGATTGAACGAAGCCGAGATAAAAAAAGATATTAGCATAAACAAGATGAAGGGATTGTTATATGGGTACTATATAGGAGCATATCTGTCAACTCCGAAAGAAATAACGGAAAGCCACAAAAGGCTGGCAGAACTCAGAAACATTTTCGGAGCCGTTGTTTCCTCTGAAAGCAGGCATCCGACCGGTGTGCAACAAAAGAGAATGGAAGAGATACTCTTTGAAATCAAAAAAGAAAATCCTGCATTTGGGGCATTGACACAATATTGCCCGGATAACGTGAACGAAATACTTGATTTTGAATTTCGTTGTATTCGAAGCGGAGTATCTTATCCGAATTATTTTGATGCGGATGAAATAATTCGGGAATTATCCACCGAAGAGGAAGCGAAGAAAGCCTTTTCATGGTTGAGAAACGAGGAGAAGAAACTTGCCAAATACGAACAGACTAAGCGAGAACACTTATCCGTTAATGCAAAGGAGCTGATTGTCAATAATGATGCTTTGTCCGATATTTCCACAGACCTGCTTCAAAATGAAGATGAGAAGAAGTTGGTGAAAGAATGGGTGAATAATATTTTCATATTGCCGGAGTACAACAAGAATATAGCTTCTTTCAAAAGCGATTTGGCGGATAAAATCACGACTAAAGCAAAAGAAATTTTCGGAGAAGAAAAATGGAAAAACAGTGATATGAAAAGATGGTTGAACAATATGAGAAAATATATCAAAGGAGAAGATGTAGAAATCGAATGGGAAAATCCCTTGGTTGCTTCCATAACTTCAGTGCTTCTGAAAGGAGATGATATAGATAATCTCTTAGCTTTCATGCGTTCAAAGTCCATATCCGACTATCGTATTGCTTTTGCATTTTACGGCATGCTTCATGGATTTGCCAATCTCACCAGAGACTTCACCGACAACCTCTATACATACAAAGACAATAACTATATATCCGAAGTATATATAGCAATATACGAACAAACGCAAGGAAAACCTTTTCCTCAATCCTCTTCACCGGAGAAGAACTACCGATCTCCGTACTCAATAAGCGAAAAGCTTGTAACGGATTCCGAAAAGGCAACAGGTGATGCACAATGGAAAAACGATTTTGAGAAAATCATTAACGATGGAAGAAGAAAGTTAGATGATCGAACTCAGCGGGAAGCACAGAGTGTAATCAATGCTTCTTCCAATCCTCAGGAATGCTACGATAAACTCAAAGAAGGTGTGTTGAAAAAGAGAAAAAAAGTATTAACCGCACTAAGAACAAAATTTGATTTGCAAGATACTGCCCAACAAGGTCAAGAATCACGGCAAGGAGATCTTTTTGAAGGCAACACTTCGCCCGAAACACATAAATTCTTTTACAATGACCCAATGGCATGGGAGTATATCAAGGGTTTGATACCGCAAGAGAATAGTCTAATAGAAAAAATTCATGTAGATGTAGAGTGGTTTCAAAATGAATATCGCAAAGGTGAAGCCGGTTCGTACAAAGACAGTCCGAGAGACAACGAAAGCACTATAAAGCATTTCAAAAATTATTTGCTGGGCAAATCGTATAAACAGAGGTTGAACATAGATGAGATTATTAAACGTTTAAGACAGAAGTATGACAAATAGAAACAGTGAAGCAAATGCCAAGCCGACGGTGATTACCGACCGTGGGGAGTGTGTCGAAGCGGTGGAGCCGGTGATTATTTCGGCGAGTCGTTCGACGGATATACCGGCTTTTTATTCGGAATGGTTTTTCAATCGTTTGAGAAAGGGCTATTGTGTTTGGAAGAATGTGTTCAATCGGAAATCGACCTACGTTTCGTTCAGGCGGTGCAGGGCTGTGGTGTTTTGGACAAAGAACCCGGAGCCGATTATGCCTTATCTGCATGAGCTTGACGAGAGGGGAATTCATTATTACTTCCAAATAACCTTGAATGATTATGTTGCGGAGGGCTTCGAGCCTAATGTGCCGAGCGTGGAGCATAGAGTGGAGGTGTTCAAGAGGCTTTCCGAAAGGATTGGCAGGGAGAGGGTGATTTGGCGTTTCGATCCGCTTATCGTTACGCCAGATTTGACGCCACGGATGTTGCTTGAAAGAATTCGCAATGTGGGAAACATGTTGAAGGGTTACACAGACAAATTGGTGTTCAGCTTTGTCGATGTGGCAGCATATAAAAAGGTAAGAGAAAATCTTGTCAAGGAAACCTCCTGTTTTACAAAGGAAACGGTGTGTTCGGCTGAGATGACGGAGACGCAACGTAAGGAGTTGGTGGAGGGCTTGGCGGCATTGCGTGATGAGTGGAAGAGGCAGGGTTGGAGGCTGACGCTTGCAAGCTGCGGAGAAGAGGCAGACTTGGAAAACTACGGTATCGAGCATAATCGCTGTATCGATGGAGAGTTAATGAAAAAGGTGTTTGCCGATGACGAAGATTTCGTTTATTACCTTGAAACGGGTGAATTGCCGGAGCATAAGGGGCAGCTCGATTTGTTCGGAGCCAAGGTCAGAAGTGCCAAACAGTGGAAGGATAAGGGACAACGCAAGGCTTGCGGCTGCATGCAGAGCAAGGATATAGGCATGTATGATACTTGCAGGCATTTTTGCGTGTATTGTTATGCGAATAAGGATAGGGATTTGGTGAGATACAATGCGGAAAGGCATTCTCCGGAGAGTGAGGGCTTGATTGAATAGAGTGTTTCCGTTCTTTGGATAACAATTTCGTACTTTCGACAAAATATTGCGATACAAGAATTTGCAAAAACGACTTTCGGACGAAGCCTAAACGGCGTTTGAGAAAAATAAAACGCCGAAAGAATTTTTTGTAACGCCGTTTTGGAAAAATAGAACGCCGTTCTGTTATATGGTTAGAGGTCTGTATGAACCTCTGAAACGGGAAATATTCTTTTATACAAAAGAGAGCATTCCTCTTTTCGGGAACGCTCTCTTTGTTTTGGCTGAAAAATCGCTTTCCGTTGCTGTTTTCTGAATTATTTTTCTATTCTTATTCTTGCGTCAACGGCAACGACTGCTGTCGGTGAGCCTAACAACGGATTCAAGTCCATCTCGGCTATCTCCGGAGCGGCTTGAACCAGTGCTGAAACTCTTGCTATCTGGTCTGCATACAAGTCTTCGTTTACAGGTTCCTGACCTCTGACGCCTTGAATGATTTTATAGCTTCTCAAATTCTTTATCATCTGCTTTGCTTCCTTTATTCCGATAGGAGCAAGTGAGGATTGAACATCTTTCAACACCTCTATGAATATACCGCCCAAGCCGCATAGCACTTGGTGTCCGAAGAGGGGCGTACGCATGGAGCCTATGAATATCTCCGTTCCGAACAACATCGGATAGGCTTGCACGGCGTAGGTGTCCTTTATCTTCATCAATCTCTCGAATTCGGCTCTTACGTGTGCTTCGTCCTTCACATTAAGGCTCACACCGCCCACATCGGATTTGTGAACCGGTCCCACAACCTTCATCACTTGCGGATAACCTGTCTTGTTTGCGAAAGCCACTATATCCTCCACCTTATCCGATGAAATGTCAACGGCGTGATTTATTCCTGCTGCGTCGAGTAATTCGTTCATTATCTTGACATCGAGGTATCCGTTCTCGCAACGGGAGATGATTTCCCTTATTTTGGCGGTATCGATCTTCACCACATCGTCTTCGCTTGCCGGTTCCGGCGTTGCAACTATGCGTGCCACAGCATTGCCGAACACTGTCTCATCTGCAAAGTAGGTATTGCCTCTATCTACAAACTCTCTCACCTCTTCGCCTGCCACAAGGGTTGAAGGTAATATAGGGAAGATAGGCTTCTTTGCCGTTTTCATTTTGTCGGACAACACTCTGTATGCTTCATGAATGGGAGCAAGCCCCGGCGTTCCGAAGATAACGCACATTGCGTCTATGTCATCGAACTTGGTGTCGCAATAATCGATGATTGTTCCGAGTTGTTCCGGAGTTCCGGTTGCAAGAAAGTCGATAGGGTTGCCCACTGCAGAACCGGGGAACAACTTGGTCAATAGTTCGTCTGCCTGTTTTCCTTCGATGTGAGGGATATTCAAACCGGCTTTGCTCAAAGCGTCCGTAAGCATCACGGCAGGACCGCCGGCGTGAGTGATGATTGCAATGTTCTTTCCCTCGAAATGCGGATAGGTGAAGATGTTTCCGACCGTGCAAAGTTCCTCTCTGCCATAGCATCTCACTATTCCGGCTTTTTTGAACAAGGCATCGACGGCAACATCGGGGCTTGCCAATGCACCGGTATGGGAAGAGGCTGCTCTCGAACCTGCTTCCGAAGAACCGGACTTTATTGCCGCTATTCTGCAACCCTTACGCCTCAAACTGCGTGCGTGCTTCAAGAGCTTTTGAGGGTTCTTGATGTTCTCGATATACATCAATATAACCTTGGAAGAGTTTTCGTTGAAACTCTCATCGTGATATTCCAAAATGTCTTCTATTCCCAACTGTGCCGAATTGCCGACTGCCCAGCAGTGATTGAAGTGCAAGCCTTGTTGCATACCGATATCCATGATGAAACAGCCAGTTGCACCGCTGCCGGTTATGAAGTCCACACCCTTAGGCGAGGATTTCGGAAAAGGCTTCGAGAATATGGCATGGTGATAAGGCGTGAAAATACCCGTACAGTTTGGACCGATAAGGCATGCTCCCGCATCTTCCACCAATTTGACTATTCGCTGTTCCAACTCCTTGCCTTCATGACTTTCTTCTCCGAATCCTGCGGAAATGATTATGAAAGCCTTGGTGTTCTTTTCCTTGGTAAGAACGCTGACTGCGTTCTCCGTGAATTTGGCAGCTATTGCTATGACAGCCAAATCAACCTGCGGAAGGTCTTTCACGTCTTTACAGCACTTTATTCCTTGGATTTCGTCCTCTTTGGGGTTGACAACATACAATTTTCCTTTGAAGCCCCCCTCTTTGATGTTCCTTAATATTGCTCCGCCGGGCTTTGCAGTGTCATTGCTCGCACCAACGACGACTATGCTCTGCGGATTTACCAACTGCTTGGTTACTTTACTACTCATATCTGTGTGTTTTATTTTTTAATCCTGCTTGTTGAAACTCATGTATGCACAATTAAATCTCTCTCTCAACTTTCTGGAGGTATAATTATTCAAATCCGGAATGTCGATTTGCGGATATATATTTGTCGAATAAAATATCCCGCCTATCGGGTTATTGGAAAAATCTTTCACATCCTTATCTTCCACCATGTATCGGCACTCCAACTGCTTTCCGTCCCTGTCATATTTCCTTTCACCCGGTTTCAGAATATATTCCTTCCCGTTTCTGAGTTGAAAATAGGCGACATTCGTGCTGTCGATCTCCATTCTGCGGTCTCCTTCCGTAATTATGGCAATGCAATACCGTCCCTCGGAATACTGAAATTGCAAACAGATTTTCAACTCCTTGTATTCCGTATTAAGATAGTTCCTTTCACCCTTGTAAACGACCTTTCCGTTTTCCCGTACCTCCGTGAAATTGCAAGGCGTTTCCTGAGAGAATAACATCATTGCCGACAAAAGCGACAAGATAAAGACTGATATGTTTTTCATCTTTGCGTATATTTTTCGGTTATTGTGCAAAGATACGACAAAGATACGAAAGGACGCACCGAATGTCGAAAAGAATGCACCGTCTCACCCTTCACGACACATCACATCTCTGTCGAAAGAACTGCATAGCCCGTGTTCGGTATCCTTTGTTCGATCAGGTTTTCACGAAACGCCGTTTGAATAGTGTGATGTTCGTCAGGATTCAAATAGAGATTATCCAGCACCACTTCTCTATCAGTCATCAAGAATATATTATCACTCACCTGTTTGAAGCCGCTTCCCTTGCAACCTGAAACTTTCCATGCATCAAGTAAACCTTTGTCCAACATCAAATACACATCTGCAAACTTTTCAAGAGGTTCGCCTGCTTTGTTCAAATCGGATTTATAAGTAAGTCTGAAGAATCTTTTTCCCTGAACGGATTGGAAACCGATACCACTGCACCCTTACTGTAACTGCTCAATACGGATAAATTCTTCCAAGCTACGTTATTGTTCCTTCCAACAAAATAGGTTTTATGTTTTAATTATTTACTTGGATTACTTTGAACAGAGGAACGTTTGGAGAACAAAATACTGTCGGGCAAGGATAAGAACTTAGAAACAACTCATCTTCTGAATTTGTTCGTACAGCCTTAAAGCTAACATAATCGCCTACACTAAACACTGTTTGCGAAAACGTCCCTACCGGAATGCCTATCGAGTTCTTGTAATCGATAGATGTATCCATGAGAGACAATGTGCCATCGTTGCCTATTTGCAAATTACCGACTTCTATCAGTATCATATTTCCATAGCAATTATCGAGATACGCTTTTATTATACCATTGATTTGTATCTCCGTTTGCTGCGTGTTTTCTTCATCTTTTTCATCTTTGCAGGAACCGAACAACATCAGTCCTGCAAGAAGCAATCCTGTTATCGACAGAATCGCGTATTTGTTATATCTTTTCATAATGTATCGATATTATAGGTTGATAATCTGTTTATAAGGTTCGGAATTGCAGTTTTCTATGATTAAAACATGGCGTCCGCTCGGAATATTCTCTATTTGAGCAAAATTATTGATTTCGCACAAACAATCTGCACTTTCCGGTAGCCCGAATTCGGTAACTCTAATTGTATCTTCATTCGTAGAAATCGAAACATTCACAGTTTGAAAACCGCAATTCACCTTCAAATTATAATGTTCAACATATATCACTCCGTTTGAGCATGAAACAGCTATAGAATCCGGACTGAAAATATCTTCTGATGAAACACTATCTTCATGAGACAAGCATTTGGAATATCTATTCTCTACCGAGAGAGTCTTTTCTTCCTTATCATCGCAGGCAACAAAACCCATTACGCCTGCAAACAACAATCCGCAAAGGATTGCGTATTTACTTTTTATCTTCATATTTGTAAATATTATCGTTTTGTTTATTTGTTGTGATTGTTCCGTATTGTTATCGGATAAGGGTTGTCTGAGTATACAGGAAAACTGCGGCAACCCTCCGTTTGCTCAAATTGTTTTTCCCGATTTGCCAAATCCTTTCGGAAGCGTAAAAACTTATTTTCATGCTTGTTGTGATTTGATTTGCGTGCAAATATACGGATTATTTTTATACAAACATACTTTTGAAGAAGAAAACGCTATTTTCAATGCTGAAATTTTCATATTACATCGTTCCGGACAGCCTTTACAATGCCCGACGAGAGTTTCCAATTCTCCACGCCCCTGCCCGCACTCTCGTTTTTCCTCTTTCTATCCGTGTTCACCGGGTACCACTTCCTCTTTACATTATTTATTTCTTTCTAACTCTTGCTTACGATGTTTTCCTAATTGAAAAGCAAGAAAGTAAAATCGATAAGTCAGTGGGATTTTCTCTGTGTTTTGAGGTGATTTCAGACCGAAACGACATCTTTCGAGAAACGAAATAAAGCTTCATGGACAAAAAATGCCGTTTTTTCGGAAGAAAACGAAGTCTTTTGACTCGAAAGACTTCGTTTTAGCACTGCTAACTCTTCGTTTTTTCGGAAAAAGACACCGTTTTCCGACCGTAAAAACGCCGTCTTTTTTCAAGCAATCCTCGATATATTCACAACAGTCTAAAACACAAGAATTTATTAAGCGTTCAAATACTCGCAAGAATTTCACTTTCCTCCTTTCGACGGATTTTTCGCAAGCCATGAAGTTAAAGACTTTGAAAATCGTTAACGGGCAACGCTTGCGAAAGAGGCGAAATGATAAAGAATGTAAAGAGCGTAAAGAAAGTACCCGCAAGCACGGATTGGAAATAATGGGGCATGTTCGTTTCCATGCTCTCTACACTATTTATGCAATGAAACCGGGGGTGCCGAGCCGATAACTCCGGACAGAAACCTTTCTCATTGTCGAAACGACAAACCTCACCTCGATTTTTTCGCTTTCTAACCTGAACATGAGGTCGATAAGCCTGCGAAAACCTCATCGGAAAACAAAAAGAGCGGTGCGGAAGAAATTTTCCTCGGAGGGGAAGATACAAAAGAGGTGGTCTTTTAGTAAAAGAGCACCTCTTTTGTGGTAAAAGACCACCTCTTTTTAAGTATAAGCTCCGAGGAAAAAATTTTTATATGAGGATTCAACCTGTTTTTACCCAAGGAGAACATTCGTAACACCGTTCTTGCGACGATTTCATCGCCGACCCTCTCTATGTAATGTCTGCGTATCGGTTCTTCCCCGAGAATCGAATTATTTCAGAGAACCGCGTGTTCGACAGCCGGTCGGCATTCTGCCGTTTTCATCGAACTCACGTTGAAACAGGGCTTATGACAGGGTGCTTATGACTTTTTGTGGTAGCGATAAATCCGTACGCAGAGGAATAAACCGTGGCAATGTCAGGTTCCTATTTACCGACAGCAGTCGCTGTATCGGGCTTTATGGGATATTGTGCCTGTATTTGTTCGGGCGTTTGTGCGTCTTCCAACCTCATTTCGCCTATCCTTATGCGACAAAGGGCTGTGAGGTATGCTCCGCTTTGCAATCTCCGACCGAAGTCCCTTGCTATGGAACGTATATATGTGCCTTTAGAACAACGTATGCGGAAATCGACTTCCGGCATTCTTATGTCGGTGATTTCAAATTCGTGTATCGTTATGCGACGTTCCCGCATTTCGACTTCTTTGCCCTCTCTTGCTTTGGCGTATGCCCGTACTCCGTTTATTTTCACGGCGGAAAAGACGGGTGGTATTTGTGATTGTTCGCCGAGAAAGGTGTTTGCGGTTTGTCTTATGGCTTCTTCGGTGATGTGTTCGGTCGGAAAGGTGCAATCGACAGGTTTTTCCTTATCGAAACTCGGCGTCGTGGCTCCGAGGAAGATTGTTCCGGTATATTCCTTCTCTCCTGCCTGATATTCTTCTATGCGTTTGGTATATTTGCCTACGCAGAGTATCAACAAGCCTGTCGCCAAAGGGTCAAGCGTACCGGCGTGTCCGATTTTTATTTTCTTTACTCCGAAATGTCTTTTTAGTACATACTGCACTTTTTTCGTGGCTTGGAAAGATGTCCAAGTATATGGCTTATCGAGCAGTATGTATCCGCCTTGTTCGAGGTTCAATTCCATTATGCCACTTCCAATGGTATGCCGCAGAACAACAGCACGAGTATAAGCAATCCGACAATAATTCTGTAATATCCGAATGCCTTAAAGCCGTATTTGGTAAGGAAATTGATGAAGAACTTGATGGCAAGTATCGCAACGATGAATGCGACAAGGTTTCCCAAGAGAAGAGTCGTCAAATTATCGACAAGCATCTCCGTTCCGCCTTCTGCCATGAATGCTTTCAAAAGTTTGTATCCCGAAGCGGCTGCCATGGTAGGCACGGCAAGGAAGAAAGAAAACTCGGCGGCTGTCTTGCGAGAGAGTTTCTGACTCATACCTCCGACGATTGTCGCCATGGAACGGCTGACACCGGGTATCATTGCAATACATTGAGCCAATCCTATTTTGAAACTCTTCTTATATGTTATGGTTTGGTCTTCGTCCGGCTTGTTGAACCACTTATCCACGAACAGCATGAATACTCCTCCTATCACGAGCATGGATGCGACAACCCAAACGTTTTCAAGGAAACTGTCTATCAGATCTCCTGCCAATAATCCTATGATTGCTGCGGGTAGAAAGGCTACGAGCAACTTCCAATAGAAGCTCCATGATTGAAGAAATCGTTTCCAATATATTACGAGAACGGAAAGAATTGCTCCGAACTGAATGCATACGGTGAAAAGTTTGACGAAATCATTGCTCTTGATGCCTAAAATTCCCTGAGTGATAATCATGTGTCCCGTGGAGGAGACGGGAAGGAATTCCGTAAGACCTTCCACTATCGAAATGATGATTGCTTGCAGTGTATCCATTTATTATTTTGCTTTTTTCATGATTGCATATACCTCTATTACCAATCCTCCCACTATGAAGATTGGAGACCACAGCATTCTGCGACTGTTGAACAATGCTTCGCTGAATTGATCGGGGTCGTTGCTGCCTCCACCGCTCAGAAGTATGTATCCGATTGCCAAAACAACCAATCCGACTATCATTATGATGTAATTCTCTTTGCCGAATACGAAATCTCTCTTTTCTGTTTCCTTATTGTCGTTCGTTTTCTTCATCACGATTATATCTTTATCTGTATAATTTACTGCTTTTCAAGTTCATGCTTTTCTTTACGGCGATAAGGGTAAAGGTAAACGAAAGCAAAACTCCCAATATGACTATTGCAATTCCCGTAAGTGCATAAACCTTGATGTGTTCTGCCAATACCAAACCTTTTATGCTCGAATAAAGCCAATAAAGCACTCCTGCCAACAAACAATCCGCAACAAAGGCTCCGACAAGTCCCAAGATTACGCCTCGCACAACAAAAGGACGACGAATGAAACCGGATTTCGCTCCGACCAATTCCATGGAACGTATTTGCAAACGTTTGCTGTTTATGGTAAGTCCTATCGTGTGGTTTATCAATGTTACTGCGATGAATAACAAACAAAGGAAGAGTACGAAGATGAAGGCACTCACATTATATATGACATCGTTTATATCCATCACAAGGTCGTGGCGGTAATCCACCACATCGACGATGTCCTTTGCTTCGACGGCAAGAATGAATTGTTTTATTTCCGAAATTTTCAATGCTTGTGCTTTGAGATAGACTTCTATCGATGCCTGATAAGGATTGACCGAATCCAAGACTGCGAGGTGGTCATCGCCCATTACCTTATTCATCATTCTCGCCGCCTGTTCGGAAGATATGTACTGGGTCGACTTGACTCTGCTGTTTTTCTTTATTTCATTCTCCAACTCCAAGGCTTGTTGCTCCGTGGCATCGAGGTTAAGGTAAACGGTAAAGGAGACTTGTTCTTTTATTTGCTTGCTTGTGGTATATGTATGATAGATGAAGAGCATTATAAAGCCCAACAAAAACATCACAAGCGAAATACTCAAAACCGTAGAGAAGTTAGCACTCCACAGAGTGAATGATTTATTTTTATTTCTCGCAGTCATATCGGTCAAATGTGGGGCAAAGGTACGAAAAAAGCCTTTTCCGACAAAATAAAACTTGAAGCCGGATATTTTTTTGTAGATTTGCCACCAAAATACGGGTATATGAACTGTATATATGTGGAGAAATTCGGAGGGGCTTCCGTAAACAGTGCTGCGGCTGTAAGGAATGTGGTTTCAATCCTTCAAGGTGAAGAGAAGAGACGCATAGTCGTTGTATCGGCAATGGGTAAGACGACAAATTCTTTGGAAAAAATCGTCAACCTTTGGCACTCGGAAAAGGCGGTAAACAACGCAGAATTCGACAAATTGCTGCATTATCATCTCGATATTGCGGAAGAACTCTTCACGAACGAAGAAGAGAAAATCTCGTGCAAGAATTTGATAAAACGTCTGATAACCGAAAGTCGCGAAAAAATTCTCACGCTGAACCCCAACGATTATGACTTCCTTTATGACGGCATAGTCTCTTACGGAGAACGCATTTCGACAAACATAATTTCGGCTTACATGACCTCTATAGGTTTTTCCCATGAACACGTTTTTGCTCAGGATTTCATAAAAACAGACAATAACTTCCGCAATGCCGACATTCGATGGACGCAAACAGAGGAAACGATTTCACGAAATCTGCTTCCGCTCCTTTCGAATCGGTCAACCGTTCTGACTCAAGGCTTCATCGGCTCAACCAAAGAAGGATACACGACCACCCTCGGCAGGGAAGGTTCCGACTTTTCGGCTGCTATATTCGCTTATTGCACGAATGCCGAAAGCATGACTATATGGAAAGATGTATCAGGACTTATGAATGCCGACCCGAAACGCATGAAGGATACGCGGAAACTTGAATGCGTTCCATACAAAGAGGCAATGGAACTTGCTTATTACGGAGCCTCGATTATACACCCAAAGACCGTAAAACCCTTGGAGAACAAAAGTATTCCTCTTTACGTGAAAAGTTTCAATGCTCCGCGACAACAAGGCAGCGTAATAACGGATTGCGAAAACCCCGTTCCCACCGTGCCTAATTACATCTTCAAAGACAACCAAACACTCCTATCCATATTTCCGAAAGATTTCTCTTTCATTGCAGAAGATAAGGTTTCGGCAATATTCGACATTCTTTCATCTTTCGGAATCAAGGTGAACATGATGCAAAACTCGGCTTTGAGTTTTTCCGTTTGCTTCGACAAAAACGACAATCTGCTACAAGAACTTATCGAAGCACTACAACAAAGTTACAATGTAAGGTATAACAACTCCTTGGAGCTGATAACAATCCGTCATTACGAAGCCGACTCTCTGGCAAAAGCCATAGACATCGGTCTTTACAATGTTCTGATTGAGCAAAAGAGCCGTGTAACCCAACAATACCTAATCGAAAGAAAAGCCGACACCCGTAAGGAAATGCCTTAGGGACGGATAAATCATGCGACCGAGGCTTTCGACTCTTTCTTTCGTAAGCCACTCCACACGTTCTATCCCCTCTTCTTTTTGAGGTACAAGAAGTTCGTTCGATTTCGCACGCATGTCATACCAATGCGTTTCTTTGATTTCCCGCCTGCCGTTCATACTATATACATGGTAGGTAATGCCGAGTTTTTCTCCCGATTTCGGATTTTTAAGTCCCGTTTCCTCCTCCACTTCTCTTACTGCGGTATAGTCCAACTCCTCCCCATCTTCCCAATGTCCTTTCGGCAAATCCCAATGTCCGGAACGATAAATAAAGAGATACTCACCTCTCTCGTTTCGTACCAGACCGCCTGCCGCCTGTACAAAAACAAGCCCCTCGATAGCCTTGGCGAACACCTCTTTCACGGTCAAACTTTTAACAATAATTGTGATATTCTCACGACATTTCTCTTTGAAAAATCTCGCGAAATCAATCGAATCGACGTTCTTTTCGTCGCACTCCATCACCCTCTCATTTTCCGAAACAAATCGGGCAAAAGAGGCATTTACTATACAAACCCTATTGTGTTTGTTGAAAATATCGTACCTTTGCATCATGATTTTGAATAAAGAAACAGCCGAACAAGCAGCTCGATTTCTATTGCAAATTAAAGCAATAAAATTGAATAATGAAAGCCCTTTCACTTGGGCTTCGGGAAGAAAGTCCCCTATTTACTGCGATAACAGGGTTACTTTGTCATATCCCGACATCAGAACTTTCATTCGCCAACAGTTTGTTGCAATCGTCAACGAGCAATTTGCCGATGTCGATGTGATTGCAGGCGTTGCAACAGGCGGAATTGCACAAGGCGTATTGGTCGCACAAGACCTTGGAAAGCCTTTTGTATATGTAAGACCGGAAGAAAAGAAACACGGTTTGGGTAACAAGGTAGAGGGAGATTTGAAAAGCGGACAGTCCGTCGTGGTCATAGAAGACCTTATTTCCACAGGTAAAAGCAGTCTGCAAGTAGTGAAAACACTTCGTGAAGCAGGATGTTCCGTAAAGGGCATGGCAGCCATCTTTACCTATAATCTGGAAGTGGCAAAACAAGCCTTCATAGAAAGCGATGTAAGTTTGAACACAATAACGGATTATCACACGCTCATCGACATAGCGGCGAAAGAAAACTTCATCAAACAAGAAGACCTTGTGTCGCTGACCGAATGGAGAAAAAATCCGGAATTGTGGTCGGAACAGAGAATGAACAAGTAATGTTTTTTGGTTTTATTAAACAGGGCGTGATGCGACGAGCATTTCAACGCCCTTTATTTTTGGCCTCGAATGGTAAAAACAGAGAGTAAGAAAACGGAAATAGGAAGAAATGTGGAGTTCGTGTTCGATTATGTGAGCAACTTCTCCAATTTCTCACTTATGGCAAACGACAAAATAGAAAATTTCAAAGCAACAGAAGACAGATGTAGTTTCACAATAAAGGGAATGGGCGATTTCGGTTTGAAAATAATAGGTCGCATTCCATACGAAAAGATAACAGTGGCAAGCGACCCCGAGGTGCAATCCTCCATGCCCTTGAATTTTATCTTGAACCTGAATTTCGAGAAAACGGAAGCCTACAAATGCAACGTTACTGCCGTCATCGAACTCGATGTACCGCAAATAATGGCAATGATGATAAAGAAACAGCTCGAAAAAGCTGCAGACACATTGGTTGAAACATTGAAACAAAGAATGGAAATGATGATGTAATCGTCAGTTCTTCCTTTTAAGCACAACAAAACGCCGAAAGAGAAAGTTCTTTCGGCGTTTTATTTTTGCGAAATGGCGTTTCGTTCAGAGAATGTCGAAATCGTGTTTCATCGGATTGTTAGTCATGGGCAGCAAACAGGGTGAATATGTGTGCGAAAACTTTTATTGCGTCTTTCCCTAAAAATCATTTTGTAATTAACTGACTTTTTCGTACTTTTGCAGTTTGATTTCGACTTCGTCCGTCTTGTGGCAATGACGGTGTAAAGGGTCGAAGATTGCTTATATTGGGAAATAAGTACACTGAAAGAGATATGGAAAAAAGCAAAATAGGCTTGGATTTTACGAAAGTGGCTTACGCAAAGAAACTTGCGAAGACCATTTCCGATCAGGTGCAGGACTTTGTAGATGGTTACTCGACTGTTGCCTGCGAGAGAACGTTATGCCGGTTGATGGGCATAGACGGAATTGATGAGAGCGGCGTTCCAATGCCGAACGTATTGGTCGATTATTTGAAAGATAAGGGTATGCTTGCCAACGGTGTGTTGCCTGTATTGGGAAACGCAGTTATGCAGACGGGAAAAACCCCGAACGAGATTGCTGAGGCGGTTTCCAAAGGCACTTTGGATATAAGCACTCTTCCGCAGGGCGATGCAGAGAAAGCGAAAGCGGCTTTGCAACCGTTCATCGACCAATCGATGCAAAGAATTTCTGCAAACAGAAAACGTAGGGAGAATTATATTGCAACCATAGGCGAAGGTAGAAAGCCCTACCTATATATTATTGTTGCAACAGGAAACATCTATGAGGACGTTGTACAGGCACAAGCAGGTGCAAGGCAGGGTGCGGACATCATTGCCGTTATCAGAACGACGGGACAGTCGCTTTTGGACTACGTTCCTTATGGTGCAACAACCGAAGGTTTCGGCGGAACATTTGCAACGCAGGAGAACTTCCGCATAATGCGTAAAGCATTGGACGAAGTTGGCGAAGAGGTCGGTCGTTACATCAGATTATGTAACTATTGTTCCGGTTTGTGTATGCCGGAGATAGCCGTGATGGGTGCTTTGGAGGGCTTGGACGTAATGTTGAACGATGCCTTGTACGGAATTTTGTTCAGGGACATCAATATGCAAAGAACGCTTGTCGATCAGTACTTTTCAAGAGTGATAAACGGCTTTGCAGGTGTCATAATCAACACGGGAGAAGACAATTACCTTACAACGGCGGATGCTTTTGAGGAAGCACACACCGTTTTGGCTTCCGACCTGATAAACGAACAGCTTGCCTTTGCGGCAGGATTGCCCGAAGAACAAATGGGATTGGGACATGCCTTCGAGATGACACCGGATTTGGAAAACGGTTTCCTTTATGAGTTGGCTCAGGCTCAGATGATAAGAGAAATATTCCCGAAAGCTCCTTTGAAATACATGCCTCCGACAAAGTTTATGACCGGAAACATTTTCCGAGGACATATTCAGGACGCTTTGTTCAATGAAATATCGATATGGACAGGTCAGGGATTGCAACTGTTGGGTATGATGACTGAGGCAATTCACACTCCGTTCATGTCAGACCGTTATTTGTCGATAGAGAACGCACAATATATTTTCCGAAACATGCGAAATCTCGGAGATGATGTGGAGTTCAAGAAAGACGGAATCATGCAAACCAGAGCGAGAAAGGTATTGGACGATGCCATCGCTTTGTTGGAAAGAATGACGAAAGAGGGTCTTTTCTCTGCATTGGAGAAAGGTATATTTGCGGACATAAAACGTCCGCGTAACGGCGGAAAAGGATTGGCGGGAGTGTTTGAAAAAGGCGAGCATTACTACAATCCGTTTATTGATTTAATGAAAGGAAAAGGAGGACAACAATAATGAGCGGCGGATTATATTCAATGGAGGCAAAGAACTTCGATACGGAGCTTGACCTCACAAAAGTAAAACCATACGGAGATACAATGAACGATGGTAAGACACAGTTGAGTTTTACCCTCCCCGTTCCATGCGGAGATGAAGCCATAGAGGCTGCGAAACAGTTGATGAAAAAAATGGGATTCGAGAATCCGCAGGTTGTTTTCTACAAAGAGTTGACCAAAGGCTTCACTTTCTTCAACTGCTACGGCAGTTCGACTCACACGGTCGATTATACGACGATACATGTGCCGAAAGTGGAATCCAATACCATGGACATGCATGAATGCGATGAGTTCATAAAGGAGAAAATCGGCAGAAAGATAGTAATCGTCGGAGCGTCCACGGGAACAGATGCCCACACCGTGGGAATAGATGCCATAATGAACATGAAAGGTTACGCAGGCCACTACGGCTTGGAGCGTTACGAAATGGTGGAAGCCTTGAACATGGGGGCGCAAGTGCCTAACGAGGAATTCATCGCAAAGGCTCTGGAGATGAAAGCCGATGCCCTTTTGGTATCTCAAACGGTTACTCAAAAAGATGTGCATATCAAGAACCTTACGGAACTGGTTGAAATGTTGGAGGCGGAAGGTTTGAGAGATAAAGTGATATTGTGCTGTGGCGGAGCGAGAATAACCCACGAACTTGCCAAAGAATTGGGCTATGACGCAGGCTTCGGAATGAACACATACGCCGATGACGTTGCTTCTTACATAGCAGAAGAATTGGCACGCCGCATGGGCAAATAACATAATGAAGAACGAAGAAGACATTTCGCCGATTGAACAGGCGGTTTGACTGAAAGACTGCATTGAAAAGTCAAAAGAAAGGACTTCTTCGTTCAAAGCATGTTTCCGTCATGCGATAAATAAGAATAAAAATAACAAACATACAGCTATGGAAAAAAATCAGATGAGAGAAGTGATAGCAAGGCGTGCTGCCTTGGAACTTCAAGACGGATTCGTAGTTAATTTGGGAATAGGCATACCGACTTTGATACCCAATTATCTGAAACCCGGTGTCAAAGTGCTTTTACAAAGCGAGAATGGTTTGATCGGAATGGATTCCGATGCCAAACCGGGAGAGGAAGATCCCGAACTTATAAACGCAGGCGGCGGATATGTAACTATGATTGACGGTGCGGCTACTTTCGATTCGGCCACTTCATTTGCCATAATCAGAGGAGGACATGTCGATGCTTCCATTCTCGGAGCCATGCAGGTAGATGAGCAAGGCGATTTGGCGAATTGGATGATTCCGGGCAAAAAAATCCCGGGAATGGGTGGTGCAATGGATTTGTTGGTAGGTGCAAAGCGTGTTATTCTTGCAATGGAGCATACAGCCAAAGGCAATCCGAAAATATTGAAGAAGTGTACGCTTCCGCTCACAGCCAAAGGTCAGGTCAATATGATAATAACCGAAATGGGTGTCATGGAGATTACGCCGAAAGGCATAGTGCTTAAAGAAATCCATCCCGACTTTACCGTCGAGCAGGTTAAGGCTGCAACCGAAGCTGATTTGATAATAGCAGAGGATTTGAAACCAATGCTTCAATAAACCAACGAAAAGATGGAAAAGATAAAGCAAGGGGATACCTACGAGCTTGCGACACGTTTCACACAAGAGCAGGTGAACGCTTTTGCCGCATGTTCATTGGACAATAATCCCATTCACATCAATCCGGAGTACGCAGCGAAAACTCCTTTCGGTAAACCGATAGTACATGGTTTCTTTGCGGGAGCCGTGTTTTCAAGAGTTTTCGGAACAATGTGGCCCGGTGAAGGAACGATATACATGAGCCAGCAGATGAGTTTCCGAGCTCCTGTTTTCGTGGAGAACGATTACATTGCCAAATTCGAGGTCTTGGAAGCCGATGCGGTGAAACATCGCGGACTAATCAAGACCACATTGGTTGAAAAAGCCACGGGCAAAGAGGTAATCACGGGAGAAGCAAAGTTGATGCACACCGAAAGATTTTAATAATAACAAAAACATACAGCAATGAAGAGATTGGAAAATAAAGTTGCCATCATCACCGGAGGAACAGCCGGTATCGGTGCGGCAGCCGCAAAGAAATTCGCACAAGAGGGTGCAAAAGTAACGGTTTGGGCAAGAAATGCCGAAAAAGGTAAAGCGTTCGTTGAATCAATGGCAAAGGAAGGCTACACAATATGCTTTGATGCCGTTGATACATCTAATTATGAGCAAGTTGTTGCAGCGACAAAGAGAGTGTTCGACGCAAACGGCAAAATCGATATATTGATTAACAACGCCGGAATTACCAACGATGCCACTTTGAAGAAGATGACACCCGAACAATGGCAAAGCGTAATCGACATAAACCTTACGGGAACATTCTATTGCACCAAAGCCGTTAACCAATACATGGTTGAAGCCGGTTGGGGCAGAATTATCAACGTATCCTCCGTTGTCGGATTATACGGAAACTTCGGACAAACCAACTATGTTGCCACAAAAGCCGGTGTCATAGGAATGACCAAAACTTTGGGAAGAGAGTTGGGCAAGAAGGGTGTTACTGTAAATGCAGTTGCTCCGGGATTCATTGCAACGGATATGGTTGCAAAAATGCCTGAAGACATATTGAAAGGAATGATAGCAAAGGTTCCTGTCGGAAGACTTGGAAAGCCTGAGGACATTGCCAATGCCTTCTGCTTCCTTGCCTCAGATGAAGCTGCATACGTTAACGGAGCAGTATTGTCTGTTGATGGCGGTATGACAGTGTAAAATTTTGATTTGCATAATTGGGGAAAGAAGTCTGTTTTCGGGCAGACTTCTTTCTTTTTTACCCGTATTCGATTATCTTTATCAAGTAAAAGTGCCATATAACGAGTACCGCAGTCATCATCTCAGCCTGCGAGCATTCTTGTTTTGGAAAATCCAAAACCCAAACGCCGTTTGAGAAAATTCTTCCGGCGTTTCGATTTTTCCTTTTGGCGATTCAATTTCGTGTAACGCCGTTTTGATTTTTCGGGTGGGAAATCATGGTGCAACGAAATCTGATTTACGTTTTTCGGCGAACCATATTTGTGCTTGTTTTGCGGCGTTTGTATATTTTTTCGGTATGTATAGTTTATTCCAAAGCCTGTAAAAATACCGCAGCCATTGCTTGTAACGGCATGTTTTCAGGTTGTGCATGCGATAAATATGCATTGCGTCCTCCGTTCTTTTGATGTACATCTTCAATCCGCCGCTTGTGCTTACTCCTCCTATTCTGTTGGTGAGCATTACTTTGTCGATATATCGTGCTTTCACCTTTTCGATGTACAACATCCTTAACAGAAGTTCGAAATCACCCCCCCGATTATAGTCAGGCTTTATATAGCCGTATTTTTCGTAGCATTCCTTTTTCATGTAGAAGGTTTCATGGTCGGGGATATAGCCGTACAGCAACCATTTCGGCTTGAAGTGTTTGTTTGAATAGCACCTGACGGGGCAAAAGACATCATTTGCTTCAACATAATAGGAATCGGCATAAACAGCTTCCGTATCGCTGTCGGCGAAGCTTTCGGCTATTGTAGCAATGCAGTCTTCGGAATTGAAGAAATCGTCGCTGTTGAGAATGCCCACGACCTCCCCGCTTGCCATTGCTATGCCTTTGTTCATGGCATCATACAATCCGTTATCTTTTTCGGAGATGTATTTCATTTCTTTGCCGACTTGGCGGAATTTGCCTTTGTATTCGTCCAACAAATCGAGTGTTCCGTCTATCGAACCGCCGTCTATGACTATGTATTCAAGCTCGGAATGCGTCTGCCAGAGGACGGAATCCATGGCATCTTCAATAAAATGAGCTCTGTTTAGGGTCGGTGTGATTACTGATACTTTCATGGTGCTTGGAATTGTCGTTCCTGCTATGTGCTTCTATATTGCATGACAGAGAAACGAAAAAAGAGAGTTTGTTTGAAACTCTCCTTTGTGTCGATTCTTTCATCTGTCGATTTTCATCCTTGACTTATCTCAATATCTCCCTGTGATGATGCTGTGCAGAGGAATATGCGTCACATGTTTTGTGGGAACAAGATGTCAAGAGGATACCGAACGCAGATAAAGCCAAAAGGCATACGAATATTTTCTTCATTTCTTATTATGTTTTATGTCTATGAACGATTGAAAGAATGTTTTAGTCTGTCATTTACCGTGTTTCATCGTTTTTTTATCCGAAAGGTATTGTTTTCCACGCAACAAAGAGTTGTTTATTCGTCTTTCGGTTTGCTTTCTCTGATGTAATGCGGAAGTGTCTCGGGCAATACGATAGACATTTCGACCAATCCGGCAAACTCTCCGTTCTCGTACCATGGCGATTGGTAGATAAGTTTCTTCAATCCTTCTTTTTCAATGGTGTAAGCGTTGGTCTTGCCCTCGCTCATCAGTTCTTTGATGATTTTTCTTGCCCTTTCGGGGTGGCAATCCATGAGTTGCCTGCCGATAAGTTGCTTGCCGCCGTTTTTTTCGTAGGTATTCGCACTGCGTTTGTTCATATCGATTATTTTCCCGTCCTTATCGCAAACGGTTATCGCCACAAAGGGCAGTTCTTCCGACCATTTATCCATTTCTTTCGTGCTTTTGTTTATAAAAAGAACCCGCAGCGGTTCACGTACGTGCCGGTCTGCGGATTTGTATGAGAACAGTTTAATCTATTTGCATGATAGGGCTGCCAATGCGATGGAATACATCTTCGTTTTTGTGCTGTCGCCTCTTGAAGACAAGACGCAAGGGACTTTTGCTCCCACAACCATTGCCGCCAATTCTGCCTTGGCAAATTTGGTGCATGATTTGTAGAATACGTTTCCTGCTTCGATGTTAGGCCATACCAAACAATCGGCATCTCCTGCCACTTCGCCTTTCAATTTCTTGATTGTGGCACTTTCTTTGTCTATTGCAACGTCCAATGCCAAAGGTCCGTCGATGATGGCTCCCTTTATCTGACCACGGTTGCCCATGGCAGCGATAAGGGCTGCATCGACGCATGAAGGAATGCCTACGCTCATTTGCTCTGTCGGAGCTATCATTGCTACTTTCGGAGTTTCGATTCCGAGCGTCTTGGCAGTGTTGATGACGTAATTACATATTGCCGTCTTTTGTTTGAAATCCGGTGCAGGGATAACGGCGACGTCGGAAGTAATCAACAATTTGTGATAAGTAGGAACCTCAAATACGGTTACGTGGGAAAGAACGGGTTTACCGCCCGGCATCAAGCCTTTTTCCTTGTTAAGGATTGCTCTCATGTATTTGTCTGTGGAGCAAAGACCTTTCATTAAGATGTCGCCCTCTCCTGCGTTAATCAACTCGACTGCCTTGTTTGCCGCAGCTTGTTCGTTAGCCTCTTGAACGAGTTTGAACTTGTTTACATCGATTCCCTCTTTCGCACAAACGGACTTTATCGTCTCTATATCGCCGACCAAAGTCGCTTCGATAATACCCAAATCCATTGCCATGGAAGTTGCTCCGATTGTGTGAGAATCGTTTGCGAATGCAGCAACCAACCTTTTCTTGCCTCTCTGCTTTACAGCGTCGATAAGCTCATCTAACTTCTTTATCATCACTATATGTTTTAATTTATCTTTTCTCCGAATGAGACTGCAAAGTTACTGCAATAATTCGATAGGACAAAGCAAAAGAAAGGAAATCTGAACAAAGAGTGCCGACAAAACGCCGTCCCGGAAAAATGAAACGCCGAAAGAATTTCTGGAAACGGCGTTCCGTCAAATTCTTTCGGCGTTTTATTTTCTTGCAGGTGTCGGATAGAGGTTACAGGCTTATGAAAGGACTTGTCAATCCGTAAATGTATGTTCCGATTCAAATGATTTCAAAAAACTTTTTTTCATCTCGGCACACAAAAAGCACATCGCAAGAAAACACTTCTCTATTCGGATTGAAATGGAAGAGCCTTCTTGCGATGTCTTACGCAATCGAGAATTGCAAAATCAGTATTCAAAATTCATTCCTTCATCTGTATTAAAGTCCGTATCGATGGAAGAGGTTTGGCTTACGCTGTTTCTCTCCCCGTTTCTTTGCAAAGAGACAATCATTGCACCTACCATTTTGGTCATTTCGACCAAAGTTTCACGCGATTGGTCGTATTGGGATTGATCAAACACCCCGTCCTTGTACGCCAGAGTGGAAAGCACAACGCAGTTCCTGATAGCACTCTTGGCATCTTTCAAAAACTGTATGAATTGCGGCTTATGCCTTGCCGAACCCTCTGCTATGTTTTCCGCAACCTTTGCGGCAGAGGTCGATAACGGTTGAAGAATGACTTTCTTTTCAAATTCGCTTGCCGTTTGTGTTTGTTGCATCGTCCACACAAAGTAGTCCAATGCCTTGTCGTAAACTCTCAAATCCTCAAATCTGAAGAAACTGACTGTTCTAGCCTGATTTTCCATAAAAATTAAATTGTATGCTTGGTTAATAGTCTATTTTATTCCTGCGAAATACTTCATGAATTGAACACGATGGAAAGTCGACGAATTGTTATTCTTTTCCACGGCAAGTTTTCCTCTGAAATCATCTATGCTCTTGAAGTTCTTTTCTTTCATCCAACTTTCGAGCAAAGCGTTTGCCTCCGATATGAATTCCGTTCCCTGTTCATACAGTGCAGAAACGACCTGAACGGTCGATGCTCCTGCCAAAAGAAGTTTTATAACGTCCTGCGGTTTATGCACTCCGCCACCCGAAGTCAGCGGACAATGTATTATGTTCGACAGAATGGCAGTCCATCGGATTACACGAGGCAAATCGCTCGGCGAAGAGAAGACATTCGCCGGTTCCGTGCAGATTTTGTCGATGTTTATGTCCTGTGAAGCGAAACGATTGAAGATATGCAGATTGGCAATACCCATCCATGAAAGTTTCTGAGCGAAACGAGCAAGAGAAGAGAAGTAAGAACTGATTTTTATAGAAATCGGTATCGACAAAGCACGCTTTATGCTCTGTATGACGTCCTCATAAAACCGCTCAACATCGTCCGTGGTCAGGTTAACGTCGGAAGGAAGCACGAACATATTCAATTCCACTCCGTCGGCACCAGCCTGCTCCATTCTTCCTGCCAATGAAATCCATTGAGAAGCCGAAACGCAGTTCACACTTGCGATAATGGGAATCGACAACTCGCTTTTGGCGGTTTTTATCAAATTCATATATTTATCCAAGGATTGTTCCTTTGTGTGAGACACCACATAATCGTATGTTTCAGGCGAAAAACCGAAATTTGAAGACATCTTCAAGGAATTGGTCATCTCTTGCAAAATCTGTTCTTCGAAAACGGATTTCAAGATTACAGCACCCGCACCCGCTTCTTCTATCTTCTTCAATGTCGCAAGGTCGGACGTCAAACCGCAACTCCCTACAACAACAGGGCTCTTTATCCTCACCCCCATGAAATTGGTCGTAATATCCATAACTCCCGTATTTAGGAGGCAAAGATATAAAAACATTCTTATACAACCAATCAAATGCTTGAAAATCTGCAAAAATATTCTTTTCCGATAGGTCTGACAACGAAAAAACACACCGTATGAATACAATTTTCGACCAAAAGGCCTTTCCTTTCAAGAAGAAAATGTATCTTTGCACACCAAAAGGAGTTAACGAAAAACACGGTAAACAAAATGGATACAGAAAACAACATCAGAAACACGGAAAATCAAGAAGAAAAGAACTTTAACGTCGGAGCGTTGGTAACAAACACGGAACAATTCTTGGAAAAGAATCGCAAGATAATAATAATTGCTTTGGCTGTTGTGGTCGTAGGTATTGCTGCTTACTTCGGATATAAACATTTATATGCGATACCAAGAGAGAAAAATGCACAAGCCGAGTTGTTTGCGGCACAACAATATTTTCAAAACGAGGATTATGACAAGGCTCTCAAAGGAGACGGCAAGCATGCAGGTTTAATAAATATCGTAGATGAGTATGGCTCTACCAAAAGCGGCAAATTGGCAGCCTATTATGCAGGTAATATTTATCTTCAAAAGGGAGAGTATCAGAAAGCAATAGATTATTTGAACAAGTTCTCACCTGATGACATGTTGATGAAGTACCAAACCAAAGCATTGGTAGGAGACGCATACGCAGAGTTGAATCAGTTGGACAAAGCAATATCTGCATATAAGGAAGCAGCAAAAGCCGACAATGATATAACGACTCCGTTCGTTCTTTTGAAGATGGGACAAATCTATGAAATGCAACAAAAGAACAAAGAGGCTTTGGAATGCTATAAAAGCATAAAGAAAGACTATCCGAACTCAATGGAATTCAGAGAAGTCGAGAAATACATTTCCAGAATGGAAGCTCTGTTGAAATAACAAACTCTTAATCGAATCAGAAGGGAGACATCTGTATGTCTCCCTTTAATTTTGCCTTTGCCTCAGTTTCTCCTAATCCTGCGAATTCAAGCAGTAAGTACAAATTTAGAGGAAGTTTTTGACAAAGTACTCTTTAGGGGGAAAAGAAATCGAGTTTTTTCTTGGTCTTCTGTTTATCTTGTCTTTAATGCGTTGAATATCCTTGTCATCGTACTCATCAAAAGAAACTCTTTTCGGTATGTACTGTCTTATTAAACCATTCGCATTTTCGATAGCCCCTTTTTGCCATGACGAATAAGGATCGGTGAAGAACACCTCAACACCTAATGCTTTTGATATAATCTCGTGAGCAGAGAACTCAGTCGTATTTTATCTCTACAACAGTCTGAGATAATTTTTCGCTTCTTTACCGTATTTGAGTTTATTCATAAACAGCATATTGGTACTTCTATCAACTAAAGTAACTATCGCCTGTTGATTGTTCGGTTCAACAATCGTATCCATTTCCAAATCTCCGAATCTCTTTCCATCAGCCTCGATAGGTCTGTCATGAATACTCTTTCTATCATAAATATGGGATTTACCGACTCCGACATATCTGTTGCAGTGTTTAAGTCTGTGTCTCAGATATGTGTACAAGTTTCCATAATTCCGTTGTCTTCTCTAATCCATGCGTATATGGTCTCGTGTGAAATTTTGATGCCTTTTTTAGCAAGATATCCGGATATTTGTTCAGGCGACCACTGTTCTTCAACAAGATAATGTTTGACAGAGAACCATACAACTTTCCTGATAGCCCTATTGCCCGGAGTACGCTTGCGACGTTTTTCAGCTTGTTTCTGAAATATTTCCCATTTATATACTCCACGTTTGCTTGAATTGCGATGCAACTCCCTTGTGATGGTGGAATTAGCCACTCCGATAGCTTCCGCTATTTCTTTTTTTCTTCATTCCTTTGCTCATGAACACAGAAATTGTGTATCTTCTTCCCGAAATTGTTTGTACATGACAAAGCAAATTAATTACTATTCGAGAGACAGGAGACAGTAGTCTCTTTTTTTTGTTTTTAAGCATTATCGGTTGTTTCTGTCTTCGCATTCCTCTTAGGAGACTTTGCGACTTTTGCTGTTCTGAACAACCCCGCAGCGTTTTTCTTATCGCAAAACCCTACAAAAAAATTGCACTTCTTTCTTGAACTTACCTTCATCGTTTGAGGATTTGACCGATGAAGACATTTCTTTCATTCAGAACAGATTGAACAATAGACCAAGAAAAAAGCTCGGCTTTCTAACTCCTCTTGAATATTTTTCCGCTAATTTTGCGACCATAATAAATGGTCTAACTGATAAGTTGCATTTGTGAGTGGAATTCAGCCAATAATTTCCATTCTCTTGCTGTTGATTAAACAGTAAGAGAATGGAAATTCGCAGAATAGGTATCGTAAAGAGAATATTATCAAATATATAAATACAATATGGTCGCTCCCTACGCGGGAGCGTGGATTGAAACCTATTTGGTCATGCGAAAATCCTTTCTTATTTTCGTCCGAAGTCTGCGGGGATTTCACCCCAACTTTGCGTATCCCACTTTATTATTTCGGTTGTATATGTATTTTCCTGCAACCATTTTTCTGCTCTTGCTATGTAATCGAAAAGGTCTTTGTTCTTTTCGTTGCGTTCCATCTTGGTTTTGCATTTCTTCTGCTCCACCCATTTTATGGCATTGACGCTGTCGGTATATAGCGGTTGGGGAAGCCCGCGACGTTTAAGGTAGGACAAACCATGGACAATGCCGAGGAATTCGCCTATGTTGTTTGTGCCGTGCGGGTGTTTGTAATAGAAAATAGTCTTTCCATTTGCCACATAAACACCTCTGTATTCCATCACCCCGGGATTGCCGCTGCATGCTGCATCTGTGGCTATGCTGTCGGTTATCGGCAGATAAGACGTGCGGGAAGTCTGCTTCACTTGCGGCGTTGCCTGCTTTCGGTAAATGAACTTATCGGGAGATTGCTTGAATGCTTCCCTTGCCTGCGTCAGTGTCTCGAAAGATTTGTATTTTGCACCGTCATATCCGAATACGGATTGTTTGCAATCGTCCCAATTATCGAATATACCTTGTTTTCTGCCTTTCCAAACTACGTAATATTTGCTTTTTTTTGCCATGTCTTTATCTTATCAGTGTTATGTCGCCGCCTTCTTTGTATGTCTTGCCACCGAGACAACGCACTTCCAAGCTGTAAAAATATACAGCCGCATCGCATTGCCTGCCTTTGTACGTTCCGTCCCAGCCTTCTTGCAAATCTGAGGTAGCAAATACCTTTTCACCCCAACGGTCGAATACTTCAAAGGTGAAATTCTCGATTTTCTCTCCGACGACAAAGAGAACATCATTCTTTCCATCACCGTTCGGTGTGAATATATTGGGAACATATATGTCAGGTCTGCCGCAATTTATCACCTCGACCTCGACAAGAACGCTGTCCTCTGCCTTACAACCGTATCCGTCGCTGACGGAAACATGGAAAAGAGTACTTTGATACATCGTTGCCATGGTTGAAGAGGAATGAGACGACGTAAGATTTTCGGCAGGCGACCATGTATAACGCATTCCCGCAATATGTGTGGAGGAAAGTCGGACTTCCTGACCATCGAATACTCTTTCAGGCTCGGCACTTGCCGAAAAGTTCTCGAACAAGTCCGTATGGGTAACGATAATCGTACTTTGTGTTCGACAATTATTGGCATCAGTCAATGCCAAAACGTATTCCCCGCAACAGGCTTCGCTTATGTCCTTGTCCGTTGCCCCGTTCGACCAAAGGTATAAGTATGGCATGCTACCGCCAGAGGCAAAAGACGTGACGACCGCCCCGCAACCTTCCGGACAATTATTTTCCGTTGCGGTCAATGTCAGTTTCAATGTATCTGTATCGATTATCCGTATGGTATCCGTAATGGAACAACCCTGTGCATCGGTGAGAATATAAATGTAATCACCGCTACAAAGACCGGAAAGTTCACCTCCTACATATCCGTTGTTCCATATAATGTTATAAGGTTGCACTCCTCCGGAAGGATTAAGCGAAATAGCGGCACTGCATTCGTTTTGACAATGATTGTTGGTGTACTCCGGTTCCGTAACAAGGTTATCCGGAGAATCGATTGCGAAACCGAGACTTACCGAACAACCGTTTGCATCGCTTACCGTAATGCTATAATTTCCGACGGCAAGGTTTCCGATGGAATCCAAGGCCGTACCGCTCGCTCCGTTGCTCCATTGAAAGAACAAAGGCGACGTAAAACCGCTTGCCACGACAATGGCAGAACCATTGCTTTCGCTGTTGCAACGTGTATCATGAGTATTCACTTGAAGGAAACCGCCGTTATAGTTCATGTAAATACTGTCTTCACCGAAGCAGTTGCCTCTTCGGATACGGACATAAAGCCACGAGGAAGACGCAGTGTCAAGAGTTATCATACCGCCTACGGCATTCACACTATCCGAAAAATTCCTTCGGAAAGATGCACTCAGAAGATAGTCGGCAGGAATACCGGACGGAAGATGCAATTCGTATGGAACGCTGCAATAGTTCACCGTATCAGGAAATTCCAACGACAATTCATCGATTTCGATTGTCTGAACGAGAGTGTCCGAACATTGAGGCGTGGAAACGATGAGCCGATAAGTCGTCGTGTTCTGCACGACTGCGTACGGATTAGGCACAACGGCACTGCTCAAACCGCTTGCAGGCTGCCAAGAATAGCTCACGGAGGATTGCGGGTAGGCGTTTATGCCGATTTGAATCAAATCTCCGGGGCATGTAACCTTGCTTTCCAATGTATCGGTATGCGAATCCAAAAGAATGATACGCTTTGTCAAAGTGTCGGAACTCCAACAAGCATCATGCTTATAAGCAATCAGCGTAATGTCGTAAATTCCGCTTTGGGCATAAACATGTTTAGGATTTACTTCTGTTGAAGTGCTTCCGTCGCCGAAAAGCCACAGGAAATCATCTCCCCGTCCGAGATTGTTCAATCGCAGAGTGTCGGGGAAGCAAACGTATTCCGGCAGGTCGAAATCAGCTACGGCATAATCGGAATGAACATTGAATTTGAATGCAACGGCATTGCAATTCGTCGAACCATTCTCCGAACTCCACACATCGACAGGGAAAACAGGGAAGCCATTGCTTCCGCCACAGCTTGCACAAACGGATTGATACAAACTGCCGTACCTGTCGAAGCGACTTGTACCTCCGTCAACGTGATCTATACCTGCATTTGCACTACTGCTCAACTCTCCGAGGAAAGTGGCATAATCCAAACTCGAAACATCGGAAGCAAGAGATATAATGTAGAAATCCTGTCCGTCGGTCTGCGACTGATAAGCATCGGGCGTCGTTTGCATGTTCATTGTTCCGAAAACGGCAGGAAGATTAGGCAGATATTTGAAAAACTTTCCCCAACCGGCAGCATAAATCCTGCCACACACATCGACCGAAAAGCCCGATGGCGATATATTTATGCTGTTATCTCCTGTTCCGAAGACGGTACTGAAAATCAAACTGTCGATTGCAGGAGTGAATTTGGCTATGAACTGCCCGCTGTTCGGTATACTGTATTGTACATTATGCACAAGCGTGCTGCCGCTTGCCTTGGTCTGTCCGAAGATATGGGGATAGCCGCTGCGGTCTGTTCTTACGAAATAAGACAAATCAAAAGCCTCCGAACCGAAAAGGCTCGATGCCAACAGCTGTGAGCCATCGTATGACAGCAAAGCAAGAAAAGCATCGGTCGTTCCGCCGTTATGAGAGGCGTTATACGCATTAGGAGTTGTCGGAAAGTTATTAGAAACCGTTCCTCCGGTGATATAAAGGCGATAATCCTTATCCGTATCGATGCTGAACACCGCATCATCGCCGCTGCCGCCTATATAAGAGGAAAACAACAAAGTGCTTAATGTGTAATCCAGCTTGAAAACCACCCCATCCTGTCCTCCGCCCGTCTGTGGCTGGAATGCATTGGCAACGGGAAAGTCGAAAGAAAAGGTGGAAGAACCGACATATACATTGTTTCCATCATCTGTTACAAGTTCGCCCCTTGCTCCATCGCCGTAATTGGCATATAGCGAATCATTTCCGAGATAAGTAATAAGCCTGTTGCTGTTGTACCGCTCCCGATAGTTCAACCCGTCGTTTGCACTGCCGCCTATATATGTCGAAGCCCTGAGTTGCGTTCCATCGGTCGAAAGTCTGCTGACATATAAGTCCACTCCGTGAGGAAATTGCACCGAACCATCGTATGTAACAGCCGTTCCGCCGGAAAAAAATCTTTGATATGCTCCATCGGTTGTGGGAAAATCATGGCTGCCCGTGGTTCCGAACACAATCAATTCGTTACTTCCATCGACAATCATGCTGTGCGGCATATCGCTATATGTTCCTCCGAGATATGTAGAGTAAATCAACTGCCTGCCATCGGCGGAAAACTTGCTGATTGCACAATCCCATACCCCTCCGAAACTGTCGCAGAACGCTCCCGTACTTGTCGGATAGCCTATTCCTATGACAATGGAACCGGAATAAAGGTTTCCGTAGGCATCGTATGTCGCAGTAAAGCCCCAGTTGTCCGCAACAGAACCGGAATAAGTCGAAAAAATCAACGAAGGGTCTATTATCAAATCTCTTTCACGGTCATACGTTCCGAGCTTATAGCCTATTCCCTTTCCCTTTCTTTCAAATGCTGCTTCGACCTGCCTTTTTTCTTTCCCATAAAGTTGATAGGCATACGGCTTTCGCTCCGTCAACTCTCCGACCGAGAGTTTCAAGTTCAACTCCCCGCCGATTATCTCAACCTCATCGACACCTTCGTAAAGCAATTCCAAGTTTTCCGGATTTGCCCCTTCATGAAGCACGAACTCATGCTTGAAAGCACCGTTCTCGCTATAAATCCGCCAATCCACCCCATCGTAAACGTCCTTGTAAACAAGCATGGAATAAGCCGCAACATTACTTTGCCATTTCGATTTTTCGTTTCCTATGAAGTAATTGCTGTATCCCTGCATTCTTTCCGATGCCTGCGGATTGCATCTCCTCATTCCGACAGGTTGCAAAAGGAAAGCATGCTTCATATTAAGCAAAGAATCGTTCTTTTCTGCTTCATGGCTGTGCAAATGCGGCGAAGAATACACGAACAACAAGCCGTCCTCTCTTGCAAAGACGAACCCGTTGCTCATTCTCGCCATATATAACACCTTTTCGTCCCATTGTCCCTTGTTTTCCTCGAAACGCAAAGACGGTTGGGCAAAAACGCAGAACGAGACCACCGAAAGGAATAAAGCAATCAGCCGCTTCTTCATGTCATTTTCTTTTTAATCCAAGGCTTGAACTATCTTCGACACAAGCGGATGCCGCACAATATCGCAAGCACCGAGCTTTATCACCGATATTTCCCTTATATGCTGCAATCTTTCCAAAACAGGCAGCAATCCTGAACTTTGATTCTTCGGCAAATCCACCTGTGTGCAGTCTCCCGTTATGACGAACTTGGAACTTTTGCCCATTCTCGTCAGGAACATCTTCAACTGCGGCATGGTAGCGTTCTGTGCCTCGTCCAGAATGACGAAAGCCTTGTCAAGGGTTCTGCCTCTCATAAAAGCCAACGGGGCAATCTCTATGACACCTGTCTCTATCAGTTTCTCCAAACGCTGTCTCGAAAGCATGTCCCGCAGGGCATCGTAAAGCGGTTGCAGATACGGGTCGAGCTTGTCCCGCATATCCCCCGGCAAAAAGCCGAGATTTTCTCCTGCTTCAACGGCAGGACGTGTCAGAACAATCCTTTGCACCTGTTTCGATTTCAATGCACGTACAGCCAAAGCCACGGCAGTGTATGTTTTACCGCTTCCCGCAGGACCTATTGCAAAAAGCATATCATTTCTGCCTATCTGCTCGACCATCTTCCGCTGATTTTCCGTTCTCGCCCGCACCTTCAATCCGTTCTGCCCGTAAACCAACACATCCGTTTCCTCCTCCGGCAAAATCTTGCAGCCCGTCTGCACCTGCATTATCGTGTTCTCGTCCATTTCTCCCTCAATGACAAACCGTTTCAACAACTCTTCCAAAAACCTCTCGAACTCCTCTATCCCTGCCTCTTCACCGCGGATTATCAAACTCTTGTTTCTCTGCACCAAAACCACGTCAGGAAACAATATCTCCAAAAACCTCAGATTTCTTCCGTTCGTTCCAAACAACGAAAGCAAATCCAAGTCCTCCAAATTTCTTATTTTCTCTCTCATTTACCCGTTATTCTTATTTCGGTTCTTCTGTTCATGGCTCTCAAATCTTCCGAAGAATTATCCGTTATCGGCTTCGAGAAACCGTAACCCCTGCAAGACAACCTCTGCGGATCCGTTCCCTTTTCCACAAGATAGTTTTTCACGGCTTCGGCACGCTTTTGCGAAAGTTTCAAATTGTACTCCTCTCCACCCACATCATCGGTGTGTCCGCCTATTTCCACTTTCAAATTCGGATTATTCTTCAAAAGCTCTGCCAAGGTATTCAATTCCACAAACGATTCCGCCAATAAATCGCTGCTGTTGTTGGCAAAAAATATATTATGCAGCACAAGGCTGCTGCCAACCTCTATTCTACTTAATTCGATGTCCTTTTCAAAGGATTCTTTCCCGTCATCTGTCGCAAGAGAAAAGTTCTCCGAAAAGAACAAATAGCCTTCTGCATTGGTCGAAAAAGCATAATCGCTTCCGACAGGCAGGCATATAAGGTATTCTCCGCTCACAGGGTCGGAATAACCCGAGGAAACGATACGCGAGGTTTTCAAATTACGGATTTCAAACGAAGCTCTGACAGCTTTTTTGCTCTCCTTATCATATATTTTTCCCCGCATATATGTAACCGCAACGGGTCTTGCCTCGGCATAAAGCTCGAAAGCGTACAAATCCAAGCCGCCCCGACCGTCCGCCCGCTGACTTGCATAAACGGCATAATCGCCTGCCGCCGATACAATGAAACTGCTCTCGTCTGCCTCGGTGTTTATCGGATAGCCGAGATTGATTGGCGGAGTGAATCTGCCGTTTTCCAAGCGGGAATAGAATATATCCAAGCCGCCCATGCCGCAATGGTAGTCGGAAGAGAAGTAAAGCATTTGATTGGAGGGGTGAATGAAGGGAGACATTTCCTTTCCGGGAGTGTTTATCGCCTCTCCGCAATTCTTGGCTTTTGTCCACGTCCCGTCGTCTTTAAGATAGGAATAATATATATCGCTTTCGCCGAAACCGCCTGCCCTGTTGGATACAAAGAAAAGAGTTCTTCCATCGGAAGCAATGCTCGGTTGAGCGTCCCAAGAGGAAGAATTGACATTTGCACCGAGGTTCTCGGGCTTGCCCCATTGCGTTCCCATTCGCTCGCTTCGGTAAATATCGCAACTGCCGTGTGAATCCCCTGCACCGCACCTCGTGAAATAAATATATCTTCCGTCCGGCGACAAACACCCCGCCCCTTCGTTGAAATCCGAGTTCAAAACACCCGGCAATTTCACCGCAGGCTGCCATTGCATTCCCTCTCTTTTGGAAATAAAGAAGTCTTCCGCCGCAGGCTTACCCTCCTCCACAAAGCTTTGGCGGGTAAACAATATTTCCGACAAGTCGGCTGTCATTGCAGGCAGGTATTCGTTTCCCTCGCTGTTTATGTTCCCACCCATGTTCTCGGGAGAGAATGGAACAGGGTTTTGAACCGCCTCCGCCCTGAACCGTAAACAATCGATTTTATGCTCCGCCTCCGCCCTGCGTTCGGCGTATGCTTCCCTGTCAGGAGCAAGCCGCAAGTAAGAATTCAAGAACACAATCGCACTATCCCACTTCCTTTCACTATCATAAATATCCGCCAACTTGCGATAAGCATTCAAATCGAACCGCTCGTCCTTCTGCACGACAATAAGCAAATGACGCTTGGCCGTTTCAAAGTCCTTGCGAACGAAATACAACTCACCCAAAGCCAGATGAGCCGGAGCATAATCCGAATGCTTATCGGTGATTTTCAAAAGCAAAGTCTCCGCCTGTTCTGTCTTGCCCTTGGCAAACAAATTCCTCGCTTTCTCGAAATCCTTATCCGCCCTGCCCTGAGCCGAAAGACAATTACATGCCCCAATGGCAAAAAACAAAACGAAAAAACGTAATTTCCAATTCATACCACGAAACTTTGAATACCGCAAAGGTAAGAAAAACCGATAAATTTCTCCATTCCTATACGCTTATTCGCCATAAGAACAAACGTCACCCTGCTTCGCACAGACTAATAACCACAATAATTCAAGAATACAAAACCCTGTTTCTCAAAATCTTCAAAAGCCAGAAACCCAAACGCCGTTTCGGAAAAATGAAACGCCGAAAGGATTTCGTGAAACGGCGTTCCGTCAAATCCTTTCGGCGTTTCGATTTTCGGGTTTTTCAATCGAGGATTTTCTTTCTCGTATCGTTTGCGGTCAAAACGAAAAAACGGAGGCATACGTTCTTGTTTGAATCGTATGTCTCCGTTAATCCGTGTCGGCAGATTAAACTGCAATGCTTTACTTCTTCTCGTTCAAGAAGCGGAATTGCAATTCGCCGCCGGATAAGAACATTTCCACCTTGCTGTTCTCCGGCATATTGCCTTCTATCATAAAGACCGACAATTTGTCTATGACATACCGCTGAATGGCTCTCTTTATCGGTCTTGCTCCCAAGTCGGGTTGGTAGCCTTTCTCTGCCAAGTAGTCCATGCTTTCTTCGGTACATTGGAGTTCGACGTTCTTTTCTTTCAAACGTTTCTGCAAACGAGACAACTGTAATTTGACAATCTCTCTTACTTCTTCCTTTTGCAATGGTTTGAATACTACAATCTCGTCTATACGGTTAAGTAATTCCGGACGGATTGTCTTCTTCAATAACTCCAATACAGATGCTTTGGCCTTATTCCACTCCGATGAGAAGTCATTGCCCTGTTCGCTTATGGCGTGTTGCAATATCTCCGAACCTATGTTGGAAGTCATTATTATTATTGTATTCTTGAAATCCACCACTCTGCCCTTATTATCAGTCAATCTGCCGTCCTCCAATACTTGTAACAATATATTGAAAACATCGGGGTGTGCTTTCTCTATCTCGTCCAACAATACTATCGAATATGGTTTCCTTCTTACGGCTTCGGTCAACTGTCCGCTTTCCTCATAACCTACATATCCCGGAGGCGCTCCTATCAATCGAGAGACGGTATGCCTTTCCTGATACTCGCTCATGTCTATCCTTACCATAAGGTCTTCTTTGTCGAACAGCAATTCCGCCAAAGCCTTTGCCAATTCGGTCTTTCCGACACCGGTACTGCCTAAGAATGCGAACGAACCTATCGGTCTGTTTTCATCAGCCAAGCCGCTACGACTTCTTCTTATCGCATTGGCTACTGCCTCTATGGCTTCCTCCTGGCCGACGACCCTTTTCTTCAATTCGTCTTCCAAGTGCAATAGCTTATCTTTCTCACTCTGCATCATCTTTGCCACAGGGATACCCGTCCATCGCGAAACCACTTCGGCAATATGGTTATCATCAACCTCCTCCGTTATCAAGGCTCCGTTGGTCTGCATGCTCTTCAATTTGGTCTTATAATTCTCCAAATCGGTTTCCGCGGTCTTTATCTTGCCATAGCGTAACTCGGCAACTTTTCCGTAATCACCCGCTCTCTCCGCTTGTTCGGCTTCAAATTTATAGCGTTCGATTTTCTTTACCTCCTCCTGTATGGCTTCAACATACTTCTTCTCTGCCTCCCAACGTGCATGTAACTCGTCTCTTTCTTTCTTTAATTTGTCTATCTCCGCAGAAAGTTCGTTTTCTTTCTTCGTATCCTTCTCTTTCTTTATGGCTGCACGCTCGATTTCAAGCTGCATCAAACGTCTCTCCAACTCGTCCAATTCCTCCGGAGAAGAATCTATCTCCATACGTAGCTTTGCAGCTGCTTCATCTATAAGGTCTATTGCTTTGTCCGGCAAGAAACGGTTCGTGATATACCTTGCCGACATTTGAGCTGCCGCAACTATTGCACTATCCTTTATCCTCACATGATGGTGAACCTCATAACGCTCTTTCAAGCCTCTCAATATACTTATGGTATCGGCAACACTCGGCTCATCCACCAAAACCATTTGAAACCTACGCTCCAAGGCTTTATCCTTTTCAAAATACTTCTGATACTCATTAAGAGTTGTTGCTCCGATAGCCCTCAATTCCCCTCTTGCCAAGGCAGGCTTCAAGATATTGGCTGCGTCCATTGCTCCATCTCCTCCGCCGGCTCCGACCAAAGTATGAATTTCATCTATGAAAAGGATTATATCCCCTTGGGATTCGACCACCTCGTTAACCACACCTTTCAAACGCTCCTCAAATTCTCCCTTATACTTGGCACCTGCAATCAAAGCACCCATATCCAAGGTGTAAATCTGTTTGTCTTTCAAGTTTTCGGGAACATCTTTCTTCAAAATCCTTCGAGCCAATCCCTCTACGATAGCCGTTTTTCCCACTCCGGGTTCACCGACCAACACAGGATTGTTCTTCGTTCTACGGGACAGTATCTGCAAGACTCTCCTTATTTCCTCGTCTCGTCCTATCACCGGATCCAATTTGCCTTCCCTTGCCTTATCGATAAGGTTATGGGCAAATCTGTTCAAATTTTCTAATTTTCCATTCCTTGTTTCCATAATTCTTGTTCGTTTTTGTACAATACCCCTGCAAAAAACGAGCCGAAAAGCAAAGACTGACGAATTTGCATATAAAAGCACTCGATAGCTACGCAGTTCTGACAAAATTTCACCTCGCATGACACTTTTCAAAACAAAGCAAAAGCATATACCTTCCAATAAAAGATTGGTAAATTCTCACACAAATGACATATTAAGGAGCTTTCAACTTACAGCATTCTTTTGACTGTTCGGGTTCATTTCTTTTCTAAACAATAGAAACAAAGAAAGCCGCAGGCAATAATGCCTGCGGCTTCGCTGCGTTTGCAGTATTCTTGCTTACTGCTTACTCCACTATCAACTTCTTCGTCGTGTTGCCGAGCATGACGGTATAAACACCCTTCGGCAAATCGCCGAGGTCTATTCGCAATGTCTCAACGCCGGCTTTGAGGTCGAACGTTCTTACCCTTCTGCCGTTGATGTCGAGGATTTGAAGCAAGGTATTCTCCTCCAATGTCTCGAACTCCAAGTTCACGAAATTGTTTCTTTGCAATCGATCTCGACATGGTATGAATATATCGAATTGAAAAACAATGCTCCCCGTCTGTCGGGAATTTACTTTGTCTTGTGTCTCTTTCATGCTTTGTTTCATCGCGTTTATTCCGTCATTGCCTTCTTCCGACCCGCTCGGAGAACACATTCTTTTCGCACTTTCCTCTTACAAAGCTTGATGAAAATGTTACCACGCTTGATGCTATCATTTTTATCCTTTATGGGAGTAAGGAAAAAAGCCCCTTTTTGTTGTATGAAAAGCCCCTTTTTTATATTCAAAAAGGGGCTTTTTCAATCATTATGCTCCGAGAAAAAACGATGACATCAAGACAGGGAACGATAAGATGAGCCTCGGCAACAATCCTCTTCAAGCGAAATATGCCTGCCTCCGATAAGGCTTCGGAATGTTCGTCATATCTCTTTATTCGGAGAGGCTCTATGGAAAATAAAACCGCTCTTTTGTGGTCTTCGCTTATCTTGGCTTATGCCAATTATGCTTAATGTTAATCCGTACACACTTCTAACACTCCGGATTGGCAAGCAATATTGCTTAAAGAGCGAGACGAAACCCCACGTATGCTTTATGCTGTTTAGGTATATAATATTCTCTGCCCGAGGGTCTCAGACTTTCTAAGTTATAACAGGAGAAATAATCTCCTCCGCGAATTACACGATCTGTTCCCGTTTCGGCTCCTTGCGGATTTGTTTGCGGTTCTTCTGGATATGAAAAATGCCAATAATCGTTACAAAATTCGGATACATTTCCACTCATATCATATAATCCAAGTTCATTGGCTTTCTTTGTTGCAACAGGCATAGTTCCCCCTTTTTCTTTATAGCAGGCAACCTTTCTTGCGGTATTACTTCCGCTGTATCTATAGCCTTTGCTTTTGTTGCCGCCCCTCGCTGCAAATTCCCATTCTGCTTCTGTCGGAAGACGAAAAATCATTCCTGTAAGGCTGTTCAATTCTTTTATGAACTCCTGACAATCATACCAAGAGACATTTTCAACAGGTCGTTGATTATTTCCATTAAATCTAGACGGATTATTACCCATTACAGCCTCCCAAAGAGCTTGTGTTACTTCGGTTTGTCCAATATAATAGTCTGATAAGGTTACTTGATACTTATTCTGGTAAATATATCCGTAAGGAATGCCTTGTTCTTCCTCCCATATAGAACCCATTAAAAACGTTCCACCTTCTACTTTCACCATCTTAAATTCTACACCTTTGACGTTAATCGTCAAAATCTCGGTATCCGGGGTATTATTTCCCTCTTTTGAAGCACTTATATTTGCCAACACACTTGCATTTCGCTGACTGCATGCTTCAAAAAGAACACATAGACCGACAAAAACGAACATGCAAAGTAAGTAAAGTCTTAATTTCTTCATTATTCTTATATTTTATGTTTCCGGTTAATGCAAAGGTAGCACTATTCTGCGAAATAAAAGAAGAATATGCTCAGATTTTTTCTTTGTTTTTACTGTTCTGTTTTTTCGTTCATAGTACTCAAATTAAAAAATCAGATACTTGAGGCACCAAACAAAACGCCCTTTCATTGAAATCCAAACGCCGTTTCGGAAAAATAGAACGCCGTTCTACGAAATTCTTTCGCCGTTTCAAATTTCCGGAACGGCGTTTCATTTGCAGCCTTTGCTCTGTTCCGGAAATAAAAATGGAGATAAACCCTTTCGGATTTACCTCCATTTTGTGCGGGTGAATGGACTCGCCCCCACGCCTCACGGCAAACTGAACAGTTTGTACGGCGAACGTACAACGCAGCGTCTGCAAGCAATGTGCAACTACTTCGAGTTGACAGGGAAAAGCCGAAGAGTGTAACAAAATCGATAATTTTACGTTGAAAAAATAGTTAGAGAGGAGAGTAATATGACAGACAAAAATACGGATTACAGCAATTTGAAAGAAAAGACCATTTTCGATTTCTGTAAGGACGAAAAAATGATAAGTGATATTATCATTATACCCAAAGATGTCTATTTATGTGAATTGAAATCTTATCCATTGTTAAACGCACATACACTTATCGAGTACGCCGAAATAACTAAGAACAAGAAATTGTTGCGGGCTGTATTGAAGCAGTATAAGCAAGAACTTGAAGAAAATACCGAGTAAAATATCCATTATTTAGTGATAATCCCCTCATTCTTCAAATAGTTGTTGATAGTTGTTATACCAGCTCCTTTACGACAGTAGGTAACTATTTTCTTGATTTGAGCTTTGCCTACTTTCTTTCCATTTGCTCCCTTGAATTTATCAAGTCCGCCATCTAATAAGGCTTGGATTGCTGTCTTTTCTTGTTCGGTGTACTTCAAGTTGAACAGGTTTTTCTTTGCAGATTGCAGCACTTTGTCGGGGTCAAGTCCGAGTTTATTGATTATAAAGTCATAACCTATAACACGCTTGTTGTAACCTGTGCTATCTCGATTGTTTATAAATTCAGGATGTGGAGTTGCGGGACAACCCATTTTGGAGTAAAATTCGGGTAAAGTTTTACGTGCCACAAACTCATTCATCATTTCCATCAAATCAGTCTGAGCTGTGGTTCTATGGCAATTACCCGGAATATTACGATTATGGGTGATTTCGTGCCATAATGTAGCCATTCCGTCAGCTTCGTCAAAAGTAATTTCATGAGATTTGCCTTGACCGATTTTTGACATTACGTTGTGCGGGCATCATGCAAAGATAAAACGAAACAGACAGGTTTCGTCATACCGGCAGTAATTGATACTCATGCTAAAAGCAACATTATTAGAACTGTAAAAGATTAACTCAAATTAATGCCTGAGCTAAGAGCGGTGCATATAATTACGTCAGACGATGACTATATCATATATAGATAAACGCCGAAAGGAGACGCAGTTCGTCTTCTTTCTGGGTAATCGAAAGACCTGTTGCCAAGTCTTTTCGTCCGTTTGCAAACGGTACAACCTTTTTTTCATACCCACAAGTTTTTCGCCATAAATCTACCGCCACCTTCACCCTCTAAAACAAAGGCAGGTTGTCCGTGTTGTGAGAGCGACCTATTCTGGAAACGCATTCAAAGTAGTGCATCTGCCATGAAAAACAGTGCGTAGGAAATTTTCCTCGGAGTATGATAGAACTCTTTTGTAAGGTAGGAGGCTGGAAATGTATCATCCGACACTTGCTCGCAGGCAGAGAACG
>SAMEA104315430__coassemble_127_pt1 | contig 43753 bp, 58 predicted proteins | sample SAMEA104315430__metabat2_low_PE_047 | metagenome-assembled genome bin SAMEA104315430 (sample SAMEA104315430) | gut metagenome | biome: Monkey gut; feature: monkey-associated habitat; material: faeces | place: China | collected 2013
GCTATATCGTAAAAATACATACTCCGAAAGGCACTGCCGATAAGAAACTCATCATCCCATAGGGAAGGGGGCTTTTCATATTTGTATTTTCGACTACTTTTTGTGTATCAAACAAATAATGCGGTGAAATATTTGTCTGTTTGAAAACTTATATGTAGTTTTGTAGGCAAAACAATCAAATTATGAAGACAAGAGTATTATTATTGGCAGTTATTCTGGGCATATCTGGCTGGAATGCCAAGGCACAGTATCAGTTTTATCCTCAACCGGAGGAAGATATGTATGATTATATGTACGTTTTCGATACGAATTATATCGTGAACTGCTTTCTTTCCGATGACCCTTTTAGTTTTGAATTCGATTGGTGTTGGAGTAATTATTCTCACGAATACGTGCATCATTACACAGGAAAGCCGTATTCGATGTATTATGCCGAGTTGAAGTATTATACGGATTTGAAACGACAGTTTTGCGATAGTACGATACCGAATGTAGATGGCTTTGTAATAGGTGCTAATCGTTTTAACGAAGAACGGTATGCAGAGGCATTCGCACAGGAATACTATTTGGAACACATGCCGAGAAAGTTTGTCGTATGCGGTGTGGCAATCAAGTTGAATAAAAGTTCGTTGGATGAGATAAGAAATCTTTGTATATTAAATCAAAACTTCGACACCATAGCTCAAACGTTCTTTCATACATTGCATGTCATAGATCCTTATACAGATGAACGCACTCCTTGGAATGAATTGGGGTGGAATATGTATTATTTCCCTTATAAATATTACGACACATTGACCAACATAAACGATTTTCGTATTGCTTTCGATGTTCCGTTGTATGGGCATAATACATTTCGTGTAACGCATACTTGCAATGTGTATTCTTCCTGCATATACGATTCCATAAGAGCAAGGGGCGGTTCTTTTGTAACAGGGTATAATTTGGATACCATATTTCCCGGTGTTCTGAATCCGAATGCCATCTCTTATTTGCAACACAGCCAATTCTCCGAACCGTACTATGATGTTCTCAAAAATGCAGGTGATCCTATCCCGCTCTGCAAGTATAACGACCCCAAGTATTTGAAGCATGCCGGGCAGTGGATTTTATTTGAAGATGACCCTGTATATGATTTGTATCAGAACATATACATAGCCATGGTTCCGATAATAATGGTTCCCAAGAGCGAGGGAGCATTGAGCGATGTCGAGATGGAGAAGATGTGTTATCTCTTCCCAAACCCAGCAAAGGACTACATCAAAGTGCTGAGCCATTACACGATAAAGAATGTTGAAATATTCGATATTTCAGGCAAGTTGGTGGCAGAAAAGAAAGTGAACACTTTTGAGGATACAATGGATATAAGCAATCTGCCGTCAGGAAGCTATATCGTAAAAATACATACTCCGAAAGGCACTGCCGACAAGAAACTCATCATTCCATAGGGAACGAGTTGTTTTCAATGGGTATGTAAAAGCAAAGAACAGAACAGGATTTCTGCTTGAAATCTTGTTCTGTTATCCTTCTGAGATTTTCCTCGGAGGGGAGTATCCGAAAAGTTATACTTTTTGGGTGGAAAAGTTATATTTTTTACACTGAAAAGTATGACTTTTTCGAGTGTAAGTACCGAGACTTTCAAATTCAGCGGTACTTTTGCTCTTATGCAGCATGATTTTTACAAGCCTCAATCGATGGCAGGTATTTGAAATCCTTATCTTTTTGCATCGCCTCGGTCAATCACCACTTGGCAACCGATGGAAGCTGCTTGGGCTTTGAGGATAGATAATCCTTCGGCGGCTTCGGCATTGATGTATGCTTTGTTGTCGTATATTTTATAGAGTTCTCTTACGTCCAAGGGTGAGAGGTTGGGCATGACGACATTGGCTCCGCATTGCAATCCCATGATTCTGCCATCGGGGTCTATGCTTCCGAGTGCCGTGGTCGAGGGTAGAAGTGCTTTCGGAAACATAAGCCTTAGAATAGCGAGCATTCGCAGGGTCAGGTGTAAGTCTCCTTGTTTTTCTTTGGCGAATGGGGTTTGGTGGTGGGGGATAAAAGGTCCTATGCCTATCATGTCGGGTTGCAGTTCTTGTAAGAAACGGAGGTCGGCAATCAGGTGCAGGGGTGTTTGGTAAGGACTGCCTACCATGAAACCGGAACCGACTTGATAACCGAGTGCTTTGAGGTCTTGCAAACAGCGTAGTCGGTTCTCGAAACTCATTGTTTCGGGGTGCAACTGTTTGTAATGCTCTTTGGTTGCTGTTTCATGTCTTAGCAGATAGCGGTCTGCTCCTGCTTGTTTGTAAGCCTTGTAGCTTTCGTATGATTTTTCTCCTATCGAAAGTGTTACTGCACAATCGGGGAACAGTTCCTTAATGCTTCCGACCATATTGCAGATGTCCTTGTCCGAATAAGCAGGGTCTTCACCTCCTTGTAGAACGAAGGTTCTGAATCCGAGTTCGTAGCCGTTTACTGCACAGCCGAGAACTTGTTCTTTGGTCAGGCGGTAACGGCTGATGTTTTTGTTGGCTGCACGGATGCCGCAATAGAGACAGTTGTTTTTGCAATAGTTGCTCAGTTCTATCAAGCCTCGTATAAATATCTTGTCTTGATAGATTTCTCTTTTGCGGCTGTCGGCTTTTGAGAAGAGGTATTGTTCGTCTTCGCTATTGTCCGGCATTGTTATTAACTGCAAAAGGGCAGCATCGTCGAGATGTTGCCCTTCGTAGAGTTGATTGATAAGGTTTTTCATGTCGTCTTATTTATCTATTCTCATCTTATAGAATGAACGCCATACGAAGTAGCATGCTATAAGGAAGAATACTATGCCTATATAAGGTGCTGCATCGCGGAATGCTTCGCTTATTGCTATTTCCATTGCCAAAAGTCCGAATAGTGTGGTGAATTTGATGATGGGGTTGAGTGCTACGGACGATGTGTCTTTGAACGGGTCTCCTACGGTGTCGCCTACAACGGACGCATCGTGCAAGGGGGTTCCTTTGGCTTTCAAATCTACTTCCACGATTTTCTTTGCGTTATCCCAACTGCCTCCTGCATTTGCCATAAAGACTGCTTGGAAGAGTCCGAACAAGGCGATGGATACCAGATAGCTGACAAATAAGGATACTGCTTCTTCTCCGCCTATGGAGGATGGGGAGGAAAGGCAGGCTATGCCGAGTGCAAAGAAGAAGATTGCAACAAAGATGTTGAACATTCCTTTCTGTGCATATTGTGTACAGATGCGAACCACTTCGACGGAACTTTTTTCATCGGCTTTCTTCGGTGCATTTGTATCGAGTTTGATATTGCGTTTTATGTATTCGACTGCTTTGTATGCTCCGGTGGTAACGGCTTGGGTCGATGCTCCGGTGAACCAATAAATGACAGCTCCGCCGAGAATGAAGCCTAATATCGTGTAAGGATTGAGCAGGTTAAGTAAACTTGTCGGCTCGACTCCGAGGGTCTTTTCAATCATCAGAATGAGTGAGAAAATCATTGTGGTTGCTCCTACAACGGCTGTGCCTATCAATACGGGTTTTGCTGTTGCTTTGAATGTGTTTCCTGCTCCATCGTTGGCTTCAAGGTAGTATTTCGATTTTTCCCAATCCGGTTTGAAGTGGAAGTCTTTTTCGATTTGAGCGTCTATATCTTTCTCTTCTTCTATCAGGGATAGCTCATAAACGGATTGTGCATTGTCTGTTACCGGTCCGTAGCTGTCAACGGCTATGGTAACGGGTCCCATGCCGAGCATTCCGAATGCTACAAGTCCGAATGCGAAGATTGAAGGGTACAGCATATTCAGATTTTCCAATTCAGGGGAGAACATGTATCCTATGAACATCAATATCACGAAAACCAAGCCTGTCCAGAAGCCTGAGAAGTTTCCTGCTACGAAGCCTGACAATATATTAAGCGATGCTCCGCCTTGTTCCGATGCTTTGACGACTTCTTTTACGTGCGAGGATTTCGGTGAGGTGAATATCTTGGTTATCTCAGGTATTATTGCTGCTCCCAATGTGCCGCAAGAGATAATGGTTGCCAATATCCACCAAAGGTCTGTGTTCCCATTAAGGTTTCCGATAAGGAAGTAGGAAGCAACGAACGTTCCTATTATGGATAGAATCGATGTTATCCATACCAAATTGGTAAGAGGTGCTTCAAAGTCCAATTCGTCTTTTTTGCCGTAGAGGGCTTTGCTTACACCATTATTTATATAGTAAGATATTACAGAGGTGATGATGCCGAGTATTCTCATGGTGAATATCCATACAAGGAGTTGTCGTTGTATGTCATGGTCGCCGATTGCCAACAATATGAAAGAGACAAGTGCTACTCCTGTTACTCCGTATGTTTCAAATCCATCGGCAGTGGGTCCTACGCTGTCTCCGGCATTATCTCCTGTGCAGTCGGCTATCACTCCGGGATTTCTCGGGTCGTCTTCTCCGATCTTGAATACGACTTTCATAAGGTCGGAGCCTATGTCGGCAATCTTGGTGAAGATTCCGCCGGCTATTCTCAATGCAGAGGCTCCCAAACTTTCGCCTATTGCAAAACCGATGAAACATGCTCCTGCAAGTTCCGCCGGCATAAGCAATAGTATGACCAACATCAAGATAAGTTCTACGCAAATTAAAACCACGCCTATGCTCATGCCTGCACTTAGTGGGATGTTGAGTAATTTCAGAGGGTTTCTCCTTAGAGAGGCAAATGCCATTCTGGAATTGGCAAGAGTGTTCATTCGTATGCCGTATGCGGCAACGGAATATGAACCGAGCATTCCGATTATCGTCCATGTCAAGATAAGAAGTACGGCTCCGATGCCGAAACTGCTGCCGTCTTCACCTTTTGCAAGGAAGCCGAAGTAGGCTGCTACTGCGATGCCTATGAAAACGAAAAGTTTTGCAAGAAATTTGCCTTGTTGCTTCAAATATGTCGAACAAGTACGATAAATTACTTGTGCAACGTCCAACATGTTTTTGTGTGCCGGCAACTTTCTTACTTTCAAGAATTGGTATATTCCAAAGAGGATACCCAATAAGGCAATAAAAAATCCCCAATGTAATACTCCGAACTCATGTATTTCTTTGGGGATTTTCAAATCAGCTTCGCTTGCCTGCGTAAGTACAGGTACTATCAGGGACAGCTGTAACAGATAAAGTTTCTTCATAATATGTATGAATATTGTTATTTGAGATTTCTACCTTGATTCAAGTGGCAAAGTTACAAAGAAATTCCAACTTGTCAAGGTTAATGCAAAAATATGTAGCTGAGCTTAAACATTTGAAGCCTTTTTTTCGTTCAACAAAGAATGAGAACCTAAACGTGAAATCGTTATGAAGTTACCACTCAGAGTTTATTCGCTACACCCTTCCAAGTGTGAGGGTCTTTTTGATGTCATATTATTGAATGACAGAAGTAATTTTGCCATCTGTATATCGATTGGAGAATACGAGGCGAAAATGATGGCTCCGATATTAGATGGCGAGAAGTTGCCAAGACCTCTTGTGTATGATGTTTTTGCTGATGTGGCTTATTATTTTGATGTGGGATTGGAATTTGTTGTGATAACTTCATTTGAAGATGGGGTTTATGGTGCTGAGATGGTTTGTTCTTCCCGAACCGAAAGCAAAGTATTTGCTATACGCCCCTCCGATGCAATCAATATGGCTTTGAGGGCAAGATGCCCTATTTATGCAACAGAAGAATTGATGAATGATGTCGGTTTCGAGTTTCCTGCTTTGCCAAGTTTACAAACAGAAATATGTGCAGAGAAAATGATGGGACGGATTCCTTCTTTGGATTTAGCCATGTTGGAAGAATTGCTGAATGATGCTGTTGAAAAAGAAGATTATGAATTGGCAGTGTTACTGAGAGATAGAATAAATGAAATGAAGAACGAGGGATTTTGACTTCCCTCGTTCCTTTGTTTCAGAGTTTTTGAAACTCTTCTTTGCCCACACCGCATAACGGACATGTCCAATCGTCCGGCAAATCTTCAAACTTTGTACCGGGCGCAATTCCGTTTTCAGGGTCTCCGACAGCAGGGTTGTATATGTAACCGCAAGCTGTGCATTCATACGTTTCGTTTTTCATGACTTCTATATTTTTTTGATTGTTGTTTTCTATTGTTATCAACGATAAGAAGTGGAAAAAGTTTGATAGATGGCGATTTTTTCTTTGGTTCTCTTGTTATTACAGAAAAAAGTTGTACCTTTGCAACCGGAAATTAGGCGTTTCTGTATAGGCATCGAAATGGCCGGAATTGTTCCGGTTCTTTGTTTTATAAGGGTTGCGTGCCTTTGGAAATTTTACTTTCTAAGTCATTTGGCTGTGGCTTTGAAGGCGTCTTTTCCGAGTAATTTGACCGAAATAGGCTATATACGGTTGCTTTATGCTAGTATTGGTAGTTTATTAGGTGTTTGTAGTTCTTCTTTGCAGCCCGATTTCATCGATGTTTGTAAGGAGAGTAAAATGATTAAATAGAAGATAAATTTGATATGCCAACAATTCAACAGTTAGTTCGTAAAGGACGTACGAAATTGGAGTACAAGAGTAAGTCTCCTGCTTTGGATGCCTGCCCTCAACGTAGAGGTGTATGTACAAGGGTGTATACTACTACTCCGAAGAAACCGAATTCTGCAATGAGAAAGGTTGCGAGGGTTAAATTGACAAATGGTAAGGAAGTTAATGCTTACATACCGGGAGAAGGTCATAATTTGCAAGAACACTCTATAGTAATGATTAGAGGAGGTCGTGTTAAGGACTTGCCGGGTGTAAGATATCACATTATACGTGGTGCATTGGATACTGCAGGAGTTGATGGAAGAAAACAAAGGCGTTCCAAATATGGTGCAAAGAAACCGAAAGAGGGAGCAAAGAAGTAGTTTTAATTGGTAAAAGATTGAAGTAATGAGAAAAGCAAGACCAAGGAAGAGAATTATACTTCCGGATCCTAAATTCAATGATGTTTTGGTGACTAAATTCGTCAACAATATCATGCTTGAAGGAAAGAAGACGATCGCTTATAGCATTTTCTATGACGCTATAGATATAGTTACGGAACGTTCCAATGAGAATGGATTGGATGTTTGGAAAAAAGCTTTGGCCAATGTTACGCCTGCTGTTGAGGTTAGAAGCCGCAGAATAGGTGGTGCTACATTCCAAATTCCATCTGAAATACGTCCTGAAAGAAAGCAATCCATGGGAATGAAGAACCTTATAGGATTTGCCCGTAAGCGTAATGAAAAAACAATGGCTATACGTTTGGCTTCTGAGATTTTGGCAGCATACAAAGAAGAAGGAGCAGCGTTCAAGAAAAAAGAAGATATTCACAGAATGGCAGAAGCAAACAAGGCTTTCTCGCATTTTAGATTCTAATAGAAGATGTCAGATCTACATTTTACAAGAAACATAGGTATTATGGCTCACATAGACGCCGGTAAGACAACAACTACCGAGCGTATTCTGTATTATACAGGAAAGAACCATAAAATAGGAGAAACTCATGATGGTGCTGCCACGATGGACTGGATGGCGCAAGAGCAAGAGAGAGGTATAACAATTACATCGGCAGCGACTACGGTTTTCTGGAAGTATAATGACAAACAATATAAGATAAACATTATCGATACTCCGGGTCACGTTGACTTTACTGTTGAAGTCGAGCGTTCTTTGAGAGTTTTGGACGGTGCTGTAGCTTTGTTTTGTGCAGTAGGTGGAGTCGAGCCTCAATCTGAAACGGTATGGAGACAAGCAGATAAATATAAAGTACCTCGTATAGGTTTCGTGAATAAAATGGATCGTGCCGGTGCCGATTTCTTCAATGTGATTAAACAGATGAAAGAAAGGCTTGGAACAAATCCGGTGCCATTGACATTGCCTATCGGTCAAGAGGATATGTTCAAGGGTGTTATCGATTTGATTTCCAATAAGGCTTTGATGTATGATGAAAAGTCGAACGGAACCAAAAGCTATGAGGTTCCTATGCCTGAGGATTTGAAAGAGATTGCTGCCGAGTACAGAAAAAAATTGATAGAGGGTGTCGCAGAGGAGGATGATGAATTGTTGATGAGGTATATGGAAGATGAAAATTCCATAACAGAGGAGGAAATGATTTATCAAATCCGTAAAGCAACTTGTGAAATGAGAATTACCCCTGTTTTGTGTGGTTCATCATTCAAAAATAAGGGCGTTCAAAACTTGATAAATGCGATTTGCGAATTTTTGCCGTCTCCTGTTGATATACCTGAGGTCGAGGGTACAGATCCTGTTACAGGTGAAACCATAACAAGAAAGGTCGACCCGAAAGCCCCTTTGGCTGCTTTGGCATTCAAGATTGCTACAGACCCTTATGTAGGTAGAATTTGTTTCTTCCGCGTTTATTCCGGAACACTTGAAGCAGGTTCTTATGTATATAATGTTGCAACGGGAAAGAAAGAACGTATTTCTCGTGTAATGCAAATGCATGCAAATAAACAAAATCCTTTGGAAAAGATAGAAGCTGGAGATATCGGAGCTGCTGTTGGTTTTAAGGATATAAAGACAGGAAATACTCTTTGTGATGAAAATAATCCGATAGTATTGGAGTCTATGACATTCCCTGAGCCTGTTATCTCGATAGCTGTCGAGCCTGCTAAACAAGCCGATATAGATAAGTTCAACAATGCTTTGGTGAAACTATCGGAGGAGGATCCTACTTTGATAATCCAATCTGACGAAGCATCAGGACAGACTATAATGAAGGGTATGGGTGAGTTGCACTTGGATATCATAATGGATCGTATTCGTCGTGAATTCAATGTAGAGTGTAATCAAGGTGCTCCTCAGGTTGCTTATAAGGAAGCTATTACAAGTTCTTGCCAACATAGAGAAGTATTCAAGAAACAATCCGGAGGTAGAGGTAAATTCGCCGATATATTGTTTACTCTTTCACCAGCAGATGAAGGCGTGAAAGGCTTGCAGTTCATCAATGAAGTTAAAGGAGGAAACGTTCCTAAAGAGTTTATTCCTGCTGTTGAAAAAGGATTTAAGGCTGCAATGCAAAATGGAGTTTTGGCAGGTTTTCCGGTTGAGAGTATGAAGGTCATTTTAACAGATGGTTCGTTCCACCCTGTCGATTCGGATGCTCTTTCGTTTGAGTTGTGTGCTAAGATGGCATTCAAGGAAGCTGCAAAGAAAGCAAAACCTGTTTTATTGGAGCCTATCATGTCTGTGGAGGTGAATACTCCGGACGCTTATTTGGGAGATGTTACAGGCGACTTGAATAGAAGAAGAGCTATATTGGAAAGTATAACTGCAAAAATAGGTATTCAAGCTGTTAAGGCGAAAGTTCCTTTGGCACAGATGTTCGGTTATGTTACATCTTTGAGAACTATTACATCTGGAAGAGCTAATTCCACTATGGAGTTCTCGCATTATGCTGAAGCTCCGAAGGATGTTACCGAAAGTGTTTTGAAAAGTAAGACTGAGTAAAATTAATAATTTATAGTATCGTGAGTCAAAGAATTAGGATTAAATTGAAATCGTACGATCATAATTTGGTCGATAAGTCGGCTGAAAAGATTGTAAAGACCGTAAAATTGACCGGGGCACATGTCAAAGGTCCGATACCTTTGCCAACCAATAAGAAGATATTTACGGTTAACCGTTCTACTTTCGTGAATAAGAAATCGCGTGAGCAGTTCGAATTAAGCTCTTACAAGAGATTGTTGGATATAGACAGCACTTCTGCAAAGACAATTGATGCATTGGTTAAGTTGGAATTGCCGAGCGGTGTTGATGTGGAAATAAAACTCCCGTAAGGTAAGAGATGAATTTATTATATCAGCCAATGTCGAGAGATATGCTGATGAAAATGCAAAAACAAATTATAAATGTCAGGATTAATAGGAAAGAAAATTGGAATGACTAGCATTTATGATGCCTCCGGCAAACAAATGCCGTGCACGGTTATAGAGGCTGGTCCTTGTGTGGTAACACAAGTAAAAACGCCTGAAAAAGATGGATACAGTGCTATTCAATTGGCGTTTGAAGAAATGAAGGAAAAGAATTGCACCAAGCCGATGAAAGGACACTTTGCTAAGGCGAATACAACCCCTAAGAGATATTTGGCTGAGTTTTCTCGTTTTGAAGAAGGCTCAAAGAAGTCTTTCGGAGAGGTTTTGACTTGCGATGTTTTTTCGGAAGGAGAATTTGTTGACGTAGTCGGCATCTCCAAAGGAAAGGGCTTTCAAGGAGTCGTGAAACGTCATGGATTCGGTGGCGTTGGTGATAAGACTCACGGTCAGCACGATAGATTGAGAGCTCCGGGTTCTGTTGGAGCATCTTCTTATCCTTCGAGAGTGTTTAAGGGTTTGAGAATGGCCGGTAGAACCGGTGGTCGTAGAGTGAAAGTGCAGAACTTGCAAATCTTGAAGATTCTTGCCGAAAAGAATTTAGTATTAGTGAAGGGATCTGTTCCAGGTCCGAAGGGTTCTATTTTAAAGCTTGAGAGATGGAGTTAAGAGTTTATAACATAGAGGGTAACGATACCGGTAGAACTGTTATCGTTAGTGATGAATTGTTTGGAACCGAGCCTAATGACCATGTGCTTTGGTTGGCGGTAAAACAATATTTGGCTGATCAAAGACAAGGTACACACAAGTCGAAGGAGCGTTCTGAGGTTTCCGGATCTACAAGAAAGTTGAAAAGACAAAAGGGAACAGGCGGTGCCAGAGCCGGCGATACAAATAGCCCTACAATAAAGGGTGGAGGTCGTGCTTTCGGACCAAGACCAAGAGATTATCGTTTCAAATTGAACAAAAAAGTTAAACGTTTGGCAAGGCTTTCTGCTTTGTCTTACAAGTCAAAAGAAGACAATGTCTTGGTTGTTGAGGATTTCAAGTTTGATATGCCTAAAACGAAAAACATGCTCAAAGTTTTGAACTCATTGAAGTTGCAGGACAAAAAATCTTTGTTTGTAATCGATTCGGATGAGAGAAATTTCGTAACTTTGTCGGCTAGAAACTTGAAGAATGTCAAGGTTATGAATGCAGCATCGGTTAATACTTATGAGTTGTTGAATGCCAATAAGTTGGTGATTTCCGAGACTGCCGTTAAGGAGTTGGACAGAATTTGTTCCAATTTGTAGTTATTAATCGTATTTAGGAGTAAAGAAAAATGGATATCATTGTAAGACCTATTGTTACGGAGAAGTTCACAAAGATGGGAGAGAAGTTTCCTAATCGTTGTGGGTTCATTGTTGATAAGAGGGCAAATAAGATAGAAATAAAGAAAGCTGTTGAGAGTTTGTATGGTGTTAGGGTTGAAAGAGTGAACACTATGAATTATAGTGGCAAAAGAAAATCCAGATATACCAAGAAAGGTTTTATACAAGGAAGAACGGCTGCATATAAGAAGGCTATCGTGATGTTAGCCGAAGGTGATAGAATAGATTTTTTCAGCGAAATTTAATAGAGAAATGGCTTTAAAGAAATTGAAACCGACTACACCGGGACAACGTTTCAAAGTAATAAGTGCTTTTGATGAGATAACAACCAACAAACCTGAGAAGTCTTTGGTTTATGGTGTTAGAAAAAGTGGAGGTAGAAATAATCAAGGAAAAATGACCATGAGGTATATAGGTGGTGGTCATAAGAAATTGTATCGTTTCATAGATTTCCGCAGAAATAAGGATGGTATTCCGGCTGTCGTAAAAACAATAGAATATGATCCGAATAGAACGGCTCGTATAGCATTGGTTTGTTACGCAGATGGAGAAAAAAGATACATAGTTGCCCCTCATGGTTTGAAAGTCGGTCAGACAGTAATGTCAGGTATAGGAGTTGCCCCTGAAATCGGTAATGCTTTGTTGCTTAGTGAAATTCCTTTTGGTACTATGATTCACAATATAGAATTGAATCCTGGTCAGGGTGCTAAGTTGGTTAGAAGTGCAGGTTCCTATGCACAACTTATGTCAAGAGACGGAAAGTATGCTATTGTAAAGATGCCTTCGGGTGAAACAAGAATGATTTTGCAAACGTGTAGAGCAACAATCGGAATTGTTTCTAATGTGGAGCATAGTCTTGAAGTTTCAGGAAAAGCAGGTAGATCAAGATGGTTGGGAAGAAGACCTCGTACAAGAGGTGTTGTAATGAACCCGGTTGATCACCCTATGGGAGGTGGTGAAGGTCGTCAATCCGGAGGACACCCTCGTTCAAGAAAGGGTATTCCTGCAAAGGGTTATAAGACAAGAGCCCCTAAGAAACAATCAAGTAAGTATATAGTTGAAAGACGTAAGAAATAATAAAATCGTATACAGATGAGCCGTTCATTGAAAAAAGGACCTTATATCCATTATAAATTAGAGAAAAAGGTTTTGGCTGCACAAGCAAAAAACGATAAGAACACAATAAAAACATGGTCGAGAGCTTCTATGATTTCTCCGGATTTTGTAGGTTTGACCATCGCTGTTCATAACGGAAATAAGCATATCCCGGTTTATATTACCGAGAATATGGTGGGACATAAGTTAGGTGAGTTTGCACCTACGAGAATTTTTAGAGGTCACGCCGGTCAAAAGGATAAAGGTAAGAAATAAAAAACAGTGCAGAAATGGGAAAAAGAAGACGTGAGAGTGCAATAGCACGTAAAGAGGCAAGAAAGACTCAGTATATCGCTAAGTTGATGGATAACCCTACTTCTCCAAGAAAGACTCGTTTAATGGCAGATGCTATAAGAGGAGTTGAAATAGAGAAGGCACTTGGTATATTGCAGTTCAGTCATAGAGAATCAGCACCAAAATTACGTAAATTATTGCTTTCGGCAATTGCAAATTGGCAAGTTAAGAATGAGGGTAAAAGAGTTGAGGAAAGTGGATTGTATGTAAAACGAATAACTGTTGATGGAGGACGACAATTGAAAAGACTTCGTACTGCACCACAGGGACGTGGATACAGAATCAAGAAAAGATCAAATCATATTACTCTTGAGTTGGGAAGCAAGGTTGAAGAAAATGCAGCGTCTGCAATAAAATCAACTGATGCTGAAAAGTAATAGTTTGTAAAATTTGTAAATGAATTAATCGGATGGGACAAAAAACAAATCCAATAGGAAACAGACTTGGAATCATCAGAGGTTGGGATTCTAATTGGTACGGAGGTAGAAAATTCGATACCAAATTGGTAGAAGATGATAAAATCAGAAAGTACCTTAATGTACGATTGGTCAAGGCTGGTATCTCTAAGGTTTATATAGAAAGAACTTTAAAATTGGTTACAGTTACTATCTATGCAGCTAAGCCGGGGATAATAATTGGTAAAGCAGGACAAGAGGTTGATAAACTGAAAGAGGAGTTGAAAAAGCTTACAAGTAAGGAAGTACAGATAAATATTTCTGAGGTAAAACGTCCTGAACTTGATGCTGTTTTGGTGGCTTCTTCGGTTGCAAGACAAATAGAAGGTCGTGTTTCTTATAGAAAAGCGATAAAGACAGCGATAACCTCGACAATGAGAGTTGGGGCAGAAGGTATAAAGATTTCTGTTTCCGGACGTATCGGAGGAGCCGAGATGGCAAGAACCGAACATTATAAAGAAGGTCGCACTCCTCTTCATACATTAAGAGCCGATATAGACTATGCGCATGCGGAAGCTCATACTACTTATGGTCGCATAGGTGTTAAGGTATGGATATGTAAAGGATTGGTGTACAATAAAAGAGAGTTGGTTCCTTCAACTGTAGGCGGTAATTTGAAAGATGGCAGAATGGGACAAAGACGTCCGAATGGTTCTGTTCAACGTCCTGCAAGAAAGAAATAAGTTTAATGAATAGTCAAAAACAAGAGATATGTTACAGCCAAAAAAGACTAAATATAGGAAACAACAAAAGGGTAGAATAAAGGGTATAGCTCACAGAGGTCATGAGTTGGCTTTTGGTGCGTTTGGTATCAAGTCTTTGGAAACATCTTTTATTACAGGACGTCAAATAGAAGCTGCCCGTCAAGCTGTTACTCGTTACATGAAACGTGAAGGACAGATTTGGATTAGAATTTTTCCTGATAAGCCTATAACCAAGAAGCCGAATGAGGTTCGTATGGGTAAGGGTAAGGGAGCTCCTGAATATTTTGTGGCGAAGGTAAAACCTGGAACAATGTTGTTTGAAGCAGAAGGAGTTCCGATGGAAGTCGCTAAGGAGGCTATGAGATTAGCAGCTCAGAAATTACCTGTTATCACCAGATTTGTGGTAAGAAGAGATTACGTTGAAGAAGCATAACATAGAAGAAAATGAAGAATAATGGATTGAAAGATCTTTCAGTTGCAGAATTGCAAGAAAGATTGGAAGCAGAGAAAACTCAACTTACTAAGTTGCGAATAAATCATGCTGTATCTCCGGTAGAAAATACGAGCCTTATAAGGAAGGCTCGAAAAGGTATTGCGAGAATAAATACGGAAATCAGATTACGTCAGTTATGCTCGAAAGATTCAGCGAACAAGTAACATTGGTAGATATGGAAAGAAATTTGAGAAAAGAAAGAATAGGTATTGTCGTAAGTAACAAGATGGATAAATCTGTCAGCGTTTTGGTTGAGAGAAAAGTAAAACATCCGAAATACGGTAAGTTCGTCAAGAAAAGTACCAAATTCATGGCTCATGATGAGAAAAATGAATGTGGAATGGGTGATACCGTACGGATAATGGAGACAAGACCGTTGAGCAAGAATAAGCGTTGGAGATTAGTCGAAATAATAGAAAGAGCTAAATAAAGATGGTACAACAAGAAACAAGATTGATTGTTGCGGATAACAGCGGAGCGAAAAGTGCATTATGTATCGGAGTACTTGGTGGCACAAAAAGAAGATATGCTTCCGTTGGCGACAAAATCGTAGTAGCGATTAAAGATGCAACCCCTTCGGGAAACGTAAAGAAGGGCTCTGTATCGAAGGCTGTGGTTGTCAGAACGAAAAAGGAAGTCAGAAGACAAGATGGATCTTATATTCGCTTTGATGACAATGCTTGCGTTCTTTTGAATGCAAATGATGAAATGAGAGGAACACGTATTTTCGGACCGGTTGCCAGAGAATTGCGTGAGAAACAGTTTATGAAGATTGTTTCATTGGCTCCTGAAGTATTGTAAATGCAAAAACAGTGAAGATTATGAAGTTACATGTGAAAAAAGGAGATACGGTAAAAGTTATCGCAGGTAATGATAAGGGGCGAACCGGACGAATACTTGTTGTTTATCCAAGTAAAAATCGAGCTATTGTTGAAGGGTTGAATAAGGTTAAGAAGCATACCAAGCCAAGCCCTAAGAATACGCAAGGTGGTATAATAGAAAAAGAAGCTCCTATACATATATCTAATCTTATGCTTGTTGACGCTAAGGGAAATGCGACGAGGATAGGAAGAAGGTTAGATGAAAAGACAAACAAATTAGTACGATACTCTAAAAAGACAGGGGAGGTAATTAAGTAATGGGATACACACCGAGACTAAAACAGAAGTATAAAGAAGAGATTGTCGCTTCTTTGATGAAAGAGTATAATTATAGGACAATTATGGAAGTGCCACGCCTTGAAAAAATATCTTTGAATCAAGGGTTGGGAAGATTAGCTATTGCGGATAAGAAAGTAATAGATAAAGGTATAGAAGAAATGTCCTTGATTGCTGGTCAGAAAGCTGTTGCTACTAGATCAAGAAAAGATATCTCAAATTTCAAACTAAGAAAGGGAATGCCTATCGGAGTAAGAGTAACATTGAGAGGGGATAAGATGTATGAGTTTTTGGATAGATTGCTTTCTGCTTCTATTCCGAGAATCAGAGATTTTCGAGGAATTAGTGATAAGGGCTTTGATGGTAGAGGCAACTTTTCTTTTGGAATTACAGAGCAGATTATTTTCCCTGAAATAAACATTGATAAGGTGAATAATATTCAAGGAATGGATATTACATTTGTTACATCGGCTCGTGAAGATAAAGAAGCAATGTCTTTGTTGAAGGCATTTGGATTCCCATTTAAAAATCAAAACAATTTGTAGATATGGCAAAAGAATCAATGAAAGCGCGTGAGCGTAAAAGAGAGGCGATAGTTGCAAAATATGCTGCAAAGCGTAAAGCCTTGTTGGAAGCAGGTGATTATGAAGCTCTCCAAAAATTACCGAGAAATGCCTCTCCGGTAAGGTTGCATAACAGATGTAAACTCACCGGACGTCCGAAAGGATATATGCGTCAATTCGGAATTTCGAGAATAAATTTCAGAGAAATGGCGTTGGCGGGTTTAATTCCCGGAGTTAAGAAAGCAAGTTGGTAATAGAGTCAGTTACAAATAAAAATAGAGATAAAATGGTTACAGATCCAATAGCAGACTATCTTACACGTATAAGAAATGCGTCAATGGCAAAGCATAGAGTAGTTGAGATACCTGCTTCCAAAATCAAGAAAGAAATAACCAAGATATTGTTTGATAAGGGTTACATTTTGAATTACAAATTCGAAGATGAAACTTTTCCGAAGACTATAAAAATAGCTTTGAAATATCACCCGTTGACAAAGGAGCCTGCAATGACTAACATAAAGCGAGTAAGTACTCCGGGTTTGAGAAGGTATGTAGGTGTTGATAATATGCCGAGAGTATTAAACGGTTTGGGTATTGCTATAATTTCTACATCAAAAGGTTTGATGACAGATAAGGAAGCGAGAGCTTTGAATATCGGAGGAGAGGTAATTTGTTACATTAGCTAATAGGAGGATAAAATACATGTCAAGAATAGGAAAATTACCGATAAGCCTACCCCAGGGTGTTGAGATAACAGTAAGTAATGATAATGAGGTTACTGTCAAGGGAAAACTGGGAACTTTAACGCAAAAGGTCAATCCTGCGATTACTGTAAATGTAGAGAATGAGCATATAGTGCTTACAAGAGCTTCAGAGCAGAAACAACATAAAGCACTACATGGACTTTACAGAGCTTTGATTGCTAACATGGTGAAAGGAGTTTCAGAAGGCTTCCAAGTAACACAAGTAGTGATAGGAGTTGGCTATAAAGCACAGGTTCAGGGTCAGATTTTGGAATTGGCCTTGGGTTATTCGCATAATATATTCTTCGAGTTGCCGAAAGAAATAAAATGTGAAACTATAACGGAGAAAGGAAAAGATCCTATTATCGTTATGAAGAGTATCGACAAACAATTATTGGGACAGGTAGCTGCAAAGATACGTTCTTTGCGTAAGCCTGAACCATATAAAGGTAAAGGTATCAGATTCCAAGGCGAGATTGTTCGTAAGAAAGCAGGTAAAGCGGCTGCTAAGTAATTTTTGAATTAAAATCCATATTGGGATGACAACGAAGAAAGAAATAAGAAGATTAAAATTGAAAATGAGGATTCGCAAAAAAATAAGCGGAACAGATAAGCGACCTCGTTTGACAGTATTCAGAAGTAATAAAGAGATTTATGCTCAATTGATAGATGATGTAAAGGGTGTTACTTTAGCTTCTGCATCTACGATGGAGAAGAATTTCGAAAGAAAGGGAACAAAAATCGAAAGAGCAACCTCTGTGGGTAAGTCTATTGCAGAAAGAGCCAAGAATTTGGGTATAGAATCAATAGTTTTCGACAGAAATGGTTATTTGTATCACGGTAGGGTAAAATCATTGGCTGATTCTGCCAGAGAAAATGGTCTAAAATTCTAAAAGATTATGTCTGAAGTAAACGTAAAGAGAGTGAAGTCGAGTGAGATAGAGTTTGAAGATCGACTTGTGAGTATAAACCGTGTTACCAAAGTTACCAAAGGTGGTAGAACTTTCAGCTTCTCTGCCATAGTGGTTGTCGGAAATGGTAACGGTGTTGTAGGATATGGTTTGGGTAAGGCGAAAGAAGTTGCCGCGGCCATATCCAAAGGCATTGACGATGCAAAGAAGAACTTGATAAAAGTTCCGATTCTAAAAGGTACTGTACCTCATGAGCAAATTGCCAAATATAGTGGAGCAAGAGTGTTCTTGAAACCGGCTGCACCGGGAACAGGAGTTATAGCAGGAGGTGCTATGCGTGCTGTTTTGGAAAGTGTTGGCGTTAAGGACGTACTTGCAAAATCAAAAGGCTCTTCAAATCCACATAGCGTGGTAAAGGCTACTATTGCAGCTTTGATAAAGATGAAAGATCCCTATACCGTTGCAAAATTGCGTGGTATAGAAATGGATAGAGTATTTAACGGATAAAAACCTAAGCACTATGAAAGTTAAAGTAACGCAAGTGAGAAGTGGTATAGGACACCCGGCAAGACAAAAACGCACATTGGAATCATTGGGACTTGGAAAGATTGGACGTTCAAGACTTCATGAATTGACTTCTCCGGTACAGGGTATGATTGCCAAGGTTAGTCATTTGGTCAAAGTAGAGGAAATTAATTAGAAACAGTTTTGAAAGTAAATATCATGGATTTAAGTACATTAAAACCTGCAAAGGGAGCAACAAAGAACCGGAAAAGAATAGGACGTGGTCAAGGTTCCGGAAGAGGTGGTACTTCCACAAGAGGACATAAAGGAGCTAAATCTCGTTCGGGATATTCTCGTAAAGTAGGCTTTGAAGGAGGTCAGATGCCTTTGTACAGACGACTACCTAAATTTGGTTTCAAAAACATGAACAGGATTGAGTATGTAGGAATCAATCTTGATACACTGAATGATTTGTTTGAAAGAACTCAGGTAAAGGATATAACGATAGATGTGTTGAGACAGCACGGATTGCTATCTTCCAAGGATAGGGTAAAAATTCTGGGAAGAGGAGAATTGAATGCAACAATCAATGTAACTGCTCATTCTTTTTCGAAGACGGCGAAAACTGCCATCGAAGCAAAAGGAGGAGCGGCAACAACAATTTAGCAGCTGATGAAACGGTTTATCAATACATTAAAGAATATCTGGAATATAAAAGAGTTAAGAGATAGAATACTCTATACTTTGGGATTGGTTCTGATTTATAGAATAGGCTCTTATATCGTTATTCCTGGTATAAATCCTTCCGATTTGACGAGTTTGCAGGATCAAACAAAGGATGGAGTTTTGGGACTGTTGAACATGTTCTCCGGAGGTGCATTTTCTAATGCGTCGATATTCGCTTTGGGTATTATGCCGTATATTACGGCATCCATTGTTATGCAGTTGTTGACGATGGTTGTTCCGTATTTCATGAAAATGCAACGTGAAGGAGAAAGTGGCAGAAGGAAAATAAACCAAATGACGCGTTGGCTGACTATTGTTGTTACCATATTCCAATCTTTTGCATATCTTGCCAATTTGAGTGGACAAGTCGCACAAATGGGAGGAACCATATATAGCATTACAGGTTCGGATAGTCCGAACTTTATAAATTGGGTATTACCTATATCCATAATGCTTACATGTGGAACTTTGTTTGTAATGTGGCTCGGAGAAAGAATTACCGACAAAGGTATAGGAAACGGTATATCGCTGTTGATTATGGTAGGTATCGTTGCTCGTTTGCCGTTTGCATTGTTTGCCGAATTTGCTTCCAGAATGGAGGAACAAGGTGGACAGTTGGTTATATTCTTCGTGGAATTGGTGGTTTTGTTGATTGTAATCATGCTATGTATATTGCTTGTACAAGGAACAAGACGAATACCGGTTCAGTATGCGAAAAGAATAGTTGGCAATAAACAATATGGCGGAGCAAGACAATATGTGCCGATAAAGGTTAATGCAGCAGGAGTAATGCCGATTATTTTTGCTCAGGCAATAATGTTTATACCGGTAACTTTGTTTGGTTTTTCAAGTTCAGACAGCATGACCGGAATCAAAGCGGCATTGTCTAATTTTGACGGCTTTTGGTACAATCTCATTTTTGCTGTATTGATAATATTGTTCACCTACTTCTATACTGCTGTGGCAATCAACCCTAAGCAAATGTCTGATGATATGAAGAAAAACGGAGGCTTTATACCGGGAGTTAAACCCGGAAAGAAGACAGAAGAGTTTTTCGATAACGTATTGTCTAAGATAACACTGCCTGGTTCTATCTTTTTAGCGATAGTTGCAATTCTTCCTGCACTTGTAAGATTGTTCGGGGTAAACCAACAATTTGCACAATTCTATGGAGGAACTTCGTTATTGATTTTGGTCGGTGTTGTTTTGGATACTTTACAACAAATAGAGAGCCATTTGTTGATGAGGCATTATGACGGATTGACAAAGTCAGGTAGAATAAAGGGTAGAGGTCAGATGTAGTCATCTTTTGAACCATGATACAGATAAAAACAAAGGAAGATATAGAACAACTAAGAGCAAGTGCTTTAAAGGTGGGAGACACCTTGGCGGAGGTATCCAAGTATATCAAGCCGGGTGTTTCCACCGGGCAGCTCGATAAAATAGCCGAACAATATATACGTGATATGGGCGGTGAACCCACATTCAAGGGATATTGCGGTTATCCTGCGTCTCTTTGTATTTCCATAAACGAAGTTGTCGTACATGGCATTCCGGGAAATAGAGAAATAAAAGAAGGTGATATCGTTTCCATTGATTGCGGAGTAACTTACAATGGGTGGGTAGGTGATTCTGCTTATACCTTTGCATTGAAAGGTGTAAAAGATGAAGTTGCCGAACTATTGAAAGTGACTAAGCAGTCTCTTTATCTTGGTATAGAAAGATGTAAAATAGGACAAAGAGTAGGAGATTTGAGCAATTGCATTCAAACGTACTGCGAATCTTTCGGATATGGGGTTGTCAGAGAATTATGCGGACATGGTGTCGGCCATAAGATGCATGAAGACCCATGTGTGCCTAATTATGGTAAAAAAGGAACAGGACCAAAATTCCGAGAAGGAATGGTGATAGCAATAGAGCCGATGATTACTCTCGGAAATAAAGAAGTTTTTTTTGAAGCCGATCAATGGACATGTCGAACAGTTGATTATTCACCGGCTGCTCACTATGAACATGACGTGGCAATAACAAGTGAAGGTGCCGACATATTGTCGAGCTTTGAAGCAATTGAACAAACAATAAGAACAAATACTAATTTAGAGCAAATTTAATATGGCAAAGCAAGAGGCCATTCAGTTAGATGGAACCGTATTGGAATCGTTGGGAAACGCACTATTTAGTGTTGAATTGGAAAATGGTCATGTTATAATAGCACATATTTCCGGTAAGATGAGAATGCACTATATAAAGATATTACCGGGAGACAGAGTGCAGGTAGAGATGACACCTTACGATTTGACAAAAGGTCGTATAACGTATCGACACAAATAAGGCTGCATAAACAGAAATCAAATAGAATTTACGAAGATGAAAGTAAGAACCTCAGTAAAGAAAAGATCTCCCGAATGTATAGTCGTTCGTAGAAAGGGAGTTGTCTATGTTATTAACAAGAAGAATCCCAAATACAAACAAAGACAAGGATAGTTTTTGAATCAAGGTAACAGAGACAGGTAAATAAGTAATCTAATAACAATAAGAATTTATGGCAAGAATTGCGGGTATAGACTTACCAAAGAACAAAAGAGGTGTTATCGGTTTGACTTATATCTATGGAATAGGTAAAAGTTTGGCTTCAAAGATATTGGCAAAAGCTGGAATCGATGAGAACAAAAAGGTAAGTGAATGGAGTGATGACGAGCAGAATGCAATCCGTACTATCATAGGAGAAGAGTATAAGGTAGAAGGAGCGTTGCGTTCAGAAGTACAGATGAACATCAAGAGATTGATGGATATAGGCTGTTACAGAGGAATACGTCATCGTAACGGACTGCCATTGCGTGGACAAAGCACCAAAAACAATGCAAGAACACGTAAGGGTAAGAAGAAAACAGTTGCAAACAAGAAGAAAGTAACCAAGTAGTAAAATTAATGTGAGTGCGGACTAACAATAAATCTAATTCGGAGCGCTCATCAAATAGTAATCAATAAATATTGTAAGAACAATATGGCAAAAAGTTCTAAACCAACGAAGAAAAGAGTGGTAAAAGTTGAACCGGTAGGCAAGGCGTTCATTTTTGCCTCTTTCAACAATTGTATTATTTCGTTGACAAACAACGCAGGACAAGTAATAGCTTGGTCATCTGCGGGAAAAATGGGATTCAGAGGTTCTAAAAAGAACACCCCTTATGCATCTCAAATGGCAGCAGAAGATTGCTCGAAAGTTGCATTTGACTATGGTTTGAGAAAAGTGAAAGTATTCGTAAAAGGACCCGGAGCCGGTAGAGAATCGGCAATCAGAGCTATAAATGCATCTGGCATAGAAGTCTTGGAAATAACGGATGTTACTCCACTTCCACATAACGGATGTCGTCCTCCTAAGAGAAGAAGAGTGTAAGAAGAAAAGTGTATTGTTTCAAGAAAAAAAAGATTAGACTATGGCAAGATATACTGGTCCTAAAACCAAAATAGCAAGAAAATTCAAAGAACCGATTTACGGAGCAGACAGAGCATTTGAAAAAAGAAACTATCCTCCCGGACAACATGGCGTTAGCAAAAGACGACCAAAACAATCCGAGTACGGAGTACAGTTGATGGAAAAACAAAAAGCGAAATACACATACGGTATTTTGGAAAGACAATTCCGTAATTTGTTCGAAAAAGCCTCTCGTAAAGGAGGAGTTACCGGTGTCGTATTGTTGCAATTGATAGAGTCGAGACTTGATAACGTTGTGTATCGTTTGGGAATAGCACACACACGTAATCAAGCAAGACAACTTGTATCGCATAGACACATAACAGTAAACGGAAACGTTGTCAACATACCATCATACCTGTTGAGAGCAGGTGATGTCATAGGAGTCAGAGAACGTTCCAAATCGTTGGAGATAATAGAAGACTCGCTATCAACAAGAAGCAACTACTCTTGGTTGGATTGGGACGGAGCCAAAATGGAAGGCAAGTTCATGAACTATCCTGAGAGGGAAGATATTCCTGAGAACATCAAGGAGCAATTGATAGTTGAGTTGTATTCTAAATAAGATTAAATAAAGTAACAATGGCCATATTAGCTTTTCAACAACCTGACAAGGTTATCATGATAGAGTCGGACGACTATAAGGGAACTTTCGAGTTCCGTCCGCTCGAACCTCGTTACGGAGTAACAATAGGCAATGCACTAAGACGAATCTTGGTGTCATCTTTGGAAGGATTTGCAATAACCTCCATAAAAATCGAAGGTGTTCTACACGAATTCGATACTATACCCGGGGTTATTGAAGACATGACAGAGATAATCTTGAACCTAAAACAACTTCGTTTCAAAAGACAAATAGACACCGAAGATAAAGAAACAATCAAATTCAAGATAGAAGGCAAGAATGTCTTCAAAGCTGAAGACATAAACCAATACTTGCAAGGATTTCAAGTCTTGAATACAGAGGTGGAGATTTGCCACATGGAGCCTTCGGTATGCCTTTCCATGGAAATGACCATAGAAAAGGGTAGAGGATATGTGCCTGCTGAGGAAAATAAGAAAGCCGATGACGTTATAGGAACCATAGCGATAGACTCCATATTCACACCGATAAAGAACGTAAACTATACGGTTGAGAATTATAGAGTCGAGCACCGAATAGATTATGAAAAACTAATCTTGGAGGTAACGACAGATGGATCCATAACACCGAAAGATGCATTGAAAGAAGCAGCATCCATACTGATACAGCATTTCTTATTATTCTCAGACGATAAAATTTCAGTCAAAGCAGATCTTCAAGCTCCAAATGAAGAATTTGACGAAGCCACTCTGCATATACGCCAACTTTTGAAGACCAAACTCTTGGATTTAGATCTCTCTGTAAGAGCATTGAATTGCTTGAAGAGTGCAGAAGTAGAAACCTTGGGCGATTTGGTATCATTCAACAAGCAAGACCTTTTGAAGTTCAGAAACTTCGGAAGAAAGTCTTTGACGGAGTTGGAGAATTTGGTAAGGTCAAAGAATTTGGAATTTGGAATGAATGTTTCAAAGTATAAACTAGAAAAAGAGTAACGAGAAATGAGACACGGTTGTAAAGTAAATAAATTATCGAGAACGCACGCCCATAGAGTGGCTATGCTGTCCAATATGGCGTCGTCATTGATATTACACAAGAGAATAGAAACCACTATGGCCAAAGCAAAAGCGTTGAGAGGTTATGTAGAGCCGTTGATAACAAAGACAAAAGCAGACTCTACACATCAAAGACGTGTTGTGTTCAGTTATTTGCAAAATAAAGAAGCAGTAAAAGAACTATTTGGCGATGTGGCAAGCAAAGTGGTAAACCGTAACGGTGGTTATACCAGAATATTGAAGCTCGGCAGACGTTTGGGAGACGGTGCAGAAGTGGTTATGATGGAATTGGTGGATTACAACGAAGCAATGTTGAAAGACACCACAACCAAGAAGACCAAATCGACCCGTAGAGGCGGAAAGAAAAAAGCAACGGCAGAAACACCTGTTGCAGAAGCAACAACTCCTGTCGAAACGGAAAATGCCGAAAAAGCGGAATAAAAGTTTAGTAGGCAAAAGTAAAGCGGGCTTGAATCAATCAAGTCCGCTTTTTTATTGCAAACTGCAAAGAGTATAACTGTTCAACATCATATCCTTTTCAATCTTTGTTCCATTCATCGGAAAATGCTTTGACATCATTCTCCTCAACAATCCCATGTGCCTGATGATTTTCTTTGAACCAACTGTCGGTAATATCTCTATCGGCTACGAATATATGTCACATACTGAGACCAAAGTAACTCCTGTTCATACAAACATAGGAAAATCACTTGTAACAGTCTTGAAATCTTTCTCTTTTTCTATAAGAGTAACCATTCGAGTTTCTTCGCCTGTACACACAACCGCATACATAGAAGGTTTTCCGTAACAGAGCGACCGTAGCAACCGGCTGGCACTTAAATCTTACATTACCCAATAAAAGATATTTGTCTCTCGAAGCCAACATTTCCACATATTCCTCATCTTGCAACGTCGCAAGATAACCGATACAGAAGTCTATTTGAATAACTTGACTTCATACTCATATCTGTCTGCCAAATATAATTGCCAAGAACATTTACACCGTAACAGCGTTAGGAAATTCTTTGTTCCAGCCATTCCAATACCCTTTCGCAATCCTCCGAACTGCGAAATAATTTTCAATAAGAGGAACAACCTCATTATGCCATATATCCTATTTACTTTTTTTGCCGACTCTAACATATCCATGCCTTTTATCGCATTCGCATGAATTATACCGATAACAGGCTTTTATACTTTGCCACATTGATAACATACGGTTCATAACCAAATTACAAAGATTGTTTTTCCTTAAAAGCAACTATTCCGATGGAACATGTGTTTAATGTTAACTACCTATTTCATCGAACTCACGTTATCTACTTTTGCGACCGACAAAAGCACACCCTATCATATACAATTTCGTACGGCAGTAATTTTATGCGTGTTAGAGTGCTACATTCGGCGAGGATTCTGCACAATAGACAAAGCCCGCATACTTCGAACCTTTTCGTCGGTATGCGGGCTTTGGTTTGTGATTGTCTGTTCTTAGAACGGAAGGTCGTCCTCCTGACTTGCAGCTTGTGAGTCACCGAAACTGCCCCCTTGTGGTTGTGCTTCGGGGTAAACAGGTGGCTGTTGAACCTGTGGTGCAGGTTGATAAGCAGGTGTTTGTGCCTGATACGGTTGCTGTGCAGGTTGTTGAAAGCCTTGTTGCGGGTAAGGCTGTCCGTAAGCAGGTGCAGGAGCGGGCTGATACTGTTGACCATAAGCCGGATTTCCCTGCGGATAAGCCATGCCTTGGTTATACGGTTCAATTCTGAAACAACTCAAATCAGTGTACCAGCGTTCCTGATACTCTCTTGACCTTACCGAAAATTGCACTCTTACCATCGAGCCCATGGAAAGGTTCTTCGCCATATTTATTCTGTTTTCGCCGAAAAGAGTAAAGGCTGCATTGGTAGGATAATCTCCGTCCTGATACTCTATGACAAAGCCCCCTCTTACCCAATTACCTCTCTCGCTCGTTCCGGAAGTTTCCGGTAAAATTTTGATTAGCTTTCCTATTATTTCCATCTCTGTATTATGTGTTTATTGTTTGATTTCGGAATGCGGATAAGCCCTGAACAAGCGACCTGTCCGCATTCCGATTATTCTTTTTATTTTTTCAACCATTTATCCAACCAATCGAAGAAGTTCCTTTGCCACAATACACCGTTCTGCGGCTTCAACACCCAATGGGTTTCATCGGGAAAGTAAAGATAACGGGCAGGTATTCCTCTTATAACGGCTGCATTGTATGCCGCCATGCCTTGCGATGCCACTATTCGGAAGTCGAATTCCGAGTGAATTACCATGATAGGTGTATCCCACTTATCCACAAACAAGTGCGGTGAATTTGCATACGATTTTTGTGCCACCTTATTGTTCTTATCCCAATAAGGACCGCCCAAATCCCAATTTACAAACCACATTTCCTCCGTTTCGAGATATTGTTGTTCCAAGTTGAACATGCCGTTATGGGCGATGAAACATTTGAAACGTTTGTTGTGATGTCCTGCAAGCCAATAAACGGAGAAGCCTCCGAAACTTGCTCCGACAGCACCCAATTTGTTTTTATCCACATAGCTTTCCTTGCTCACCTCATCTATCGCCGTCAGATAATCACGCATACATTGTCCGCCGTAGTCGCCACTTATTTCTTCAAGCCACTCTTGTCCGAAGCCCGGCAAGCCTCTTCTGTTCGGTGCAACTATGATATAACCATGCGAAGCCATGATTTGGAAGTTCCAACGATAAGACCAGAACTGCGAAACTGTGGATTGAGGACCGCCCTCGCAATACAGCAATGTCGGATACTTCTTAGTGGAATCGAAATCAGGTGGATAAATAACCCATGTCTGCAAATCCTTGCCGTCGGTGGCTTTCAACCAACGCTCTTCAACCTTACCCCATTTGATTTTCGCCATAAGGTCATCATTGCATGTCGATACTTTTTTCTGTTCTTTCGTTTTCTCGTCTATCAACCATATTTCATTAGGGTGAGACATGCTCATGTTTTCTCCTATCAACTTTCCGTCGGCAGCGAAGTGAACGGAGGTATAATCATGAACGCCGGAGGTTATCTGCTTAATGGCTTTGTCCTCCATACTTATCTTATATATGTTGTCCACTGCATGATAGTCCGAAACGAAATAAATCCATTTGTTATCCTTCGAGAATTTCAATCCGCCGACGTTTTGATCGAAGTCGGGAGTATAGTATTCTGCCTTTCCGCTTTCAAAGTTATAGATCATCAGACGTATCTTGTCCGCTTCGTAACCGTCTCTCTCCATGCTCTCCCATGCAATCATCTTACCATCATGCGAGAATACGGGATTTTGATCGTAACCCATCATTCCTTCGGAAAGGTTCTGCGTTTTTTTCGTTTCGATATTGTAAAGGTAAATATCGGAATTGGTGGAGAAAGCGTAGTCCTTGCCTGTTTTTTTGCGACAGGTGTAGGCTATGGATTTGCCATCGGGACTCCATGCTATTTGTTCCATACCACCCCACGGTCTCATAGGAGACTCGAATTCCGTTCCTTTCAACAAATTCTCGCCTTCGCCGACCTTCTTTCCGTCGAAATCGGCAATGAATGGCTGCGGCACTGCATCGACCCATTGATCCCAATGCCTGTAAGCAAGGTCTTCGTTAATCCTTCCCGTCGTTTTGTCCAAGCCTTCCTTTAATTTTGCGAACTTATCTTGTTTCGGTACGGCTCTGACATAAACTATCTTTTTACCATCGGGAGAGTAAGAAAAGCCCTCCAAGTCCCCTTCCTTGAAATCGGATATTGCTTTTCGGTCGCTACCGTCCGGGTTCATCTCATAGATGTTCACGCCACTTTCATCGGAATAAATGAAACCTATCTTATCGCCTTTCGGATTCCAAATCACGTTCCACTCGCTCGAAGCCGTCGTCGTCAATCTCTTTACGTCGCTACCGTCCGTGTTCATGGTGTAAATCTCCGCATTACCTTTGTTTTCGCTTATGCTGTAATACGTCAGAGTATAAAGAACCTTCTTTCCGTCCGGCGATACGGACACATCGCCTATTCTTCCGAAACTCCAAAGAGCCTCCGGACTTAACTTACCGTCTTTTATCTCGATATTCGGTTTGTCGATTACGTTCTTATCGCCCTCCGAACGCTGTTTGCAGGCAGAGAACAACAGTATCGTTGCCACTGCCAAAAGAACTGTTTTATTCCTCATATAATCGATTTTTTTGATTGTTCGTTTTTCGCTCCTTATCTATCGTTTTCATATCTGATAATAGAAATACTTGCAAATCTCCTTTGAAAGGAAGTTTCTGTCCAACTGATCGGAAGCCTCGCAAATTTCCTTTACGCTTCCGTCCTTGAAGAGTATGTTTATTCCTGTATCGCTGAAATTGTACGCCTTGTTGTGCAATTTGTCCGAAGCGGTGAAATACCTTTTCTCTTCCTCGCTTTCATATCGACAAAGTCTGCGTTTCTCTTCATCATCGAAGGCTTTATCGCTTATTATTATCTTTCCCAAAGAACGGTTCATCAAAGAAGTCGCAAGAAAACTCAATATCTTGTCCTTATGCAAAGACCATGTCTTCACGCTGCTCCAAACATCGGAATCGTCCAACAGAAGATAATGACGAATTGCCTCCTCGTCCCCGATGCTTCGTACACCCTTTTCAAGGAAATAACTCAAATGACTGCTTACAGGGTAATCCCTCAACGACAATTCGCCCTCCGCCTGCAAGTCTCTCGCCCGTGTCAATACCTTGACCATGAGATTATCCGCTGCAACAACTGTTTTGTGCATATACACCTGCCAATACATCAAGCGTCTCGAAATAATGAATTTCTCTATCGAATAAATCCCTTTCTCATCTATCATTAACTCATCATTGCATACGTTGAACATTTTCAGGATACGCTCTGTACCTATCACCCCCTCGCTGACCCCCGTAAAGAAACTGTCTCTCGTCAGGTAATCCAACCTGTCCGTATCGACCTGCGAGGAAACCAGTTGATGAAGGAAACGCTTGTGATATGTATCGTTGAAAATCCGTCGAGCCGTTTCGTTCACTCCCAATTTCTGCATGAACTTCAATGACAGCTCTTCATGAGAACAATCGAAGAAAAAATGCTCCAGACAATGCGAAAAAGGAGAATGTCCCGCATCATGCAGAAGAATGGCAATCAAAGTGCCGTTATATTCCTCATCGTTTATCTCCACACCTTTTTGTTTCAGTACCTCCAAAGCCTGAATCATCAAATACATAGCCCCCAAGGAGTGAGAAAACCTGCTGTGTTCCGCACCCGGGTAAACCAGATTGCTTAAACCTAATTGCTTGATGCGTCTCAGCCTTTGCAAAACAGGACTCATGACAAGTTCATAGATGTCCTCGCCCGGTATATTGATAAATCCGTAAACCGGATCGTTGATGATTTTCTTCTTATTTTGAGTTCCCATGTTTCAACTTGCAAAGATACAACTTCACATCAAGAAAACCAAACTTGCAAACGAAATATCGCCCGCAACCGAACGCCGTTTCGAAAAAATAAAACGCCGAAAGAATTTCACGAAACGCCGATTGACGAAATTCTTTCGGCGTTTCATTTCCGAAGTATCGGAAAGGCTTTTTCATGATAGGCTTTGATGTTATTTTCTTTTGTCCTACCTTTGCAACAAATTGCAAGGCGATGATAAAGCACGAGGATATTGTCAAAATATTGGAGGCAGCTCAAATAGCGGACGTGGTGGGGGCTTTCGTTCCTTTGAAAAAGCGTGGAGCGAATTACATAGGCTTATGCCCTTTTCACAATGAGAAAACACCCTCTTTCAATGTCAATCCTGCGAGAGGCATATTCAAATGTTTCGGTTGCGGCGAAGGCGGCGATTCCGTGGCCTTTCTGATGAAGCATGAGCATTATACCTACCCCGAGGCTTTGCGATGGTTGGCGGAACGCTACCATATACATATCGAAGAAACGGAAGCCACGCCGGAAGAAAAGGCAGCACAGTCGGAAAGAGACCGTGTGTTCCATGTAAACGAGTTCGCACAAAAGTATTTTCAAAATCTGCTTTTCAATGATGAGCAGGGCAGAAGTACGGGACTGTCTTATTTTGAAGAGCGTTGCCTAAGGGAGGACACCATACGCAAATGGGGCTTGGGTTATTGCAAAGACAGTTGGGACGATTTCTGCACGGCAGCAAAGGCAGAGGGCTTTTCCGAAGAAGATATGGTTGCTGCCGGCGTGGTAATAAAGAACGAGAACACCGGTAAGGTTTACGACCGTTTCAGAGGCAGGGTAACCTTTCCGATATATAACGTAGGCGGCAGGGTCTTGGGCTTTTCCGCCCGCATACTCACCTCCGACAAGACGAAAGCGAAGTACGTCAACTCTCCCGAAAGCATTATTTACACCAAAGGCAAGGTTCTCTTCGGTCTTCACCTTGCCAAGGACGCCATTGTGAAGGAAGATCTTTGTTATTTGGTGGAAGGCAACATGGATGCGGTGATGATGTACCAGAACGGGGTGAAAAACGTAGTCGCAACCTCGGGAACGGCACTTACGGAGCAGCAAACCTCCATGATAAAGAGATATACACGCAACGTTACAGTGCTTTACGATGGCGACAGTGCCGGAATAAAAGCCACTTTCAAAGCAGTGAACATCTTTTTGGAACACGGCTTGAACGTAAGAACCGTTTTGTTCCCCGACGGAGAGGATCCCGATTCCTTCGCTCGCAAACATACGATGGACGAATTCCAAACTTTCTTGAAGGAAAACTCGCAAAACTTCATCATCTACAAGACCAATCTTCTGCAAAAACAAGCTGAAAACGACCCTATCAAGAGAGCGGACTTGATAAGGGACATAGTGCATACCATTTCGCTTGTTCCCGACCTTTTGGAAAGGAACACATATTTGCAAGAGTGCAGTTCCATTTTGCAAACCAGCGAAGAAGTGTTGGGCAAAGCACTCAAAAAGCAGCTCTTTCTTAATAGGGACAAGAAAAACAAGCAGGAAGACCCGCAACCTGCCATTGCCGAGCAGGTAATTCTCGATACACCGAAAGCGGAAAAGCAGGAAATAGAACTTAATCCCGATTACGCACAGGAGAAAGCCATAATAGAGATATTGTTCAAGTATGGCAATACGATGACAAGGCAGGAGGTTTTCGGGGAGAACGATGCTTTGGAGTACAAAGACGTGTTGACGGCAGCGTATGTCGTTTGCGATATAGTGAATGACGATATTCGTTTCACCGATGTTTTATTCGGTAAAATCTTTGAACTGTATAGACATTCCATATACGAGGAGAACACCGTTCCTGCAATTGATTCGTTTATCTCGAACGAAGAGGAGCAAATCCGAAACCTCGCAGCCGAACTCCTCATCGGCGGCAGGGAAATCAGTCCTTTGTGGTCGGAAAAGAATATCTCCGTTCCGGATAAGGAAAGCAAGGAAGTCATCGACCGCCTTATCTCCGACACTCTCTTGCGATTTAAGTTGCATAAAGTGAATGCCTATATCAAGCAGGTGAATGAAGCCATTAAAACAACGACAGAGCCGGAGGCAATGATGGAATTGGTCATCAAGCACAAGCAGTTTACGCTGATAAGAAACAAGATAGCCAAACAACTTCACCAAGTCTTTTCTTCCTGAACCATCTTTGTCGGAAGAGTTTCGTTGAAATGCACAAGCGGCAGAGATTTCTTGACAATATCTCTGCCGCTTGGTGTGAAATCCGGATAATTTGCACTTTCCGGACAAGAAATCATGCTTTTATTTCTCGGAAGCCTTCTTTCGGAGTTTCAAAGCCATGAAATCTTTTTGCAGATAGGGCTGTGCGGAAGTTATAAGGTTTATCGGTTCCTTTTCTCCCTTCATGAAGATATGCACCAAGGTGTCATTTACAACTTCATACCTGCATTCCGTCGTGTCCTTTGCATTGGTTATGATTGCCTTTTCGTTCAATTCTATATCCATCGGAAAGCAATCCTCCGGCGAAGCCGCCATCAACTGCAAAAGAACCACATTGGACAACAACTTCATCGAAGCCGAATCGTTTGTAGACGCCTGTTCCTTGTCGTTATTCAAGAACGACGCTTCCACAGCCTCGTATTTTCCCAAGTAATCGGGACTCTTCGAGCATGATACCGCCATCACGGCAAGCAGGAATGCAATCATGCAATACGAAAAACATCTTTTTTTCATTTTCATATATGTTTATGATTTATTATTTCTGTCTTTCACCCTTAAATTTCGCTCAATCACAACAATGGGTCGGTAAGTCGTGAAATCGTTCGTTCCAAGCGGGTACTGCAAAGAAGTATGGCGAAACATACTTTTCGGTGAACATGGCTTCGTACCCCCGATTAAACGAACTTGTTCTTGCATATATGGAATATATACTCCGAAGCATATCTCCATGTAGATATTCCGTAAAAAGCAAAAGGAGATGAACAACATTTATTCATCATACAATCTATTTTGATGCGGCAAATATATAGTGTTTTTTTGTATTGACAAAATTTTTTCAAAGAAAAATAATCATGTTTCTTGAAAATCGTATTTGCTTCGTGCGATTGCATGCAATATCGCTTTCTTTTTCATCTGTTGAAAACTCTTGATATAAACGCCGTTCGCTATATCGATGAGGTGCTTTGCCGTAAACTTTCGACCCTAATCCCGTTCGAGTGCGAATGAATCGGCGTAAGAATTTTTTCTTACGCCGATTCGTGAAATTCTTTCGGCGTTTTATTTTTCCGAAACGGCATTCGGTTTTCGAGGGAAAGAAGATTGGCGGATAGAGTTTGCGGAAAGTCTGGTTCCTATCGGGGAAATGTTGTGGTTTTCAGGTGCCGGAGCGGTGGCGAAACGGTGTATGGTATATGGAAACGGAGTAGAAAATGCAGTAGAAGGGGCAAGGTGTGTGAAAAATATCGTATCTTTGCCAATATGGATATTGCTGCATTGGTTTCGGGAGGGGTTGACAGCAGCGTGGCTGTCGTCCGTTTGAAGGAAATGGGATTTGACCCTACGATTTTCTACATAAAAATCGGCATGGAGGACAAGGACGGTTATGTGGATTGCCCTTCAGAAGAGGATATAGAGATTACGACTTACATTGCCAAGAAGTATGGTTGTCGTTTCGAGATTGTTTCCTTGCAAAAGGAGTATTGGGAGAATGTGGTCAGCTATACGATAGAGGCTGTCCGCAGGGGGCTTACGCCTAATCCCGATATGATGTGCAATAAGCTCATCAAGTTCGGTAGTTTCGAGAAGAAATGGGGTCATTGCTTCGATAAGATTGCAACGGGACACTACTGCACGACGACTGATGTGGACGGAAAGGTTTATCTTTCGACGGCTAAGGACCATGTGAAAGACCAAACGTACTTCCTCGGTCAGATAAATTATCTTCAAGTCAAAAAGCTGATGTTTCCCATCGGCGATATGTTGAAAAGCGAAGTAAGAACCAAGGCAAGGGAGTGCCGTCTGCCGTCTGCCGAAAGAAAGGATTCGCAAGGTATATGTTTTTTGGGTAAAATCAATTATAATGATTTCATACGTCGATACCTTGGAGAAAAGGAGGGAAAGATAGTCGAGTTGGAGACGGGCAGGATACTCGGAACGCATAAGGGCTTTTGGTTTCATACGATAGGTCAACGCAAGGGTTTGGGGCTGTCGGGCGGACCTTGGTTCGTGGTTAAGAAAGATATGGAGGAGAATGTGCTTTATGTTTCCCAAGGCTACGACCCCGATACACAGTACGGAAAGACGATAAACCTCGGTGCGTTCGAGTATATCACCGAAGACATTTGGGGAGATTTCAAAGATGAGAAAGACATCTTGTTCAAAATCCGCCATACTCCCGATTTCACACGAGGAAAGTTGAGAAAGATAAATGATATATATAGGATAGAGAGCGAGGAACGCATTCAAGGTATAGCGGCAGGACAGTTCGGAGTGATTTACAGTCCTGACGCGAAGTTGTGCTTGGGAAGCGGAGTAATAATAGAGGATTGAGCGAGATTGAGAGCATGAAACAAAGTGTTGTTCATATAACAATAGTTCATCGTCGTTACGATTCGAGGATTTTTTATAAGGAATGCGTCAGCCTTGCAAGGGTAGGCTATGAGGTAAGTCTTATCGTGGCAGACGGGCTTGGCGATGAAGAAAACTCCGGTGTTAAGATAATCGATATAGGTAGGGCGGAAACGAACCGCTTGAAGCGAATGATCAAGACAAGTCGCAAAGCCGTTAAAGCGGCAGCAAGACTTAAAGCCGATATTTACCATTTTCATGACCCCGATTTGTTGATTGCCGCACTCGGATTGAGAAAATCGGCTTGCGTGGTTTTCGATTCGCATGAGGATTTCCCTGCTCTGATGTTGCAGAGAGACTATATACCGGACTTCGCACGCAGGTGGTTGTTTCGTATTGCAAGGTTTACGGAAAAATACTCGGCAAAACGTTTGTCCGGAGTTGTTTGTGCCACGGAGACAATACGGAAAAAGTTCCTTTCTTATGGGAATGTTCCTACTGAAACGGTGAGGAATTATCCTGTATTTGCGGATAATGGGAACGATAAGCCGCATTGCTTTCCGAAGAAGGCTGTGGTGTGTTATGTAGGGGGCTTGACCGAGGTCAGAGGTGTCAAAGAGATGGTGGAAGCTTGTGATAAGGCAGGGGTGAAACTCCTTTTGGCAGGGGAGTTCGATGATATGGATTTTTTCAATGGAGTGAAAGCCATGCCACAGTGGCAAAACGTGGAGTTTCTCGGCTATGTGCCTAATGCGGAAGTGAGGGAGAGAGTGTATGAACGCTCGTCCGTAGGGTTGGTTTTGCTGCACGAAGCACCGAATCACACATATTCCATTCCGATAAAGCAGTTGGAATACATGCAGGCGGGGCTTCCGGTGATTGCAAGCAGGGAGGTGTTGTTCTGCAAACAAGTAACGCAGGAGGAACATTGCGGATTGGTGGTAGATCCCCTCGATATCGATGAGGTGGCGGAGGCAATAAGAAAGATAACAAACAATCCGGACTTGGCAAAGCAAATGTCGGCGAACGCCGTAAAGGCTTCTGCCGACAAATATAATTGGTCAAGCCAAGAGAAAGTGCTGCTCGATTTCTATAAAAGACTGCTTGTTTAGTTCACTTGACCGTATTTCTGACTTTCTTCGGCAAGAGTCTCATCGTATGCTTTGTTAAAGCATATCCTTTGTTGATATAAAGCACCGTAAAGCCCGGACGAGGCTTGGTAAATGGATTTTCCATAATTCCCAATTCGGTTTTGAATAAAAGTATCGTTTTTTGGGGCTGTTCAGAATATTTTTCGTATGTTTGCAGCGTGATTTCGTTCTTATCCACCTCCAAGATTTGTCTTTACTTGGAAGTCCGCTCTTAAACGGACAAGAAACGAACAAAGGCATCTGCCACAAAGGCAATACGAAATCGCACGGAATTTGCACTCGCTTGCAATAGTGAATAACAATAAGGAAAGGAGGTGGCTTCTTATCACAGGAATATAATATCGATAAACAACTTCAAAGCAAGGAATGCTTTGAGTCATTGCATAGATCAGAAAATAAATGGTTTGAACAAATAAAAAAAGAAATAATATGATTACTCAGAGAATAATAATGTTGGCATCATCCGTATTAGCTTTATCGGTGATGGTGTCTTGTGAAGATTCCGAGAATAAAGATGTGGAAACTTCTGTTAAAGGTGTAAATAAGAGTGCTTATGTGCCTGATAATCCGAATTGGGGATTGCATAGGTATTTTATTGAAGAGGACGGCAAGTGTGAATGTGTTGCTGGACCTCCATATAATTGCTTTGACGATATCGTAATCGTGGCAAAGCCTATAGATCCTAAGGAATTAAGCGGATTAAGAACCCAACCGTTGACGAGTTCCATCGTTTGGGATTTGGTAGTTCCTTATATCGAGAGAGACCAAAAGCTCTTTGAAAAACTCAAAACAGGGGATTATATGGTGCAATCTTTGCCAAGCAGAGATGCTTCAAGAGTGCTTTGCGGTGTTTCCAAGAAAGACGGCAAGGAAATTGAGTACACATTTCAATTTGTTACCAAGTAACATTTATCGGGAGAGGGCAACCTCTCCCTTTATACGTTTTACACATTACAAATATGGTGAGATTATTATTTGGTGTGATATTATCAGTGCTTACTATCTGTTTTTGTGCTTGTAGAGGAGATATAGTGAAAGAACCGGAAACTTTTCTGAAACAAAAGGATGCTTTGTCATGGGGCAATATAAAAGATGCTAACATTTATGATGTAGACGGGAAAGAATATATACTGTTTGTTACAGATAGAAGAAATACAATATGTTCTCTTGATATTGAAGCAAATAAAATAGATACCATTATTACAATGCCACAAACGATAAATGACTTATGTTATGATTTAGATAGTAAAATAATATGGGCAACAGTAGGTAGTCATAGAACAGTTTGGAATTCGAAAACACATACAACAATACCTTGTCCTATCACAAAACATTATGGAGAATCTATTACATGGGCAGGCGTTAGAGCGTATCATCCGTTTTTCTCAAGTGGCAATATGCTTTATACAGGGATTATTCCAACGGAAGCATTGACTGATTTCAAGTATGATTATGCCGGATTTAGAAAAAAAATAAATCTGATTGCAGTATGGGATATAAGCAACCCTGATAGCGTAAGGTGTGTAAAGATATTCGGAAAGCGACCGTCCGATCAGCCGAAAGATATGTTTATTGATGATTGTTATCAGACTGCATTCAATGTCGAGGATTCCATAATCGTTGCGGGTACGGAATTATCGCAGAATGTAGTTGAGATGACGATGAGTGGCAAGACGTTGAGAGAGAAAAAACTCAGTTCTAAGTTCTATGTCAAACCGCAGAAGAGAGACTTCTCACAGAATCATTCTGCAACGGAGAAGATACAATATTGGGAGGATAACATGCTCTTTCGAGGCATGTTCTACGATAAGTACAGGAAACAATACTATCGCATATTGCAACTATCGAAGCAAGAAGATAAGAGTTCGTTCATAAAGAAGAAACAAGATTGGGTTCTTATCGTTGCAGACTCAAAGCTAAACAAAAAGTACGAAGTTAAGTTTGATGGGGATAAATACAGATGGGCAATTTTGATAGGGAAACAAGGAGTATATGTACTCAAAGATAAGACAATGGATTTGTTTGTTTTCGATTAGTATGGTTTGTTTTTATGGGCTTTTTTTGCAAGAATAACAAGTTTTAGTTTTGCAGGAGAGGTTCGAATATATGATTTTAATTGATAAGGGGTATCTTATGTGCAGAAAAACGAGATTATGGATTTATGTGTGTGCAATAGGCATGCTGTTGACTTCGAATGCTTGTTCCAAAAAGCAAGTTAGCGACAAAGATGTATTCCTTTGGTATATCGAACAGATTGATTACAAACTTCCAAAAGGAGAGCATAGTGTTATTATCGTGCCGACGGCTTCTTGTATCGGTTGCAGGAAGGTTGCCGTCAACTATGGTGCTTTGCATAAGAATAAGGTTACGGTGATTGTATCAGGAAGCATTGCTTCCGAATTTGAAGGCTATCCGATGATTGTGGACAGCAACTCTCTCTGCAACGACCTTAATTGGTTGCATTCAAATATTATAGAAGTGTTTTTGAAGAATGGAGAGGTCAAAGGGGTAAAGAGTTACGATGCAATGGAGAGCATAAAAAGATTTTCGGGAGTTGATGTCCCATCGATAGAGAATTGCACAGACAAAAACTGCCGGATAACCGAATGAAAGTGTTATCCGACAGTTTGAAACCGTTTTGCCTGACAGACAATTTCTATCTCGACTTATTGAAAACCGATATGTTTAATCTTTCTTCTTGTACTCTTTGTATTCTTCGTTAAGCCCTTTGATTATAACATCTGTCAAGTCCATTCCCTTATCGATGTAGAGAACAGGAGAGCCGATGTAAGACTTCGCAAGAATGATGTCGAAGTTTTGGTGCTTTTTGTTGTAGTCTTTGATGAAAGCATAGACTGCATCAAGCAACTTCTTGTTATCCGAAGCCTGCCTTTCCTGTAATTGTGCCATCAACTTCGGTTGCAGTTGTTGCAACTCGTTGCCTCTTTGTTGCAATTCCTTTTCCGTTTGTTTCTGTTGGGTAAGCGTAAGGCTCGCTCCGTTCTTCATGTAATTCGCATAGTCGTTTTCAAACTTCTTTTGCTTTGCCGCAAACTCGTTTTCGACTTTTTTCTGATAGGCTTTCAGGCTTTCTTCCATATCTTTCGCCATGTCATATTTGGCAAGCACGCTGTCCGTATCCACGTATGCCACTTTCAAACCGCCTGAAGTCAGCGTTTTGTTGCCTTTCACTGTTTTCTCGGCTTCTTTCATGTCCTCTTTTTCTGCACTTCTGCCATTAAACAGCATAATGAATAATACTATCGAACAACATATCGAAAGGCAACAACCGATCCATAAAGCCACATTGGAATTCTTTTTATCCATTTTCTTTTTCTGTTTTTTACTCTGCAAAGATAGCCCATTTTCCCGTTTTGTCAAACCATTGTTATGCAATTTTGCATTACAAGACTTCGGAACGAATGTATCGGAGCCGTCTTTGCGGAAAATCAATACTTGTATTCGGCTCTCAAAAAGCCTATGAAAGAATCGTAATCGTTGCCCGGTTCGCGGTAATATACATATATATTATAATAGTTCTGCGTTTCGCTGTGATTGCCTTCCACTTCCCTGTAAGAACCTGTCGTGTAACCGTTGGGAACGTATAGTATCTGGTAGTTGTAATAGCCTTGTTTCAAAAGCATACGAAGAACGTATTTATTCAGCGTGTTGTCGAAGGTGAATTTGTTTTGTTGCGAGAAACGCCAATCGCTCAATTCTCCGACAGCATAGTAGCTTCCTTCAAGGCTCAGAGGCTTCGGCAGGTAGAAATACACCCAAGCGTAATCGCTGTGCAGGACTTCATCGTCATCAATCTCATTTCTTATGTAGTACGCTCCTTTCAAGTCTGCCTGTTCCACAAAAGGGGAACGGTCTTTTATTTGTTCCTCTCTCAGCCTCACCACATTTTCGCCTCCGATGTAGTCTATGTTTGCAATGAAGTTGGAACGGTGTCTCAGAGAAGAGAAATCAAAAGAACGAAACACGTTGCCGCCGTCAAAAATATTCTCTTGTCTGAAATTGTAAACCAATTCGGTACCTCTGTTTTCGCTCAAAGGCAACAGGCGTTTGGTATCCTCTCTGCCGTTCTGTTGAATGACGAGTTTCACCCTTTCGTTCGGACTGTCGAATACATGTTTCGATGAATACACCCTCACGTCCGTTTCCTGACAGGTGCTTCTCAGTGCCGGCTCTCTTGCCTGCATTACCTCTGCTGCCACTTCCGCTTTCCTGTCCATGCACATAAATCTTTTGGTGAAGACGACATTGTCAGGTTCTCCCTCGACATAGACTTTCAAAATGTAGTTTCCGCTTTTGGTAAGGCGTGTCATGGAATTTGGAAGTAATTGTTCGTAATGCACGAACCTTTGAAGAGTGTTGAACGAGTTCGCAAAATTTTCCACCATAGCCGTTTCAAAGCCCTCGACATAGTCGGAGTATTGCAGTGAACTCTCTGTCCAATCGCTGTTGCAGTGAATGAAAGTGTATTCGAAGCGGTGAGTCTCTTCCGACAGCTCGTCGAATGACAGCAAAAGCCCTTCGCTTTGATTGATATTCAATATCGGCACAAGCATTCTGGAATCCATGCTCTCCAATTTGACGGTTTTGACAATCGGAGAGTAAACTCTGTCCTGCCAAATAAATTGGGCGTAAAGCGGATTTACGCCCAAAAAGACAATTATGAGAAAAAAAATTCGCATGATTCGTTTACGACATTTGCTCCTCTATTTCGGCAACCGTCTTAGGTATGTATTTACCCAACAAACGGCAACCGTTCTTCGTTACAAGCAAGTCGTCTTCTATTCTTATACCGCCGAAATCCTTGTATTGCTCCACTTTGTCGTAGTCGATATAGTCTTTGCATTTGCCTTCGGCTCTCCATTTGTCTATGAGTTCCGGAATGAAGTAGCAGCCCGGCTCGTTGGTCAACACAAAGCCCTCTTGCAATTCTCTGCCGAGACGAAGCGAAGCCAATCCGAATTGGGTGGAACGAACGTTCTTCTTGTCGTAGCCCACGTAGTTCTCGCCGTAGTTCTCCATATCGTGAACATCCAATCCCATCATGTGCCCCAAGCCGTGCGGCATGAACATTCCCATCGCTCCTTGTGCAACGGCGTCCTGCAAATTGCCCTTCATCAAACCCAATTCTTTGAGTGCGCTTGCCAAACGTGAGACCGCTGCAATGTGAATGTCGGAATATTTAACCCCCGGAGCAATCAGGCTCGGTACAAGGGTTTGTGCTGCAAGCACAGCTTCGTAAATATCTTTCTGTCGGCTTGAAAATTTTCCGCCAACAGGCACCGAACGAGTTATGTCGGAACAATAACCTTGCGGATTTTCGCAACCTGCATCGGAAACAATCATTCTGCCTTTTTTTATCTGCAATGAGTGGTCGTGTCCGTGGAGAATTTCTCCGTGAGTGGTCAATATTATCGGGAAAGACACAGGACCGCCGCCCGCCAAGGCTTCTCCCTCCATGCGTCCCGCTATTTCGTATTCGTAAGTACCCTCTTTGGCAGCCATTTTCATCATGGTGGTGTGCATGTTGTAGGCTGTTGCGATGGCCTTTTCGATTTCTGCTATTTCTTCTTCGCTCTTGATGGAACGCTGTTTCACACAGGCTGCAATCAATTCCACGGAGACGTAAGCCTTCACGTAATGACGGTCGATATGAAGAAGTTCCGAAATAAAATTCACGTTTTCCGCTCTGTAAGGCGGCACGAAATGTACTTTCCTTCCCGCAAACACCACGGCATCCATGAATTTGCGTAAATCGCTTATGCTGCCGCTGTTTTCAACTCCCACTTCCAATGCCCTGTCATGTATGCTCGGAACGGGACCTGTCCAAATTATGTCGTCCATATCGACATCCTCTCCGAAGAGGTACTCCTTTCCTTCGTCTATATCGATTACACCGACAAGGTTTTGCAAGTCATGAGCGAAAAAATATCTGAATGTACTGTCCTGACGGAACGAATAAGTGTTGGCAGGATAGTTGAACGGACTGTCGCCGTTGCCGAGTATCAGAATGACACCTCGTTTGACATCTTTCATGAGCTGCTTGCGTCGCATCATGTAAGTCTCTTTGCTGAACATAATATCTCTCTGTTTTTATGAATTAAAACTCCTTTTTGCCGAAACTAAGACCCGTTTTGCCGAAAGGCCGATTCGCTGAAATGAAACGCCGAAAGAATTTATCGAAACGCCGTTCCATTCTCCGTAAAACGGCGTTTTATCTTATCCCTTTCAAAGGCTTGTTTTTCGGCATGCCTTTTCCGACCTTGCAAGTCTTGTCATCGGACTGTTTTTAATCTGCTTTCGGCAATCCGCCTCTTCTTCCGGCTTCCAGAATGGGAAGATTGGCCTCGGTAGGTATGTATATCACCGTTTTCTCGTTAAGGTTGTTTTGGTTTCTGACCCAAAGATATTGAATGTAAGTCTGTGTCAGAGTTCCGTTTTCAATCTTGATTGCCTCCGCAGCTCCTTTTGCTCTTTCGATTTCGGCTTTGGCATTCAACTTTTCGGCTTCGAGGTTCGCTCTTGCTTCCTCCACTTTTATCCTTCTGTTCTGTTCCGCCTCCGCAAGTTCCGCCTTACCCTTCATCTCCTGCGACCAAACCCTGTAAACAGGCATTCCGAACATTCCGATGCCGATAAAAGCCAAGATTACGACAATGGCTATGATTGCATGCTTCAATTGAAATCTGTACATGGCTTAGATGTTTTTCAGAATTTCCAAAGTATGACGCCAGAACAAATCCACCGTTGCTATCTCGAGCCTTTCCTCCGGAGAATGCACCCCTCTCAATGTCGGACCGTAGGAAATCATATCCATGTTTTCGTATTTCTCGCCTATCAACCCGCATTCCAAACCCGCATGTATCGCTCTTACGACAGGTTCCTTGCCGAAGAGCTTCTTATACGCCTCGACGGCAACCTTCAACACATGACTGTCCGTATTAGGAGCCCAACCCGGATAACCGTCCGTATGTTCCACCTCTGCACCTGCCAACATGAAACAACTCTCCACTCTGCTTGCGGCAGCCACCTTGGCACTCTCCACGCTCGAACGCTGCGAAGTAGTGATGAAGAAGTGATTTTCCTCCATCTTTACACTTGCAAGGTTGGTCGAAGTCTCGACGAAATTCGGAATTTCCCTGCTCATCGCCAACACACCGTGAGGACATGCGTACAAAACGTTGAGCAAGTTATCCTGACTCAACATATCGACAACGAATGCAGGCTTTGCAATGCTCTCCAACGTTATCTGCATGTTCGGTTCGGTGGAACGAAATTCGTACTTCAAATCTCCGCTGAACTTTTCGACAAGTCTCCTCAAGTCCTCAGCCTCCTGCTCCGTTACAACGACATCCGCATACGCCTCACGGGCTATCGCATTACGCAAATTGCCACCATTGAAGCAAGCCAACCGCATATCCATCTCCTTATCCGCCTCCCACAAAATACGGTTCAACAATTTGTTCGCACAACCCAAGCCCTTATTGATGTCATCACCCGAATGTCCGCCCTTTAAACCCTTGACGCAGATTCTGAAATAAGCACCCCGAGGCGTATCCTCCCTCTCGAACGGCAACTTTGCCAAAGTATCCACACCACCTGCACAACCTATGAACATCTCACCCTCATCTTCCGAGTCCAAATTGAGCAATATGCGGCTTTTAAGAGCAGTAGGGCTCAACGCATTCGCACCCGACAAACCCGTTTCCTCGTCAACGGTGAACAAACACTCGATCGGACCATGCACAACGTCCTTTGCATCCAATATAGCCAAAGCCGTAGCAACCCCGATGCCATCATCAGCCCCCAAAGTAGTACCCGTCGCCATCAACCAGCCGTTTTCGATACGCGGTTCGATGGCATCCTTCATGAAATCGAAACACTTGTCGCCGTTCTTCTCGCACACCATATCCATATGAGCCTGCAAGCACACCCAAGGTTTGTTTTCCATACCCTTTGTGGCACCTTTGCGAATGATAACGTTACCAATCTCGTCCCTTTCATGCTCCAAACCACGCCGATTCGCCCAATTCAAAAGAAATTCCGTCATTTTGCCCTCATGCTTCGACGGTCTCGGAACCGCAAGTATCTCTCCGAAAAATTCAAACACGCCTTCCGGCTTCAAACCCTTCAATACACAGTTGTTTACCATAATTATAACATTTTATATTCGTTCAAAAACAGCCTCAAAGGTACGACATTCCACCCAATACGCCAAAAAAAACCACGAAAAAAACGCCCGATAGCATCACTTTTCCACCCACCAAGCCCCAAACCGACGCTCTCCCGCCCCTTCCAACAACCGAAAAACAAAAAAGTTCCGCCCCTTCCCCGCCTCCGAATACCATTCCACCCCCTGCATCCTCCACATTCAAGAACGCAAAGCCCGAAAATAAATACCGAAACCCCGCATTCCGCACTACTTTCACCGTTTCCTACCACGAAAAAGGCGGTTTGCATCATTTGTTTCACAAAATTCACACTCCGCAACGCCTGAACCTTAACCGCAAAGCAGGAAAGTGAAAGACGCATTTCGGCGGAATTTA